>OLGI01000697.1_pt1 | contig 33309 bp, 29 predicted proteins | sample 1605221 | NCBI WGS metagenome assembly OLGI01 (sample SAMEA3888915, study PRJEB22519) | human gut metagenome | biome: human gut; feature: human-associated habitat; material: faeces | place: Denmark | collected 2010 | reverse complement strand
CCATCTACCGGCATCAGCCATCCTATCATCGACAACAACGCCCAGAACGACCCATTCTGGTACACCCTGAGCGGTATGAAGATGATAGAAAAGCCTAATCAGGCTGGTATCTATATTCATCAGGGCAAAAAGGTAATTATAAAATAAAGAATCAAACCTGATATTTTAAAGTTACGGCAGAATACAATAAATAGATTTTAGGTTAGGCAAATAATTTTATTAGTTAGTTGGTTTTAGGTTTAAAAGAGGTATTCCCCAAAAGTATTTTCGGGCAATACCTCTTTTGCTATTACATTAAGATCTGAGCCATTTCATTCGTAAACTTAATTACTGCTCATTCTACTCTGTCTTTCATCTAAATATTTGGAGTAAAAATAGAAAAATCGTAACTTTGCAAAAGGTTTGAATGGGTCATTCAAGCCGAAAAGAAAAGTGGCATTGAAAATATTCCTCCAAAAGGAGTGAATTTCTCAGATTTAATTTGTATCTTTGCCATGTCATATCAGAATTTTGCTTGTTTATTTTTGCAACACTAAGATAAGTGAATTCTTCGACATGACAAAACCATGGGCAACTTTTTGTTGCTCAGGTACTTAAAAAGTTTAATTTACAATAGTGTTGCGGAATTAAGGACCACCTCTTCTAAACCAATCGGCATAGAGTAAAATCCATTAATACATACAATTAATAAATACAATTATGAAAGCTACAAGAATCATCACAACAGTGTTTATTGCGCTTGCCTCACTTGCCGCCAATGCACAGGAAGGAGCATGGAACGGCGAACTAAACATAATGGGAACTAAGTTGCCTTTAGTATTCAACTTCTCTGGCGACGGCTGCACCATGGATTCGCCTTCGCAAGGTGCTAAAGGAATACCAGCCGAGAAGACTATTAAGGACGACGGTACAATAAAGGTTTCGGTTGCGATGATTGGAGCCACATTTGAAGGAAAGATGGAGAATGGCGAAATTAAAGGTACATACACCCAAAATGGTTTCCCCATACCTCTTACACTAAAGCCCGGCAAACTTGTAGTTAAACGTCCGCAAACTCCGGTTGCTCCGTTCCCATATAAGGAAGAGAACATAAGCTTCACAAATGCAGGATACACTTTCAACGGAACCCTCACCCTACCACAAAACTATTCTAAGCAGACTCCCGTAGTGCTGATGGTTACTGGTAGCGGACAGCAGAACCGTGACGAAGAACTATTTGACCATAAACCCTTTGCCGTAATTGCAGATGCATTAGCCCGTCAAGGCATTGCTTCCTTACGTTATGACGACCGTGGTTGGAATGATAAGAATATTGATTTCGGTCAATTCACAACAGCTGATTTCCTCCAAGATGCCGCATCTGCCTTACCTTTATTGCGCAAGCGTTTCAACAAGGTTGGAATATTAGGACATAGCGAGGGCGGCACAATAGCCATGATGCTTGCAGCTGAAGGCAAAGTCGACTTCATTGTGTCGCTCGCTGGCATGGCTATATCTGGTAAAGAAACTCTCGTGATGCAGAACCGCCAAGCAATGGCGGCCATAGGTCTGCCTAAGGATATGGTGGATTCCTACTGCAAAAACATATCAAATATTCTCGACGAGATTGCCAATGGCAAGAAGACAAGTGAGATAACCATCGACGGAGTACCAGACAACTTAAAGCCTATCCTAAAAAGATTATTAGAGCAAGCCAACTCGCCATACATACGCCATTTCATAACTATAGATGCTGGCAAGCAGTTGTCCAAGATTAAATGCCCAGTGTTGGCACTTAACGGCACAAAAGACACTCAAGTGGACTGCGCCGCCAATACAACTGTACTTGAAACTGGACTCTCCAACTGCAAGCACACTATAAAGAAGATTGATGGTGTAAACCATCTGTTCCAACATTGCTCAACAGGCAGCGTTGTGGAATATCAGCAAATAGAAGAAACTATTGCTCCAGAAGTGCTGGAGACAATAACCAAGTGGATTAACGAACTGTAATAATAATTATAAGTGGGTCGGGCGAAGTGCGCTCGACCCAAACTGTCTATACCTATTAGAAACATTTTTTCTTTTTCATGTAGCAAACCATTCCAACCCTTAGTCTAAAGGGTAAAGAAAATACCAAATAAGACATAAATTATGAAAGAAAACGAACAACAATTCACCGACATTGTTCGTCGCAACCGTAGCACCATATATACCGTGTGGCACTGAACTAATGTTGACAGCCACAATAAGTCATGAGCATATGGTTATTAATAGAAATAGGCTTTCATCTCATTGCCATAAATGCCGATTTATGCACCAAGGAGGCGGACGTGTTATAGGTGTTGTACCTTCACTTGTGGAAAAGGGCGGACGTATGTCCAATTATATTAATGTTGGATTGATGGAACATTAAGGACTCAAAAATGCCCTATAAACAAGGGTGGGAAACTTTAGTAAATAATCCTTTGTTTCATCATCGAAACAACAACATTCAACAGGCGACTCTCAATTCCGAAAGTCGCCTTTTTGCTTTATCACCATCCCTACATTTTACCCAAAAACCTTGGAAGTTACGAGGAAAAGTCGTATCTTTGCAGAAGAAAAGCTGCACTCGGCAAATTGAAAGCAAGCTTTCTTTGCGCTCGTTTGCATTTTCTTTGCAGATTGAAGCTAACAATCTTCTATATGAAACAAGAAATTGAACAAAAAGAATTAGGCATGGGAAACTTCCAAGGTTATCCATCTTTGTTGAGACAAATCAAGCATCGTGTTTCTTTTGCCCAACAGAAAGCCATGTACGCAGCAAACGAAGAGTTGCTCCGTATGAATTGGGACATCGGTGAAATGCTTACCAAAAGCCAAGAGGCTGATGGTTGGGGCAAAAAGACTCTACAGCGCCTAGCTGTAGATCTTAAGAATGAGTATCCTGAAAGGAAAGGATTCTCCGTAAGAAACATGCAGTGCATGATGCAGTTCTATAATGAGTACAACAAGGAATTGACCATGGCTAAAGTTGGAAATATCCCAATTACGCAATCAATGATTGCGCAATTAGGAAACGCCCCGACCGAACTACCTATCAAGCACTTATCTTGGACTCACAATATCATTCTCATACAGCAAGTAAAAAATATTCAAGCAAGATATTGGTACATGATACAATGCATTATTGGGCATTGGCAGACAAGATACTTAACAGAAGCCATCAAGCTCGATTATTATGGCAAGCATGGCGCTCTTGCCAATAACTTCGACACAACGCTCCCTGCTACAGAAGCAATAGAGGTAAAATCATTGTTGAAAGACCCTTATATTTTCGACATGCTCACTTTCACCGACCAATATGACGAAAGAGACATTGAGATTGGGCTCATCAAACATATCGAAAAATTCTTGGTCGAAATGGGAGCTGGCTTCGCTTTTATGGGAAGACAATATCACATTGAGGTCTCAGGTGACGACTATTATATCGATATGCTGATGTATAATACCTTTATGCACAGGTATTTAGTTATAGAATTGAAAGCCACAGACTTCATGCCCGAATACATCGGTAAGCTCAATTTCTATTGCTCTGCCATAGATGACACGCTTTGCAGAGAAGGCGACAACAAGACTATCGGCCTGCTTCTCTGCAAGACCAAAGACAGAATAAAAGCAGAATATGCACTTCGTGATATACAGAAGCCAATTGGTGTATCCGACTATGAATTAGGTCAAGCTCTGCCGAAAGATTTTCGCAGTAGCCTTCCTTCCATTGAAGAAATCGAAAAGGGACTCAACGAATGGAATCAAGAATAATATTCAATAGGCGGCTCTCTATTCCGAGAGTCGCCTTTTTTCTTTCTCCTCATCCTTTTCAAGTATTTTTCCCTAAAACTTTGGAAGTTACGAGGAAAAGTCGTATTTTTGCATCACAAATCAGTTAAACGTTTTAAAAGGAGATGGATATGAAACGGGCAGAAGAACAGCTGAAAGAATATGAGGATAGTCTGAAGGCTTATCGTGATGTCAAGAACTCTATAGATACGGCTTTGGAACAAGTATCAACGGCCATAGAACTTCCACTGGAGGAAATTCAGAAAATGAGAGTATGAGGAATATCCTTCTCTACCCAGGTATATTTTTCTCCCTGCCCACGCAAGAATTTTTCCGTGGGCAGGGAAAAATAAAAGTGGGTACATGGACGGAAAAAATGAAACCGAATTTCGTCAAAATGCCAGTCGTCATGTAGATGTAATTCCACTTTATGCTATGAGTAATTTGTGCAAACGTTTGCACAGCTTGTTCACTTGATTTGCATCAATTGATGATACAGGCTAATCAAAATTATCGTAACTTTGCCACCGTAATAACAATACAAACCTACGATAAAAATAGATTAACAAGCAAAAGTATATTAACATGAAGAAATTATATTTCACCCCTCCTCGCCACAATGGCACTTACTCTCGGAGCTTGTTCAAGTAGCAACGACTCTGATATTCCAGAGCCAATTCCTACCCCAACTCCAGAACCTGAGCCAGAACCTGAACAATGACGAAGGTACAGACTTGGGAGCTAAATATAGATGTAAAAGAAATCACCAACACTGCATACTTCGAAATCGAAGCAACCAGTGAAAGCAGTAAACATAAAGTAAAGGATGTTACAGCAGAATATAACAAATAGAGTTTAGTTTAGGCATACAATTTTTATTAGTTAGTTGGTTTTGTTTTAGGTTTAAAAGAGGTATTCCCAAAAAGCGTTTTCGGGCAATACCTCTTTTGCTATTTTATAAAGTCAAGAAACCGCATTAAGCAAGGTTGCATTGCCCAAATTACGGCCCTCAGTTTGGGCACTTGTTGCCCGCCTCGTGATCCCTCGTTGCTCGTCTCTTGTTCACCAGTTCCCCATCACGTGTTCATCGAGGGACCGCTTGAAGGGCATAGCAGGAACTTCTCATGCATACTGAATACAAATCCACTTCGCAAAGAAGCGGTCGCTTACTAAATAACCATTAGGAGTCTTGCTTACCAACTGCTTATCCACCAATGCCTTCAATGCAGTTTTCACGCTGCTCGTAGCAGGAAGCTGATGGGATCTGATAAACTGCTGGCTCAAAGGCGAACTCACCAGTCCCTCTCGAGCTATTGCCAATAGAAGCAACTGCTGATTCTCCGTAAGCCAGGCACAATAGTTCTGATAAGCCATCGCCTGTTCATCTATCAACTCCTGAACCACCTCATCTACCAATGACTTCGTAATCTCAGAAGAACCATGCTCATAAATGCCATGCAATATTGCCTGCACATACCACGTTACACAATCCGACTGCTGATAGATATAAGAAAAGGTGGATTCATCTATTGACCTGTGCTGAGAAGACAGAAGGCGATTGGCAAATTCCAAATACACCTGCTCTTCGATACAAGGCAAAGACAACACCAAAGAACTCTGGAAGAAAGGACGGTTGGCAGACAGGAACATCTCCTGCATCATGTACTGCTGACTGCCAGAAAATACGAAATATACATTCGGCAAGAACTGGATATAAGAACGGATCATTGCCTCTACCCCATCCTCAGGATAGTTTAATATCTGCTGAAACTCATCTATGGCGATGTAGCAGCGCTTACCTGACTGCTTCAAATACTCAAATATTCGCTTCAAACTCTCCTTACCCTCACTCGGCTTTAAATCTAAAGAAAAAGTAGGAATTCCTGTCAGTTCATCTATCGTCAAAGTAGGTCGCCAACTACTGAAGAACTCCTGAACTTTACGAAGGGCCGATTGAGAAACCGTATCAAGTTTTCCGATGATTTCAGAAGCCATGATTTGCACCATTTGCTCCAGGTTTTTGGTGGCAAAAATATCGAGGTAGAAACATTTCACCCCTTCATATTGCTCCTCCATCTGATGGAAAACATGATGTATCAAGCCCGTCTTACCCATACGACGAGGGGCGACAAGCGTGATGTTACGCTCATTATGCAGCGTAGAAATCATCTTCTCGGTTTCTTTCTGGCGGTCGCAAAAATACTCTGCTCCTTTATAACCATACACAACAAAAGGATTGTTCAATGTTGCCATATCTCATCATTATTACACAAATAACCATTGCGCTTTTTACGCAACGCAAATTACGCAATAAAAAACGAGATAGCCAAATGTTTTCGAGATTTTTAATAATAATTACACGAAAACTGACTGCTTCAAATACGTTCTATCTCGGGGTGCGCTCTATTTTCAATACCTGATCACAATAATCTACTACGGCAGGGCGATGCGTGATGAAGATAACGGTCTTATCATGCGAAGCCAAGATATTCTGAAGGAGTTGACGCTCGGTTTCTGGATCCAATGCACTCGTAGCCTCATCAAAAAGCATGATGCTGCGATTGCGCAACAGACTTCGGGCTATGGCAATACGCTGTGCCTGTCCTTCACTCAAACCTCCTCCCTGCTCGCTGCAAACCGTATCGAGTCCTTGTGGTAATTCCATCACAAAGTCGGCACAACTCGTATGCAAGGCTGCCTGCATCTCCTCATCAGTTGCATTCAACTTGCCTAATCTCAGATTATCACGGATGGTTCCACTCATCAGGGTATTGCCCTGAGGAACATATACGAAGTTGCAACGGTGGCGAGGCGACAGTTCTCCCTGCTTTTTCGACGAATGATAAATCTCTACTTTTCCATGCTGAGGACGGAGCAAGGCCAAAAGCAGACGGATAAGCGTAGTTTTTCCTGCACCCGTTTCTCCCAAAATAGCCGTACAGCTGCCCGGACGGAAATCAAAACTCAGATGATTGATGATATTCGTCTTGTCCAATGACTGGTTCTGATACAAGATTTTTTCCTCTGGAGAAGCCTCAGCCAACTTATAACTGTAGCAGACATCCTTCAGTCGGATACCGCAAGGCGAAGGAATCAGGATTGGCTCTCCCTGTTCCTCCAGCGGATTTTCCTCCAGTTCCATCAGTCGCTCTGCTGCCGTAAAGACACTCACGAAGGCAGGAACCAACTTGGTAAGGTTTCTTGCCGGAACCTGTATCTTATTGACCAACTGCAGGAAAGCCGTCATGCCTCCGAAGCTCAGACTGCCGGCACTCATACGAATGGCCGCCCAAAGGAAAGCCACGAGATAACCTAAGGCAAAACCGAAGTTGACTATCAGATTACTGAACACGCTAAACATCGTACGCTTCACCACGTGTCCACGCAATTCCTTCTGTGTATTCTCAAGTTTATCCACCATCGCATCATCCTTCTCCAAGGTCTTGATGAGCATACGATGCTGGATAGTTTCCTGCAGCACACTCTGCACCTTACTGTCTGAATCACGCACCTGGCGGGTCAGTTGGCGCATCTTTCCCACATAGATTTTGGAGAAAGCCAAGAAAATCGGAATCATGATGACGATAACGATAGAGAGCACCTTGTCCATCGAGAAAAGATAGAAGAAGGCACCGAGAAACATCGCTAATACGCTCAGCGTATTCGGGATGGTCTCCGTCAGGAAATTCACCACATTGCTCACGTCCGTCTCCAGTCGGTTGAGCACATCTCCCGAATGCATCTTTTCCCTACCGTGCCATTCAGAACGGAGGATACGATCGAGCATGCGCTGCTGCATACGGTTTTGCGCCTTGATGCCCAAGAGATTACGAATCCAGACGGAAGAAACATTCAGGGCGAAGTCGGCAAGAATCAGGAAGCCCATGAGAGCAACAGCCCAATAGATATCGCCTTCCACCACATGAGAAGCAACATCTATGGCACGCTTAACCGCCCAAACCTGTGCCAGACTCACTCCCACCGAGAGCAAACCCACGGAAGCATTGAGGACAGCCTGCAACTGGTTGCCCCGCCATGCCTGCCAAAGCCAAATCAGCAAGGTTTTGGCATCATACTTAAACTTTGGAACCTTGAATATCTTCATCCATCTAAGCATTTAAATTCTTCACTCTTCGTTCTTCCCTCTTCACTTAAATTCATCTTTCCCTCTGGTCAGCGCCCCACATCAGTTTCTCTCTCAGCGTAGAGAAATAACGCTGGTTGCGCTGCTTCACGATTTTGATAGAATGCGCAGCCTTGCGGATGACAAGACTAGTTTCCTCCGTCATGCGCTCACTTCTACCATCGATAGCCACGAGATAATTATGGCTGCGGCTCTCGATGTCCAGTTGGATTTCAGCCGTATCATTGATTACAATAGGACGGATATTGAGACTGTGCGGAGCAACAGGAGTGAGGCAGAGACTTCCACTCTGCGGGATGATGATAGGTCCGCCATTGGAGAGATTATAGGCAGTAGAACCCGTAGGCGTGGTAACGATCAGACCATCCGCTTGATAGGTAACCAAGAATTCCCCATCCACATGAGTACGGATGGAAATCATGGAAGCATCATCACGCTTCAAAACGGCAATATCATTGAGGGCAAAAGGATTGCCAGCCAATATGCCTCCCCTCGCCTCTACCTGAATGACCGCATGTTCCTCTATCTGGCATTCCCCAGCATAGAGGCTGTCCAGTGCAGTCTCTATTTCGCTTGGCAACACATCAGCCAGGAATCCCAATCGTCCCATGTTGATACCGATGATAGGAGTCCCCTTCGCTCCCACCTTACTGGCAGCCTTGAGGAAGGTTCCGTCGCCGCCCATGGAGATGACGTAATCCACATCGAAGTTGTAATCCTCGAAGACACCCGCCACCTTCACATCCAGATGGAGGTCGCGCACGAGAAAGTCGTAATAAGCATTTTCCACATAGATCTCAGCCTTCTTCTTTTCCAGAAAAGCCAGGATAGTTTCGATGGAAACCGACTTCTTAGCCTGGTATTCATTGCCAAATATTGCAAATTTCAAATGTTGTTCTGCCATTTGTTTTGTCATTTCAATTATTATTGTTACTTTTGCAAAGGTAATAATATAAATCGAATTATTCAACAAAAAAGATAAAATTATGGCAAAGGTATATGAATTTCTTGCCAATGGCTTCGAGGAAATCGAAGGTTTGGCTCCTGTTGACATCCTCCGCAGAGGGGGCGTAGATATCAAGACGGTCAGCGTTACCGGTAGTGAATTTGTGGAAACTTCCCACGGAGTTACCATCAAGGCCGACCTCCGTTTCGAGGATGTTGAGAGTTTTGAAGATGCCGATATGCTGATGATTCCTGGTGGAATGCCGGGCAGCACCAACCTCAATGAGCATGAGGGAGTACGCCAGGCACTCATCGCCCAGCACAAGGCAGGCAAACGTGTAGGTGCCATCTGCGCAGCGCCTATGGTATTGGCCAGCACAGGCATCCTCGACGGCAAGAAAGCTACCTGCTATCCTGGTTTCGAACAGTATTTCGATGCCAGCACAGAATATACAGGCACCCTCTTCCAGGAAGATGGCAATGTGATTACAGGTGAAGGTCCTGCAGCCACCCTTCCTTATGCCTACCAGATATTGAGTTATTTCGTGAGCAAGGAAAACGTTGCTGCCCTGCAGGACGGAATGATGTATGATCATCTCATGAAGAGCAAGTAAAAAGAAAAATATGGATTACGTAATTATAGTAGCTGGGGGCAAAGGTCTCCGCATGGGAAGTGAGATTCCCAAGCAGTTCTTACCTGTAGCAGGAAAGCCTATCCTGATGCGCACCATCGAGCGCTTTCATGAATACGATGAGCATCTGAATATCATCTTGGTATTGCCGGAAAGCCAGCAGGAATACTGGCACCAGCTCTGCGAGGAGCATCATTTCGATATCAAACATCAGATTGCCAATGGTGGCGACACCCGCTTCCAGTCTTCGAAAAACGGACTTGCACTCATCCCCGATGGTGAGGATGGTGTAGTGGGAATCCATGATGGTGTGCGCCCATTCGTCTCTACCGACGTCATCAGCGAATGCTACGAGACGGCACGCGAGGAATATGCAGCCATCCCTGTCTATGCGGTGACTGAAACCCTGAGATATATTGACAAGCGTGGCGGTGGCAAGAATGTGCTCCGTGATGATTATCGCATCGTGCAGACTCCACAGACCTTTGACATCAGTTTGGCAAAACAGGCCTTCAACCAGGGTTACAAGGAACAGTTTACCGACGATGCATCCGTTGTAGAAAGTCTCGGCTGTCAGGTAGCAATGGTGGATGGAAATCGAGAGAACATCAAGATCACCACCCCATTCGACATCAAGATTGCCGAAGCATTGTTATCAGAATAAGAACAAGAGAATTCTTCTCTCTTCACTCTTCACTTAAAAATATGAGTAGTATTTTAGACCAAGACATCATGTTCCTGCCCGGCGTAGGACCCAAAAAGAAAGAGATACTGAGCAAGGAGCTCGGTATCAACTCCTATGGTGACTTGCTGGAATACTACCCTTATAAATATGTAGATCGTTCGAGGATTTTCCACATCAGCGAACTCACCCCCGACATGCCTTATGTCCAGATCAAAGGCCGAATACTAAGTTACGAGGAGTTTGATACTGGCAAACGCAACAAGCGTCTTGTTGCCCATTTCTCCGATGGCTTCGGCGTGGTCGATTTAGTCTGGTTCCGCAGTTCCCAGTACATTCTCAAGACCTATCATGTAGGTACCGAATACATCGTCTTCGGCAAACCAGCCCTCTTTGGCGGCCGCTATCAGTTTGCCCATCCAGACATGGATGATGCCAGCAACCTGCAGATTTCAGAAATGGGAATGCAACCTTTCTATAATACCACCGAAAAGATGAAGAAGTACGGATTCTCCTCCCGCACCATTGAGAAGCTCACCAAGACCTTGGTAGGACTGCTTCCTCAATTGCCCGAGACATTACCCGACTCCATCACCTCCCGCCTGCATCTGATTTCCCGCGATGAAGCCTTCCGCTTCATCCACTATCCGCATACCCATCAGGAGATGCAGAAAGCACAGGTGCGACTCAAGTTTGAGGAACTCTTCTATGTGCAACTTAATATATTAAGGTACGCGAGCGACCAGCGGCGCAAATACCGTGGCTACATCTTCAACCGAATCGGCGACATCTTCCATGATTTCTATGCCCACCATCTTCCTTTCGAACTCACGGGCGCACAGAAACGGGTGATGCATGAAATCCGTGCCGATATGTGCAGCGGCCGACAGATGAACCGGTTGCTGCAGGGCGACGTGGGTTCTGGTAAAACTCTCGTGGCGCTGATGACCATGCTCATCGCCCTCGACAATGGTTATCAGGCCTGTCTGATGGCTCCTACCGAAATCCTTGCCGAACAGCACTTGCAGACCATCCGTGAATTTCTCAAGGGGATGGACATCCGAGTGGAACTGCTCACGGGTATGGTGAAGGGAAAGAAGCGCAAGGAAGTACTCGATGCTCTGATTCGTGGAGATGTCCAGATATTGGTGGGCACACATGCCATCCTCGAAGACCCCGTGATGTTCGCCCATCTCGGCGTAGCAGTCATCGACGAGCAGCATCGCTTCGGAGTTGCCCAGCGTGCCCGCCTATGGGCAAAGAGCGAGAATCCGCCTCATGTATTGGTGATGACCGCCACGCCTATCCCGAGAACCTTGGCGATGACCATCTATGGCGATCTCGACGTGAGTGTGATAGACGAACTTCCGCCAGGTAGAAAACCCATCCAGACTTTGCATAAGTTTGACAACCAGTTGACCAGCCTCTACCAGAGCATCCGCCGTCAGATCAATATGGGCAGACAGGTTTATATCGTCTTCCCGCTGATCAAGGAGAGCGAAAAGAGCGACCTCAAGAACTTAGAGGAAGGATTTGAAACGCTGAAGGAAGCCTTCCCGGAGTTCCGCCTCAGCAAGGTACACGGACAGATGAAACCGGCAGAGAAGGAAGAAGAAATGGAGCATTTCGTGAAGGGCGAGACGCAGATATTGGTAGCCACCACCGTGATAGAAGTGGGTGTGAATGTGCCCAATGCCTCCGTGATGGTTATCCTCGATGCACAGCGCTTCGGACTTGCCCAACTCCACCAGCTCAGAGGCAGAGTGGGACGAGGTTGCGACCAGAGTTACTGCATCCTCGTCACCAGCTATAAGTTGTCGGAGGAAACCCGCAAACGCATTGATATCATGTGTGATACGAACGATGGATTCCGCATCGCCGAAGCCGATCTCAAGTTCAGAGGACCGGGCGATTTGGAAGGAACCCAACAGAGCGGAATGGCTTTCGACCTGAAGATAGCCAATATTGCAAGAGACGGACAGATTGTACAGTTGGCACGCACAGAAGCACAGACCATCATCGATGCCGACCCACATTGCAACCTGCCTCAGAATGCCCTGCTCTGGAACCGACTGAAAGAAATGAAGAAAACCCATATCAATTGGGCTGCAATCAGTTAGGGGAAACCATGACCGGGATTAAAAAGAGAATAACTGAGAAAGAAATCAGAGATAAAAAGGAATCAAGAGATGAAGGAGAAAAACAATATAGAAGAAGGCTTCCTTTTTGATGCAGAAGAAATCGGAAAGCAGGAAACGGACACACAGACATCAGAAGGCACAGAATCCACAGATGCCCCTCGCCGTAGAGGAAGAAAGCGCTCCATGGTGACAGAAGACAGACCGCCCCTCACGCCAGAACAGATGAAAGAACTTCTGGAAGGCATCACGGAGATAGAGACAGCTACAGGCATCCGATACATCCGTATCCACCTCACAGCCAAGATGTTGATAGGCATCCGGGAAAGTTCCGGCAAGGAGTTCACCATCAATCTCGGTGAACTGTATCAGGCCTATCAGAAATGCCTCCGCTTTACAAGTCCGGAAGTCAAGCGAATCATCTTTATGGGTCACTCTCCAGCCGTCCCCCTGCTGCGAATGCTGAAAGAAAAAGCACAGAATTTATCGTGAAAAAACGATAAAGGCTTCATAAAGGAATGAAAAAGGCTTCATGAGGAAACGAAAGTAATTTCAATAGAAAATGCAAATACTTTCGTACGAAACCTGCATAATTTTGCAAAAACGAAATACTGCAAAATTGATTTAAATCAAAAAGCGCTTCTTCTTAAGAAAAGTTAAACATCAACTTTTCGCGTTAAATATCCCCTTATTCGTGTTAATGGCCTTGGCAGACTGGAATATTTTTCATATATTTGCAAAGTCTATTTAACAAAGTCACACACATAAGGGGTTTTTACTTAGGTGTTTTGTAGTGGAATTTCATTTATGATTTCATTTCAATGGTGACAAACCTAAAAAGAATATTAATTAAAAAGTATGAGTTTAAAAAAGAAAATAAAGAAGATTTCCGTAGTGGCATTGTTGGCGTTAACAACCGTGCCGTCATTTGGTCAAGACTTGCTTGCCCGTCAGGCACCAGTTGACCATCGCATGAAGTCGATAGACACATTAGCAGTATCTCATTATCGAATGATGGAAGATAGAGAGAATCCTTCAGCAGAGTTGTATCAGGATTTCTCCAACAAGTATGCTCACCGCCGGACTGCGCTTCCAGAGCACTTCCGTATCGACCTCCGTCATTTCTGCATGCCAACTCCAAGTCGCGTTGTCACAAGTAACTTCGGTTACCGTGCAAGCTTTGGCCGCCAACATAAAGGTATGGACATCAAGGTTTATATTGGCGACACAATCCGCGCTGCCTTCTCAGGCAAAGTTCGCATTGTAAGATATGAAGGTGGTGGTTATGGTAAGTACATCGTAATCCGTCACTATAATGGTTTGGAGACCATCTACGGTCACCTCTCTAAGCAGCTCGTTTCTGAGAACGAGGAGGTAAGAGCAGGCGATGTGATTGGTTTGGGAGGTAATACAGGTCGTAGTACCGGTTCTCACCTTCACTTCGAGACTCGTCTTTGCGGTGTAGCCCTCAACCCAGCGTTGATGTTCGACTTCCGCAATCAGGACGTTACTGGCGATTTTTACGATTTCCGTTGCGACTCTTACGAGCGTGAGTCAGCAGCTGCCAATGCAGCTCGTGGCAAGATTGGTAATGGTGGTTACACCCGTGAGCAGGTTAATGGTGGCGAAGTGGGCAGATACAATGCCAACGCTGGTGGCGAGAAGCTTTACCACAAGGTTAAGTATGGTGAGACTCTGAATTCCATTGCCGAGAAGCGTGGTGTAACAGTAGATCAGATTTGCCGCCTCAACGGTTACAAGAAGGATAAGAAGCTGACTCCAGGTCAGATTATCCGCTACTCTTAATCTTAGGGCTTTACAACAATACTTTTTCAATAACAACCATAAAGCAGGAATCTCTGGGAGGAGGTTCCTGCTTTTTTCGTTATATAATCATTTCAGGAGAAGCTAACGTTAATGTTGTTGAAAGAAAAGAGAGAATAGGTTGTATTTTCAATAGAAAATATTACCTTTGCAATATTGATATGCATAGCTTGCTTTCTTGTGAAAGAATCAGCGAGCATCACAATGTGCTCATTTACGAATACATTGTGTGCCATAACCGGGGATTCTAAAAAGGGTTACAACATAGGTATCCCCGGTATTATACATTGAATAGGAAAGCCCCCGACTGTGAAGTTGGAGGTTTTCGCATTTTATGACCATTACTCCAGAATCTCCAAACGATTTTGGTTTTTAAAAAGAAGAATCCCCAAATCTTTTTGGCCAAATACCAGAAGAATCCCCAAATCTTTTTGGCTAAATACCAGAAGAATCCCCAAATGTTTATATCGATATAGCGGGAATTGCTACAGATACAGGAAATTTGAAAAGCGAAACGAGAAAAGCCCTTCACCCTTCACCCTATCAGCATAAACATCTGATAAACAAGTACTTACAAGCGCAATAACTTAAAATCACCCTTCACCACCCTTCACCACCCTTCATCTCAATCTAAAAGACGCATTTAGCCTAAAAACCTACTATGAAGGCTGAAATTGGTCGTCTATTAAGGTAAGCTCTGGTCTTAATAGACGACTGTATAGACTCATAAGATGAAGCTAAATCAGAAATAATATGTATATATTTTTCATAACCAACTAAATTTCAAATCTAACGAATAACCAGTCAATCGTAGCTAACAAAGGGCTTAAAACGGCAAAAAAGATGAAGGACGGTGAAGGGTGGTGAAGGGTTGAATTTTACCTTTCATCCTCAAATCCTCTGTGTTTATCAGCATTCCGGGCGAAAAGATGAAGGGTGAAGGGTAAAATCGTATTTCGATTTTAATTTTTCTCTACTATAAAGATTTTTCCAAACATCTACCACCGCTATTTTTATATAAAAACCAATACAAACATTTTTTATAATAAGGAAATCAGAGAACAGAACGCCAAGCAGATATTCTTGACTCACCAAAGTCGAAAAGTGCCTAAGGAAGGGCACTTTTGTGCCAAGGTAAGGGCACTTTTGCGCCCGGGCAAGAGCACTTTTGTGCCTCCGATAAACGACAAAGGAGCCCAAGTAAGACACAATCCGTAAACCCGAAACAGATTCCTATCTTTCGGAGATACGAGTCGCAAATAAGTCATTTGTACTTAGGAAACAAGCGATATTGATTTCTTGAAATCTTACTGATTGCTCATAACATGCTGATAGTCAACACCAATTAGGAAGGTGAAATGACGAAAGAAACAAATTAGGAACAACAAAATCAAGAAACCCCAAAATGAAAGGAATAATATTGCGAAATACTCAACTATTTGCATATCTCGTAAACATTTTGAGAATATTATACCTTTTCTGAAATCATTTTCGTACTTTTGCAAGCGTATTTACTTATTTTATAATAATGTATGGCAAAGAAGATGATGCTCGACTATCCCGACTACAACAACGACATCATTTCTGCCGAATGTGGCTTCTCTTCACGCTCCTATCTTTATCGCATATTCAAAGAGAAAGAAGGTTGCTCCCCAACTGTCTGGAGAGCAAAAAAACATCATAAGTAACCCGACAAAGGGCATATAATTATATGGTGATGTTGCGATAGTACCGCCCTAACTATATAAAAACAGGTAGTTAGGGCGGCGGTATCGCTTATAAGTCCGCCCTAATTATATCAAAAAAGGTAGTTAGGGCGGTGGTATCCTTGCAGAATTCATTTTTTTTATTTATCTTTGCACCGGTAAGATTGAGTATAAATGAAATAAAATCAGGAATTATGGATGCAAACGGAATAATAGGACGTGAATATGAGCAGAAACTCATTCTGGAACGTTGTAATAGCTGCAAGGCAGAACTGATAGCAGTCTATGGTCGTAGGCGTGTAGGAAAGACTTTCCTGGTTCGGAAAATGTTCAACGACCAGTTTGCCTTTTCGTTTATAGGAATGTATGAAGTGAGCCGTGCTGTACAGCTGGAGCAGTTTCGTATGGCACTGACGCAGTATGCTAAAAAATCTGTGCCGAGATTGAAAACCTGGTTTGAGGCATTTGCCGCTTTACGTGAATATCTTTCGGGGTTATCTCAGCAGGAACCGATAGTTCTGTTCTTTGATGAGTTGCCTTGGATGGATACGCCCAAAAGCAATTTCATCGCAGCCTTCAGCTATTTTTGGAATTCATGGGCCTCTATGGTCCCTCAGCTGAAACTTATCGTCTGTGGTTCTTCTACCACGTGGATGTTGGCTAAGTTTATAGGCGATAAGGGCGGATTGTATGGTCGAGTAACCCGTCAGATCTATCTGGCTCCCTTCTCTCTGGGCGAGACAGAGCAGTTCTTAAACGGATTGAAAGGGCTGGCTCTTACCCGCCAGCAGGTGTTGGATGTGTATATGATACTGGGTGGTATTCCTTATTATCTTGATATGCTGGAGCGTGGTGTTCCGTTAGACGTGTACATCGACAGACTGTTTTTCTCGCAGGATTCACCATTGCGTGGAGAATTCGATTTCCTCTTCCGTTCCCTCTTTAATGACTCCAAGCATTATCGCAAGATAGTAGAGGTGCTTTCAGAAAAAATGAAGGGTATGACCCGCAAGGAATTGATGGATGAGTTGAAACTGAAAGGTGGTGGACAGTTGTCTGAAATCCTGGAGAATCTGAAGAAATGCGATTTTATCAGGAAATATTCTACCATAGGAAAAAGTGAAAGGGATGCCCTTTATCAGTTAACAGACTTATACTCATTGTTCTATACCCGTTTTGTGGCAAACAACAGTGGGCAGGATAAGAACTTCTGGAGTAATATGCGTAATTCTGGAAGTAGAACCGCCTGGAGTTGTTATGCTTTTGAACAGGTATGTCTGCATCATATTCCACAGATTAAGAAGGCTTTAGGTATTTCTGGTGTTTTGGCGAATGTTTATTCCTGGTCTTGCCGTCCTTTTGTGGATGCTACCGGTGCAGAATGGAGAGGAGGTCAGATTGACATGCTGATAGATCGTGCTGATGGAGCTATTAATATCTGTGAGATGAAATATGCCAAGGATGAGTTTGTGATAGATGCCGGCTATGAGCAGCGGCTGCGTGACAGGATGTCTTCCTTCTCTGTGGCGACCAAGACGAAGAAGGCATTGCTGCATACCTTCATCACTACTTATGGAGTGAAGCAGAATATGCATAGCGGATTGGTGAATAGTGAGGTAAGGATGAATGATCTTTTTGAAAAAGCAAACACATAAAGTGTCTTTTTTTAGCACTAAAGCGAAAAAGGTGGATTTGCACTCTACAAATCCACCTTTTTCGCTTTATAAATAGAGCTAATGTGCTCTTAATTCTTATTTTCTTAATCCAGAAATCACCTTACAGAATACTTAACAATCCACTGTTACAGGATTCCAAACAGTCGCAAGACATCATTCAGATTCGCCACTACCAGCAGCAGAATCAAGATACCGAAACCGACAAACTCGGCACGCTCCATGAACTTATCGCCTGGCTTGCGACCGGTAATGATCTCATACAACAGGAAGAAGACATGACCGCCATCCAATGCAGGAATCGGAAGGATGTTCATAAACGCCAGGATGATGCTCAGGAAGGCTGTCATCATCCAGAATGCATGCCAGTCCCACATGGATGGGAACAGACTGCCCAATGCGCCGAAACCGCCTAAGCTCTTGGCACCCTCCTTGGAGAATACATACTTCATATCGCCTACATAACCTGCCAAGACATTCCAACCAAACTTGATGCCGGCTGGGAAACTCTCGAAGAATCCATAACTGATATGGGTTGGCTGGTAATCCATCATCACAGGATGATTGTAGAAACCTAACTTCACACCTTCGTCTGTGGACTCAAACTGTACTGCCAGGTTGAGGGTATCTGCAGCAGAATTCTTACCAACGCCTGCACGCAATACGGACAGGGTGCCAGTAAGAGCCTTCAAACTGTCTTTAGGTGTCTGCGCTACGGAAAGCACATCCTCCACTCTGCCCAACTCCTCGGTCAACTCATTATAGGAATCCACCTTCTTGCCGTTGACGCTCAGGATGCGGTCGCCCTTCTTCAGACCAACCTTGGCTGCAGGAGAATCCTGCATCACGCTATCAATCTGCAACGGAACGAAGACCTCTACAAAGCGAGGGGTCTCCTTGATCATGTCGAGCATGTTCAGATCGCCCGGAGTCTGGATGCTCACCTTCTTACCGTTGCGCAATACATCTACACGCTGCGCCTTGGAGAGGTCACGGAACAGGTCGCCATCATAGGTTTTGAACTCGCCCAAGTCTGTAGATAAGAGAATATCATGGTCCTGAAAACCTAATTTCTTAGCTTCGGTATTGAACTTCATACCCAGTTTCATGTCCTTGGTAGCCACATAGGTATCGCCCCAATGGAACATCACCATGGAATAGATGAAGAGAGCCAAGACGAAATTGACCAGCACACCACCTATCATGATGAGGAGACGCTGCCAGGCCGGTTTGCTACGGAACTCATAAGGCTGTTCCGGCTGCTTCATCTGTTCGGTATCGAAACTCTCGTCGATCATACCCGAAATCTTACAATAGCCACCCAATGGCAACCAGCCCATTCCGTAAGTAGTATCTGAATTCTTTGGCTTGAACTCAAAGAGGTGGAACCATGGGTCGAAGAAAAGATAGAACTTCTCAACTCTTACACCGAAGAGTTTGGAGAAGAAGAAGTGTCCGCCCTCATGGAGCAGCACCAAGATGGAAAGCGAGAGCATCAGCTGCAACGCTTTGATCAAAAATACTTCCATTAATTATTGATTATTCTGATTATTGATTATACCTTATTATATATGATGCATCAGTTCGGTGGCAATGCGGCGAGCCTCGGCATCGGTCTGCAGATAGACATCGAGGTCGGGCTGACTGTCGAAGGTGGCTTTCGCCATCACCTCTTCGATGATGTCTGCCATCTGCAGGAATCCACATTCGCCACGACGGAAGCCGGCATTAACGATTTCATTGGCTGCATTGACGATGCAGGACATATTGCCGCCCTTGCGGATGGCGTCAAAGCAGAGTTGCAGACACTTGAACTTCTTGTAGTCTGGTTCGAAGAACTGCAAATCCTGGGTCTTGAAAAGGTCAAGACGCTCGCCCTTCAAAGGCAGGCGCTGAGGGAAGGAGAAGGCATACTGGATAGGCAGGCGCATATCCGGCACACCCAACTGGGCTTTGACGGCTCCATCCATAAACTGTACGGCACTATGTACCACGCTCTGCGGATGGATGAGCACCTGTATCTTGTCGGCAGGTACGCCGAAAAGCCACTTCGCTTCCGTCACCTCAAATCCCTTGTTCATGAGGGAAGCAGAGTCGATGGTTATCTTGGCGCCCATATCCCAGGTAGGATGCTGGAGGGCATCGGCTGCCGTCACCTTCTCCAACTGCTCGTGGGTGAAATTGCGGAAAGGTCCACCCGAACAGGTAAGGAGTATCTTGTCGATTTCGTTCTGATCCTCGCCCACCAAACTCTGGAAGATGGCACTATGTTCGCTATCTACCGGGAGGATAGGCGCATGATACTGCTGGGCCAACTGGCAGATGAGTTCACCTGCCACAACGAGGGTTTCCTTATTGGCCAGACAGATTTTCTTGCGGGCCTTGATGGCATGGATGGTTGGTTCCAGTCCTGAGAAGCCCACCATAGAGGCAAGCACCATGTCGATAGAATCAGCCTCCACGATGTCGCAGAGAGCCTGTGCACCTGCATAGACCTTGATGTCCGGTTCATCGCGGAGCAGATCCTGCAGTTTCTCATAAAGTGTCTCATCGGCGATGACGACGGCAGCAGGATGAAACTTGTGCGCCTGGGCAGCCAGTTCCTTCACACGATGGTTGGCGGTGAGGCAATAGACCTCATAAAGGTCGCTATGCTGTTCGATGACATCCAGCGCCTGTGTGCCGATGCTTCCCGTAGAACCGAGAATACATATCTGTTGTTTTTTCATTACTCTTGAAATTAGAACTTCAGAAGAGTAAAGCCATTGAATTCTTCACTCTTCACTTAAATTACAGTTCCAGCAATCCTTCCGGAATCGCCATTCTGATTTCTTTCTTCTCTGCATTCACTTCCTCGATGAGGTCGTTGCTGGCAGGAATCAGCACTTCCTCTCCCTCCGGAGTTGTCACCTCGAAGAGGAGATTGATAGTGGAATCATCCACATGATCGATGGTGCCCACCACCTTGCCGGTAGGAACATCCACCAGTTGGAAACCGATGATTTCAGCCCAACTCATGTGTTCACCATCGCTATCGGAAAGATGGCGCGGGAAATACACCTCGCAGCCCGTATAGTTGCGAGCCTGTTCCTGCGTATCAATATCCTCAAACTTCACCAATACGTTTTCATCATTCTTGAAGCGATATTCCTCCATATAGAAAGGAACGAGGATGCCATTGATGTCGAGCACGAGATACTCCGCATCCACACGGTCGAAAACATCATCTGTGATGGCGAAGGTGATTTCTCCCTTCACGCCGTGAGGCTTTCCGAGCTTACCTATCTTATATACGTCGTCACGTCTTATCATACTTTACTTTGAATTTTGAACTTTATGATTAGTAAAGCAAATGAATTCTTCACTCTTCGTTCTTCACTCTTCACTTACCTAATCGCAGACACGGGTAATCTTGGCACCCAATGCGTTGAGACGGTTTTCGATGTCCTCATATCCACGGTCTATCTGTGCGATATTAGCGATACGGCTGGTTCCGTTGGCGCTCATGGCAGCTATCAGCAGGGCGATTCCGGCACGGATATCCGGACTCGTCATTCTGCCTGCACGGAGCGTGAGCTTATGGTCGTGACCTACCACCACGGCACGATGAGGGTCGCAAAGGATGATCTGCGCACCCATATCGATGAGTTTATCCACAAAGAAGAGACGGCTCTCGAACATCTTCTGATGGAAGAGGACGCTACCGCGAGCCTGGGTAGCCACTACCAGCAGGACGGAGAGAAGGTCTGGAGTCAAGCCTGGCCAAGGAGCATCCGAGAGAGTCATGATGGTGCCGTCGATGAAGGAATCGATGACATAATGCTTCTGTTCTGGAATGAAGAGATCATCGCCCTCTACCTTGATTTTCACACCTAAGCGGCGGAAGGCATCAGGAATGATTCCCAAATTCTTGACCGATACGTCCTTGATGCGGACACCAGCGCCACACATGGCAGCCATTCCGATGAAGGAACCCACCTCGATCATATCCGGCAGAATGGTATGTTCGGCTCCATGCAGACTCTCCACACCCACGATGGTGAGGAGATTGCTGGCGATACCGCTGATGCGTGCTCCCATCGCATTGAGCAGATGGCAGAGCTGCTGGATATAGGGTTCGCAGGCTGCATTATAGATGGTGGTAGTACCCTTGGCGAGCACGGAAGCCATGATGATATTGGCGGTACCCGTAACGGAAGCCTCATCGAGCAGCATATAGCAGCCCTTCAAGTGGTCTGCCTCTATCTGATAGACATTGCGCTCGTCATCATGCATAAACTTGGCTCCCAAGTACTTGAAGCCCAAGAAGTGCGTGTCGAGACGACGGCGACCAATCTTGTCGCCACCCGGCTTGGCAATCGTAGCCTTTCCGCAACGGCCCAAGAGCGGACCGATCATGAGCACGCTGCCACGAAGAGAGGAACATTTCTTCACAAACTCTATGCTGTCCAGATAGCCGAGATTGAGTTCATCGCTCTGGAAAGTATAGTCGTTGCGGCTGTTCTGTGTCACCTTGACTCCGATTTCTTTCAGCAACTTGATGAGATTGTTGACGTCGAGGATGTCCGGCACGTTCTTGATGCGCACAGGATCCTTAGTTAAAATCGTGGTACAGATGACCTCCAGGGCCTCATTCTTGGCACCTTGTGGAACAATCGTTCCCTTGAGCGGATGGCCGCCCTCTATGATGAATGACTCCATAAGCTACTTATTATTCCTTTTCTTGTTATTTTTCTGAGAACCATTATTATTTTTCTGAGAACCGTTGTTGTTCTTTTGAGAAGCATGATTGTTTTTCTGAGGAACATTACCTGTAGGCAACACGAATTTCTCAAACTTGAAGTTCTTCAGGTCAAGTTGAATCTTGCCGTCTGTGAAACGAGCCAGGTCGGCAGCCACCTTCTCCTCATCGCAGGAACCGTGGCTCCATTGCGCCAGGTCGCGTCTCATCTGATTGGCAGTCAGCTTCACCAGTTCTTCACGCTCCGCTCCCGGCTCCATGTTCTTCAGTTTGTCGAAGATTTCAAACATCATGGCTCCATAGTGGCGCACAGGGATTCTCGTCATCGGATAATCCATCGGATCGGGCCTTTTGGCAATATCCTCAGCCTGCTTCACGGCATAGGGATAGTCGATATCGAGCTTGAAACCGCTCATGATGGCGAGATGGTCCCAGAGTTTGCGATGATGGTCCTCGGCATCTGCACCATCAGGAAACATGTGGTCCATGATGGCGATAATAGACTCCGCACAATGCTGGCGCTCAGCACGGTCTTTGATGGCGACGGCATGATCGACCATATTCTGAATCTCCCTGCCATATTCCGGCAAGACCAACTTTTCGCGTTGGGTATTGTAATCTAATCCTTCTATATTCATTCTGATGATGATTGATGAATGTTCTTTTTTATATTATATGTGAGAAACCCACTTTATATTATAATGTGAGAAAACCCACCATTAGAGCAGATTCTTCTCTTAGAGCAGTTTCTTAGGCATCTTGGCCACAAAGTCCTTCAGATAGAAAGGAACGAAGTAAGCCACATCCTCAAACTTGCCTTCCACGAAGCGCTTCTCTGCCAGCGGAGCCATGTTCTTCGCTAATGGTTCGATGCCCTTCACAAGTCGGGCGTTCGGATGATTGATGACCTCCATACATTTCTCGGCTCCATTTCCGAAGAAATAGACAGTTCCACGATCGAGATACTCCTTGTAGGTATCTGCATCCACGATATCAGCCTGGATAGGGCGCACCTCCTTCAGGGCACGGTCCATCACCTTGGCATAGACTTCCATTCTGCGGGCATCAAGCATAGGAACGATAAGCGCATCTTCCTCAGCCGGATGCTCACCGATCAATACAGGAACAGCCATCAGTTCGAGCGTAGGGATGGAAATGAGCTTCACATCACGGCCATAGCAGATTCCCTTCGCCATACTAACTCCGATGCGAAGACCGGTATAAGAACCTGGGCCGCAACTTACCGCCACAGCCTCCAAAGGAATACCATGGGCATCTATGAAACTAAGAGCCTCATCTACGTAAACACCTAACTTAACTGCATGGTTAGGACCGCTGTGATCTTCCTTGTTGAAAATCACCTGTCCATTATCACTAATTGCCACTGAGCACACATCGGTACTCGTTTCAATATTCAATATACAAGACATAATTTAAAAATATATTCTTAAATAAGGTGCAAATTTAATCATTTTCTCGCTTTTTTTTGTACTTTTGCAGAAATTTAACGTGAAAGATTATATGATACAGTCAATGACAGGCTTCGGAAAAGCAACCGTTGCCTACAACGAAAAGAAAATTAATGTAGAGATAAAGTCATTAAACAGCAAGGCTCTTGACCTCTCTACACGTATAGCACCTCTCTATCGTGAAAAGGAGATGGAGATGCGTCAGATTATCGCTAAAATGCTGGAAAGAGGCAAGGTTGACTTTGCTATCTGGATAGAGAAGAATGCAGCTGATGATGCGACTCCTATCAATGCTTCACTTGTAGAAAATTATTACCACCAAATCAAGCAGATTTCGGCTCAGACCGGTATTCCTGAGCCTACAGACTGGTATGGCACACTTCTTCGTCTTCCTGACGTAACAACAAGAACTGAAGTGGAAGAATTGACTGAAGAGGAGTGGGAAGCTGCAAAAAGTGCAATTTTGCAGGCCATCGGTCATCTGGTGGACTTCCGCAAGCAGGAAGGTGCTGCTCTCCAGAAGAAATTTACGGAGAAAGTGGATAATATTCAGGCACTCCTTGCCAGTATCGAACCATACGAGAAAGCTCGCGTGGAGAAAATCCGTGCCAGCATCGTGAGCGGTCTGGAACAGATTCCTTCAGTCAACTACGACAAGAACCGCCTGGAGCAGGAGCTCATCTACTACATCGAGAAGCTCGACATCAGCGAGGAGAAGCAGCGCCTTGCCAACCACCTGAAGTATTTCCGTGAGACCATGAACGAGGAAGGTCACGGCGTGGGCAAGAAGCTCGGTTTCATCGCACAGGAGATGGGTCGCGAAATCAACACTACCGGTTCTAAGAGCAATCAGGCTGAAATGCAGAACATCGTGGTGAAGATGAAGGACGAATTGGAGCAGATCAAGGAGCAGGTGCTGAATGCACTATAATTGGAATCATAAAATTAATGATATAATTATGAAGAACGGATTGTTAATTTTCAGCGCTCCTTCCGGCAGCGGAAAGAGCACGATAGTCAACTGGTTGATGAAGGAACACCCGGAATTGAAGTTGGCCTTCTCTATCAGTTGCACCTCCCGCGCCCCTCGTGGTACAGAAAAGAATGGTGTGGAATATTTCTTCCTCACTCCTGAGGAATTCAAGGCTAAGATTGCCAACGAGGAGTTTCTGGAATACGAGGAGGTTTATCAGGACCGCTTCTACGGCACGCTGAAATCTCAGGTGGAAAACCAGCTGAATGCTGGCGAATCCGTCATTTTCGACGTAGATGTCAAGGGTGGCGTCAATATCAAGAAATTCTATGGTGAGCGTGCCTTGAGCATCTTCGTGCAACCTCCTTCGGTAGAGGAATTGCGCCGACGTCTGAATGGTCGTGGTACGGATGCACCAGAGGTGATTGAGCAGCGACTTGCCAAGGCAAGCTATGAGCTGACCTTTGCTCCACAGTTTGACCATGTAGTAGTAAACGACAACTTGGAGAAGGCACAGCAGGAGGTTTATCAGCTCGTCAAGGATTTTTTAAGTGAAGAGTGAAGAATTCAAGTGAAGAATTTTAAGTGAAGAACGAAGAATGAAGAAAGTAGGAATATTCGGAGGAAGTTTCAACCCGATACATACCGGTCACATCGCTCTGGCTAAGAGCCTCTGCGAGAAGACAGGACTGGACGAGGTGTGGTTTATGGTTTCACCACAGAATCCGTTCAAGCAGGCTGCAACCGACCTGCTTGACGACTCTTTGCGCTTCGAACTGGTGGAAAAGGCGCTCAAAGGGGAATGCCAGCTGAAGGCTTGTAACTATGAATTCCATCTTCCGAAACCTTCCTACACCTGGCATACGCTCCAGGCGCTGAGCAAGGATTATCCCGACATCGACTTCACCTTATTAATAGGTGGAGACAACTGGGCCGCTTTCGACAAGTGGTTTCATCACGATGACATTCTCGCCCACTATCCTATCGTGGTCTATCCCCGTCAGGGAGCAAGCATCGGAGCCGTTCCACAGGGAGTAACCATCGTGGAAACGCCCCTGCTCAACATCAGCAGCACCCAGATTCGCCAGGCGATTCTTCAGGGGGAAAGCATCCACGGAATGGTGCCGGAAGCCATCGAGGACTTGGCATGCAGATATTATGAAATGAAAAGTGAGAAATGAGAAATTATAATATGGAAGATATGAATTGGAAGAAATACATCAAGAAGGCTTTGTGCCTGGCATTTGAACCGATACGACGTAATGCTAACTTCTTTACGTTCATGTATATTTTGGGCGTACTGACTGCCGTAGTAACGCTCCCGAGATGGCGTGAACTCTACGACAACCTGTATCTGGAACTGTTTTTCGACCTCTACATCGTTTGTGCTGTCTTGGCTTTGATTCCTAAGAAAGTGCGCTTCTGCATCAGAGGTGTGCTCTATCTCATCTTGTATGCCGTGGCGATAGCTGATGTCTATTGCTTCGTCAATTTCGGCTCCACGCTCAACCCTTCCATGCTCATGCTGGTGGGCGAAACCAACAGCAGCGAGGCAAGCAACTTCATCGCAGCCTGCCTCTCTACCGAGGTTATCTTCAGTAGTGTGGGCTGGGTATTGCTGCTTATCCTCGTGCAGATACTCACCGCCTTCCGCCGTTTCCGCCATTTCATCTGGAAAGTATCGGTACTCTTTGCCTCCTTCAGCAAACCGCTCTACGGTTGGCTTACCATTCATATTGATCGCATCACCCGACTTCTGCCTCAGGTAGCCGGCATCTGCTGCATCGCCCTCTTCATCTGGAGCGCCTGCACTTCCTGGCACAACAAGATGGCCATCCACAAGCTGATGACGGGCAAGACTATCGGCGAAGTGGAACATACCCTCACGGAGAAGGACTGCGCCAATCTCTACATGCCTATCTACCGTCTCAATTTCAGCATCTACGCCAATAAGTTGGCAGCCAACCAGATTACCCAACTGATTCATGCTGCCGACAAGGTGGAGGTAGATACCTGCACCTACCGTTCGCCGCAGATTGTGCTCATCATCGGCGAGAGCTTCGGCAAGCATCATTCCCAGCAATACGGTTATTTCATGGATACGACTCCTTATCAGGTGGCATTGGAAAAGACCAAGAAACTGACCAAATTTACGGATGTCGTGACCTGCTGGAACCTCACCAGCTTTGTTTTCAAGAACGTATTCTCCACTCATGTCATCGGCGAAAAGGGTGAGTGGTGCGACTATCCTCTCTTCCCGGAAATCTTCCGCAAGGCAGGTTACCACGTCACCTTTATCACCAATGAATTTCTGCCGCAGGCCAAGGAAGCCGTATATGACTTCAGCGGCGGTTTCTTCCTCAATAATCCGAAACTCAGCAAGTTGCAGTTTGACAGCCGCAACACGGAGCTGCACGCCCTGGACGACGGACTGCTGGAGGACTATGACAACGGACTGAAGGAAGCTGAAACCAACAGTAAGTATAATCTCACCATCTTCCACCTGATGGGTCAGCACGTGGATTACAAGACCCGCTACAAGCACAGTCAGACCCATTTCTGGGCTGGCAGTTATGAGGACAAGCGCCCTGAGCTGACCGACAAACAGCGCAAGATGCTGAGCCATTACGACAACGCCACCCTTTACAATGACTCTATCGTGGCGCAGATTGTGAAGCGCTATTCCAAGAAGAACGCCATCGTCATCTACATGCCCGACCATGGCGAGGAGTGCTATGAGGGCAACCGCGGTTTCATCTGCCGCAACCATTCTGCCAATATCGACTGGCCTTTGGCTCACTACGAGTTTGAGATTCCTTTCTGGATTTTCTGTTCCCAGAAGTACATCAGCAGCCATCGTGACATCTACCGCCAGATTCGCAAGGCGAAGGACAAGCGTTTCATGACCGATGCCTTGCCTCACCTATTATTATACTTAGCAGGCATCGAGACTCCTACCTACAATCCGAAGTACAACATCCTCAGCCCAGAGTATGACGAAATGCGCCCTCGCATCCTGAAAAACAGCGCCGACTATGACAAGTTGAGGGATGCGGAAATGGAGAAGCAGAAAAGGCTGAAGGATGCAGAAGCTGCCATGGGACATAAAAAGAAAAAGAAATAGGAATATTGCATATTCAAAACAAAATACGTAATTTTGCACCCATAAAAAAGAATATGCCCCTATCATTAAATAAAGAATAGGAGAAATAAAATATGAATACACCCACTTTAAGTCGTTCGGAATGTAATGTGCTGCGAGGACTTGCCATTATCGGCATTTTCCTGCACAACTACTGCCATTGGATAGGTTCTATCGTCAAGGAGAACGAGTATCAGTATTTTCAACACAATGTGGACTGGCTGAACCAGGTATTGGTCAATCCAGACCTCAATCTGCCGTTCCATCTCATCTCATTCTTCGGACATTATGGCGTTCCAGTATTCCTCTTCCTGAGCGCATACGGACTGGTATTGAAATATGAAGCAAAGCCACATCTTGATGCCTCGACACAATTTGTCAACATCAACGGAAAGACGATGTGGAACTGGAAAGAGCCGCTTCGCTTCATCCGCTATCATTATCTGAAACTCTTCAAGATGATGATTGTGGGATTCGTGGCCTTCACCATGCTCGACTACATCACATACGGTCCGCACAAGTATGCCACACTTGATGTTGTGGCGATGTTAGGTATGTTTAATAATATATTGCCCGACCCAGACCGCATCATCTGGCCAGGACCATTCTGGTTTTTCGGATTGATGCTCCAACTCTATATTATCTATCGTCTGTTCATCTATCGCAAACATTGGGGATTCACCGTAGGACTGATGGTAGTCTGCATAGTGATACAGATAGCGTTGGGATGGGACAATCCAGAGAGCGAGGCGATGAACCGCTACCGCTATAATTTCATGGGAGGAATGTTGCCATTCGGGTTAGGTGTACTCTATGCCCGATATGGCGAGAAGATATTGATGACTTTCCATCACAACGTGACGAATTTCTTCGGCATCATCTTCTGCTGCTCCATCATCTACAGTCTCAGCGGCAGCATGATGGGATGGACCTTCGTGCCCCTCTTCATCTGTCTGCTCAGCGTACTGACCGCCAAATTTCTTTCAGGAGTCAACTGGTTGTCAGGAGTCAACAGGATATTGGAATGGATGGGCGGCATTTCGGCGGCACTTTTCGTCTGCCACCCTATCACACGAAAGATTTTCATCCCTATCAGCCGACAGGGAGATATGTATGCAGGTCTGCTCCTCTACATCGTATCGAGCATCTGCCTGGCTTGGTTGTTCACGCAACTGATGAAGAAAATCCCAAATCCGAAGCTTTAGAAGCAATAGAAGTGAAGAACGAAGAGTGAAGAGTGAAGAATTCAATTGCCATTGAAACTCATCCTTCGTTTTCCACCTCCATAATAAGAATACAAACAAGAAGACAAGAGGATTCTTCACTCTTCGTTCTTCACTCTCCACTTAGCTTACGCCTATGAAGATAAAAGATATAGAACTGGCGAATATCAGCCGATTTCGTGGTGAACTGATGGGAGCAGCCATGCTCTTCATCATCCTCTTTCATGTGGGATTGCCACGTGAAGATGCTTTCTATGGACTTCGCCGAATGGGAAATGTGGGAGTAGATATGTTTCTCTTCCTCAGCGGAATCGGTCTGTGGTTTTCATGGGTCAAGAATCCTGACGTTAAGCGTTTCTTCATCCGCCGTTATCTCCGCATTTATCCTGCCTGGCTCATCATCGCCTGCCTCTTCTACATTCCCCGTTTTCATGGCGGAAGTACGTGGGACTGGATTTATCTCTTCGGAGAGATTTCCATCAACTGGGGTTTCTGGCTGCACGATGAGTTGAACTTCTGGTACATTCCTGCCACGATGATGCTCTATCTCTTTGCTCCAGGCTATATGGAACTCATCAGGCGCCATCCTATCTACCGTTGGCTGCCCGTGGTCATGGTGATGTGGTGCATTCTGGTGCAATACGTTACTCCTATCCATCAGGCAGTTGGTCATCTGGAAATTTTCTGGAGCCGTGTACCGATATTCTTCATCGGAATCAACATGGGCGAGATGGTGCGCCGCAAGGATACGCTCGACGGGGCAAGCATCTGGATGATCTGGATCATGTTTCTGATGACGCTTCTCTCCAGCATCTTCCTGGAGCAGGTGAAGCATGGTCAATTCCCGCTCTTTCTGGAAAGAATGCTCTATATCCCGCTTACAGTAACCAGCATTCTGCTGCTCAACCGCATCTTCCGCCGCACTCCGAAATGGGTAAACAAGGCATTCATGTTTGTGGGCGCTTTGAGTCTGGAGGCCTACCTCATCCACATCCACTTCGTGCTCTACTATATCGAGAAATGGCATTGGAGCTATTGGCCTACCTTCTTCACCTGCATCGCCATCACGCTCCCTGCCTCCTGGATATTGGCTAAAATCGTGGGCTGGATTTCTAAGGAATTAGGCAAAATCCTGATGGAGAAGGAGAAAGGAGAATGAGAAATGAGAAATTAGAAGGGAGAAAGGAGAACTTTTTTGAAAAGGAAAAAGGACTTTGGAAAAGGGAAAAGAGGAACGAAAGGAAAAAAATAATCAAAATAGGACTTTATGAAAGAAAAAGAAATAGATAATATAGAAAAGGACAGTAAGGGGTTGTCTGCCCTGATGCGTCTCATTCGCCCGAAGCAATGGATCAAGAACGGCTTTATCTTTATGCCGCTCTTCTTTGGCGGAGAACTTTTCAATACCGGTGCCCTGCTGGCAGGAGTCATCGCTTTCTTCGCCTATAGTTTTGCTGCTTCCAGCATCTACTGTTTCAACGACATTTACGATGTGGAGGCAGACCGACGTCATCCCGTGAAATGCCATCGCCCGATAGCTTCCGGAGCCGTATCGGTAAAACAGGCGTATGGACTGATGATTCTGATGCTGGTGCTTTCCATCGGTTTCAGCAGTCTGTTGGATGGTTGGGAAACGATGGGCATTATCCTTTTCTACTGGTGCCTGAACTTAGGCTATTGCGCAAAGTTCAAGCAGTATGCCATCATAGACGTTTGCATCGTAGCCTTCGGTTTTGTGCTCCGTCTGCTGGCAGGTGGTGTGGCAACGGGCGTGGTACTGAGCAAATGGATTGTGCTGATGACCTTCCTCATCACCCTCTTCATGAGCTTTGCCAAGCGCCGCGATGATGTGATAAGAATGGAGAAGACCGGAGAGGCTCCACGCAAGAATACGAGCCGCTACAATCTGACTTTCATCAATCAGGCGATTACCATTACCGCCTCGGTCACTCTGGTCTGCTACATTATGTACACAGTAAGTCCGGAGGTTCTGGAACATTTCCATACCGACAAACTCTATCTCACAACGGTTTTCGTTCTGGTAGGACTCTTGCGCTACATCCAGATAGCAGTTGTTGACCAGCAGAGTGGCGACCCTACCAAGATTCTGCTCCGCGACCGCATCACTCAGGTTATTGTAATAGCCTGGCTTGCCGCCTTCCTGTTCCTCATCTATATCGCATAAGGCATGAAACGGAATACAGATTTAGATTTCATCCGATCCATTCTCATCATACTGATGATCCTCATCCATATCGTGAGTTTCGGGAATGCTTATCCTCATCTGAAGGCAGGCATTCTCTCGTTCATGATGCCTACCTTTCTCATCATCACGGGTTATCTGGTGAACATCGGGAAAACGGGCAGGCAGTTTGGCAAATATCTGCTTTGTCTGGCCCTGCCATACATCATCATGGTGACGGGATTTTCCGTGCTCTCCTATTTCCTGCCAGTAAGAGATGGCATTACCGAACTCTCCCTGTCGCAAATCGCCCAAAAAATTTTCGTCACTTCCATCGGTCCGTATTGGTTTATCCAGACCATGATTATCTGCGGAATCTTGTATTACGGGAGCTTCCAGGCTTGTGATACAATCAGCAAATACAGGGGGCGTTGTTCTTGCAGGAATAATAAAGAGAATGATTCTTACAAGAATAGTAAGGAGAATGATTTTTGTAGCAATAGTAAGGAAATTGAGCCTTGCTGCAATAGTAAGGAGAATAATTCTTGTAAGAATAGTAAGGGGAATGATTCTTGCAGCAATATAAACAAGGGAAAGACGGAGGAGGAAAACCTGTCTTTAACAACCCGCCTTTTTCTCTTGGCGATTCTGATGCTGCTGATGAGCAAGACCCCTGCCCTGAACATCACGGCTGCCATTTATTATTTTGCCGGAGTCGTTATCCGCCAATGCCGCATCGACTTCAACAAGGTTTTCCGCCCTACTCCCTTGGCGTTCATTCTCTGGCCTTTCATCCTCTATCGGGAAGACCTCTATGACTGGGGGAACATAGCTGTTGCTTTCTCCTGCTGGTGCTGCATTTCTGCGCTTATGTGGTTGAACCAATATTACAAGTCGCAAATGATAGGAAAGTCCACCTTATTATATATAGGTAAGAACACGTTGCCGATTTATCTCTTCCATCCCATCTTCACAATGGCGGCGAAATTCTATCATCCTCTGTTCGCCTTCGACAAGAGTGAAATTCTCCTGGCCGCTTTTACCATTATCCTTGCCATCGCAGGAAGCATCGCTATTGCCAAGGTCATGGAAAAAACGAAATTAGCTTATTTCTTCGGGAAAAAGGATATACTGAGATAAAATGACAAATGACAAATGAGAAATGAAATGATGAAAAAAGAAAAAATATATTGTTTCGATTTTGACGGAACGCTCACAAAGAAAGATACACTCATCGAGTTTATCAAATTCTGCATGGGGAAGACGCGCTTCCTCATGGGTTTCCTGCTCTACAGCCCCATCCTCGTGCTGATGAAACTGCATCTTTTCCCCAACTGGAAAGCGAAGCAGATCATTTTCAAGCACTTCTTCGGCGGTATGAGCATCGAAGATTTTGATGATTACTGCGTCAATTTTGCTGCCAAGAATCTCTATCTGCTGCGCCTGAGTGGTATTGGAAAAATACAAGAAGCCAAACGCAAGAAAGAACGGGTATTGATCGTAAGCGCCAGTATCGACAACTGGGTGAAGCCTTTCTTCGACTTCCAAAATCTAACTGATGTGGAAGTTCTCGGCACCCAGATAGAAGTAGCCAACGGTAAAGTAACCGGCTATTTCAAGACCAACAACTGCTATGGCGAGGAGAAAGTTCATCGCATCTGCGAAGCCCTGACCCGTACCATCAATAATGGAAAGGGAGCCTCAACACTCGATTTCGACCGTACACGATATGAAATCGAAGCGTTCGGAGACAGTCGTGGCGATAAGGAAATGCTCGCCTTTGCCGACCAAGGACATTATAAGCCGTTCAGAGATTCTCTCTAAACGGCTTATTTTATTCATATTAGGAATTTATCAATTTCCTGGATTAACCCAACTTCTTTATTCATCAATTCCCAGGATTGACTAAACTTCTTTAATCATCAATTCCCATTAGATCCTATAAAACTTTGAAAGAAAGGATAAGCTCCCCATCTGAGATGGATGTTTTACTTCAAAACTTTAGCCAAGAAATCGCTGGCGATATGAGCGGCT
>OLGI01000695.1_pt1 | contig 33427 bp, 34 predicted proteins | sample 1605221 | NCBI WGS metagenome assembly OLGI01 (sample SAMEA3888915, study PRJEB22519) | human gut metagenome | biome: human gut; feature: human-associated habitat; material: faeces | place: Denmark | collected 2010 | reverse complement strand
GCAATAACATCCATATACCCTTCGCACAAAATAAACTGATTTTTCTTTGTGCGTCTTGCAAGCTGCAAGCCATATAATGTACGGCTCTTATTAAAAATCATAGTCTCCGGGGAATTTAGATACTTTGGTTCTCCCTCGCCCATAACTCGACCACCAAATGCCACTACTTTATTGTTGGCATCCATAATGGGAAACATGGCACGATTCCAGAATTTATCATGTGCCCCTCTTGCTTCATCGATCGTCACAAGACCACTTTCTTTTAATACTTCGTCCGTATAGCCTTTTTTCCGCAAATACTGATAAAGATCGTTGCTATACTTATCCGCATAACCCAGGCCAAACTTTTGCATCGTCTCTGGGGACAATTCTCTCTTTGAGAAATACTGATACGCCTGTTTTCCTTTCTCGTTGCGCAGCAGCATGTAAAAATATTTTGCTGCCTCTTTGTTGATTTCAAACAACTGGTTACGCTTGTCTGCTTCACGTCTTGCCTCCGAGGTCATTTCCTGCTTCGGAAGCTCGATTCCAGCGCGATCCGCCAGTGCCTCCATCGCCTCCGAAAAGGTAAAATTCTCATATTCCATCAGAAACGTAAAGACATTGCCGCCAGCACCACAGCCAAAACAATAATACATCTGCTTCGACGGTGTCACAGAAAACGAGCCTGTTTTTTCACTATGAAAAGGACAAAGTCCAAAGTAGGACGAGCCTTTTTTTTGTAAATGAACATATTGTGATATCACATCGACGATATCGTTTCGCGAACGCACCTCTTCGATGGTATCGTTGTCATAATACGGCATTTCTCCGCCTCTTTCTATTTAGTGTATCTAAGTTGCTTTCGGTCATGCACATTGCATGACCTCATAAGGATGTTCTGTTCGTTAAGTTCAGCCTTCGCTACCGCTCGCCTTCACTAATCTCTCAGAACGACCTCGCACTAAGTTCATCCTTCGCTGGCGCTCGGATTCACTAAGTTGCTTTCGGTCAATACCCATCGACCTGCCAGGAGACCGGCATAAAGAATTCGTTAAACTTGGTGACGGCATATTGATCCGTCATTCCTGCGATATAATCGCAAACCACACGATCTTTTGCTTCCTTCCCCTGCTCGATCATGCGCACATATTTCATCGGCAACTGATCCATATGCTCTACATAGTATTCAAACAGCTGGCTCAACATACGTTGTGCCTTAATTTCCTCTGCTTTTGCAACTGGATTTTGATATACGTTGGAAAACATAAATTTACGCAAGTCGTACATCGCCTGTTCCATCTCTGCAGACATGGCAATCGGCTCTAAATCATTACGGCACTCCTTGTCCATCACATCGATGTTGTGAAGACTGCTCATAATCACATCATGAATCAGATTATCCAGTCTTTCTCGCGATGAATGACCTAGCGTATTGCGCAATTCCTTTGGTATGTCATCTTCTGTCAGAATCAAACCACGAATTGCATCATCAATATCATGATTAATATATGCAATTTTGTCCGACAAACGGACAATTTTTCCTTCTGGTGTCGCCGGTACGGTACTAGTCTGGTGATTGCGTATACCATCACGCACTTCCCAAGTCAGATTCAAGCCCTCACCATCTTTTTCCAAGTGTTCTACAATACGCACACTTTGTTCGCTATGTATAAAGCCACCTTTACACAACCCATTCAAGGTGCGCTCTCCCGCATGTCCAAACGGTGTGTGCCCCAAGTCATGCCCTAATGCAATTGCCTCCACTAAATCCTCGTTCAGCCGGAGTGCCTTACCAATGGTTCTGGCATTCTGGGATACCTCAAGCGTATGCGACATACGTGTACGATAATGGTCCCCTTTGGGTGTCAAAAAAACCTGCGTCTTATTTTTCAATCGTCGAAACGACTTACAATGTAGGATACGGTCACGATCTCGTTGAAAGACCGGGCGAATATCACACTGCGGTTCCTCTCGGTCACGCCCCTTGGAATTTTCGCTCAAAGTGGCATAAGGACTCAAGTTTTCACGTTCCATATCCTCAATGGTTTCTCTTATGGTCATGGTCATGTCCTTTCCAAAATAAACACTCTCTTATATTCTATTACGCATCCATTCGCTTTTTCCTTTTTTTAGGGACGTTCCGTACTACAGCAGGGCGCTGATCTTGTGAAACATAAGAAGGAAGTCTTCTTCTACATCTTCAAATGGCTTAGTACTAAATGCCGGTCTTGTCAAAATTTCATGTTCCGGAATATCTAACTCTTCATTCATAAAACATTTAAATTCATGAAAAAGCATGGCATCATCCACTGACTTAATCTGTGCCATTTCTTCCTCTGAGGGGCACTGTCCCAAAAACTTTTCATAAATCATATTTTGCAGCTTCTCTTCTGCCGCCAGATACTCCGGCATATGTTGCTTAAGCGGTCTTGTAATATCTGCCATGTAGGCTTCGCTCCCATCGTGCAGTAAGCATCCCAAAACCACGGCCGCACTATATCCGCGCTCCAATGCCTCATACGCGCACTCTACACAGTGTTGACCAACCGAATAAAACTGACTAAAATGTCCGTTTGCACGTGTCATAAGTGATAACGCATGCGCAATATCATTGATATCAATATCCTCCATTTTGGGTTCCATAATCGTAAAGTGCTTTTTTGTGTATGTTGTAATATAATCCTGCATCGCTTATCCGTCCTCTTTTATATCATGCCTTTCACACAGAGACGAGACACGCTCTGTGACTGCGAATCTCGTCTCTATAACAAAAAAGAAAAACCTCACCGCAACGTGTCAGATTTTTCTTCTTCGCGGCACTCTTCATTTTGAGATATATTCTATCATATTATCCTATGTAAAAATGTGCCAAATTATCCTATAAATCATGCATTTTTTTGTTTTCAAAAATGATGTTTCTCTTATTTTACTTACTCTAAAAAGGATTTCAGTTCGCGATAAACCGAACAAACTGGAAGTCCCATAACATTGCTGTAACTTCCTTCAATCCCAATAATATGCTTCGCAAAAATGCCTTGTATTCCGTATGCACCGGCTTTATCCATGGATTCCTTCGTTGCCACATAATCTGCAATTTCCTTGTCCGAAAGAGAGGCGACATGTACATCCGTACATTCGTAAAAAGTCTTTGTCTCTTCTTTTGCAATCAATGTCACTCCGGTAAAAACCTGATGTGTATGCCCAGATAAAAGATGTAGCATGCGTGCGGCATCCTCCTCATCTTTTGGCTTTCCAAGAATACAGAATTCTCTTGCTTCTTTTGCATTTTTCATCTCTGATGTTCTGACACAAACAATGGTATCTGCACCAAGCACCACCGACATTTCTTTTTCCTCATCTGTCAATGTAGCCCATACCGCCTGCGCCTTAATTTTTGACAATTCCTGTGCGATATCTTCCGATTCCGTAGCCTGTGTGACTTCTTCTGCGCCGCTGGTTCGTACTTCAAAACCAATGCCGATCTGCTCTAGCAATTCTTTTCTTCTTGGCGATGATGACGCTAAAATGATATGTTTCATCTTTTCATTTATCCCCTTATCTTTTTTGTTCGGATTAATCATAATCCATTACCACATGCTTTTCAACGATTCTTGCCCATGTACTGATTTCCAAATTCTGCTTCTATAAACAATAAATGAGGTCGTAGGGAAATGATTTCTCAATTCCCTACGACCTCTACTTACTGCATGTCTTATGAATACAATTCCTTATAAATGGCATCCAAATCATAATCTGGTGCATATTTCTTACCAGCATCATAGACTCTTTGAACTTCAGCAACGTCCATATCCAAAAAATCTGCTATCTGACTCGTACTTTTTCCTCGGTTCATCTGTTGCATGATCACAGAAATCACATTCTGTCTGCGTCCTTCTTCGCGTCCTTCTGCTCGTCCTTCTTCCAATCCCTGATTATGGTATATTCTCTTCAGTAGTTCTTTTTCTTCATATGCTCTCATATAACTCAGCCCTACCTTTCTGTTATCTTTTATCTGAGATACCATGCTCTGTAATTCCCGCAAGTCTTCCGTCACCGCGTTTTCATCTGTGGACTCTTCAAAATATGTAAGGAATTTCTGCAAATCCTCAGAGTAATTCCCAACCTTCCCCTTAGTATATAAGAAAATCGTCATTGCACCATCCTCATATTCCATGTCCGGTTGCTCTACGCAATAATTCTTAATCGTATAAACCATCCGATTATAGCCAAAGGGATCAAATGGGGTAATGAAAATCACATATACTTTTTTCAGTTTTCGATAATCCTCTCCGCTTGGAAGTGCTGCATTATCAATCTTCGCATGGTAAAACCGAACCCGCTTTGGGAGTCCTTCTACTGATATTGTATCATGATTTTTCTCAGGTTCAATATCAAAAATCGAAGAATCGTCCTCGATAATCTGCGCCATTTCTTCTGTTTCACCATCGGGATTTACTGTCTCTTCAATATACACATCCAATCTGGCGCCGTGCATGTCGGTATCCACTCCATAAAATACTTTTTGTGGGGTAATCTGGATATCTGATATTTCTTTCCCTAAAATAAGTTTAATCAATTTCCTTGAAAAAGGAATGCCTACGTCTGGGTCAGTCATCATGGCACCAAATAAAAAGTTGTCAATCAGACTTAAGTCCTGCAAAGTTTTCTTTTGCTTCATAATGCCTCTCTTTCCGGCAGTACAAGATATTAAATTCGACCTGTCTGCCTAAATATAAAATTGTCTGTATACATTCATGGAAACATTGGTCGAACTGACCGGAGAATTCCTAGAAAGTGCATCTAGCATAACAAAGTGGCTCGTAAATTGCAAGCCATTTGAAAACAAATCAAACAAAAAACAGAGTGCATCCGCTGACACACCCTGTTCTATCTTTTCTACGCTCTTATGATAATAACGCTTCCATACGTTCCACGATCAAATCCAACGTCTCTTTTGGAATCGTTCCATCTGCATAAGCATCTTCAATACATGATTCACTGGCTAACAATGCTGAAACATCCAACCAAGTGCCTTGTTGAAATACATCATCAAAAATACCAAACACCTTTCGGTCCTGTAGCATTTGTGAAAAAGGTAATTTCTTAAAATCCATATACATCTCTCTACTTATACTCTAGATAAGTATTCCCCTGTTCTTGTATCGATCTTGATTACATCATTCTGTTCAACAAACAAAGGTACATAAACAGTTGCTCCTGTCTCAACGATAGCAGGCTTTGTTGCTCCTGTTGCTGTATCTCCCTTGAATCCTGGCTCTGTCTCAGTAATCTCAAGTTCTACGAAGAGTGGAGGTTCTACTGCAAATACACTACCCTTATGAGAGCATACCTTAACCATCTCATTCTCCTTAACAAACTTTAATGCATCGCCGATATCATCTGTGCTTAATGCAATCTGGTCGTAGTTCTCTACGTCCATGAAGTAGTAAAGATCACCATCATTGTACAGATACTGCATATCCTTACGATCAATATGTGCCTGTGGGCACTTCTCTGTAGGACGGAATGTTTTTTCAACAACACCGCCATTCTTAATATCTTTTAATTTTGTACGAACAAATGCCGCACCTTTACCAGGTTTAACATGCTGAAATTCGATAATCTGATATACGTTGCCTTCTAATTCAATGGTAACACCATTTCTAAAATCGCCAGCTGAAATCATTCTTTCTTCCTCCTTAATACTATATGAGCCCGAGCCCACTTATGCCCTATATTTTAATATATCTTTCCACATATTTCAAGTATTAGTGCAATCAGACATTGATAAAACGTTTTGTCTGCGTCGAGAGGTCAGAAATATTCTGATTACTGTCGTCAATTTCTTTCATAATTGTTTCCATTTCGCCAACCAATTGCGTCGTATTTTCTGCCGCATTAGCCACACCTTCGGCGCCCTGTTCTACCGCTGAGGACACATCATTTACATTTTCCACAACTTCATTCATCGTCTGCCGCAAATGATCAACCGAATCTGTAAAGGATGTCATAACTTCATTAATATAGTCAGCATCCGCACGATATTTGTGACCGGAATCCACAAAGCCATCATAATCTTTTAGTACATTTTCATTGATATAAGTAACAATGTTTTCAGAATTTTTTACCAACTCTTCTACCGCAGTAACTACCTTGGCATTGATCTGTTGGATGTTTCCTGCCGTCTCCCTACTACTGTCTGCTAATACGCGAATTTCATCTGCAACAACGGCAAATCCCTTGCCTGCTTCTCCGGCTCTTGCCGCTTCGATAGAAGCATTGAGTGCCAAAAGATTCGTCTGAGAGGAAATATTTAAAATTTCATCTGTCAATGCATTCACTTCTTCCACACTCTTGCTGTTCTCAATCGCCTGCTGCAAAGTGCTAAGAATCTCTTGGATCATAGTAGAAGTCGTGTCTTTGTTTGTAACTGCTGTATTTTCCAACTTGGTTGCACGGTCCTGCATCTCAGACGCATAATGCAAGATATGTTCACTCTGCTCAGAGATACGATCCATACCCTGTCCTGCCCTTTCCACACGTTCATTTACGTTGGCAAGTGTTGCAGATACTTCTTCCATGGTCGCAGAAAGTTCTTCCATGACTGCAGAAATATCCGTCGCATTTCCATTGACCGAAGTCACACTGTCAGTCACTGCTGCGAAGGCAGAATTTAAATGTACGGAGCTATCGCGAATTCCGGCAATCACATTCTGTAATGCTTCAATAAAGGTGTTAACCCCCTCAACCAGACTGCCAATTTCATCCTTTTGGTTGACAGAAATTCGTTTTGTCAAATCGGCTGCTGCATTGTTGACTTCATCCACCATATCTCCCAGTTCTTTTGATGATTTCTTGACCGGTGTCACAATCAGATGCACACTGACCAAAACAACAATAACAAAGATCAATATCGTAAACACAATTGAGCCGGCAATCGTCACATTAGACAGCGTCTTAGCCTGCTCCAATGCTGTCTTTGCTTCTTTTTCATCTGCCTGTATCAACTTATCTAATTCTGAAATATAAGATAGAATTTTTGTATTATATCCTGTTTCTGCCACTTTAATATCTTCTGGAATCTCTGTTCCATAGACTGCATTCTGCATCTGCGCCTGTTGATAAGCATACATCGTTTTCAACGTATCTTGTAAATCTGTAAGTGTTTGCTTCTCACTTTTTGAATAGGCGTATTTTTCAAATACTTCAATACTTTTTCCCATGCGTTCGTATGCCTGATCCAATGCCTCACTATAACCCTTCAGTTTTTCTGCATCCGGCTCATTCACAACATTTGACGTGTAAGATTGCATCTTAGTATAGTCAGTATCCAACGCTCCCGCAGCGTCCACACAGGCGACAATCTGATTGGAAATCATCATTCCCTGGTTATACAAATTCTGCACCGACATACGAAGCCCCAAAACAGAAATCAGTGTCACTAATGCCATTGTTACAACCGGTGTGATAATTTTGGTCATCATACCAAATCCTTTTTTCATATTCTTAGTAGCCTGTGACTTTTTTTTCATCTCTCATGCCTCCATAAGTATCCTAATTTAATGTTTATCATGCTATATTTACCATAACCGTCCATTCTTCTCATGCAAAAAATAGCGAAAGTTATCAATATTTCGATAACTTTCGCTATTTTATCTACATATACTATTTTCAGAATTCTTAGATATGATATTTTTCTTCAAATTCCTCCAACGGAATTGGACGACAGAAATAAAAACCTTGGAAACACTCGCACCCCATCTCTAACAGCTCCTGCACCTGCTGTTCCGTTTCAACGCCCTCGGTAATCACTTCCATATGAAGCTGTTTTACCAGACGGATCAACGAGCGTAAAATAGACTGGCTGCGGTCCACATTCTTTGTTTCCTGCAAAAATCCCATATCAATCTTAATAACATCTGCTTTGATATCTTTTAATATGTTAAGAGAAGAATATCCACTACCGAAATCATCAATCTCTACTTCAAATCCGTAGCTCTGCAAACGCTCTAGCATATTTTTATGGTTTTCAAGTTCAGACACAAAAAGTGTTTCTGTTATTTCTAATTTTAACTTACGTGGATCTATATGATATTTTTCCACCAAGCCAGTAAATACTTCATAGACATCCAGATAATATTGATCCTGCACGGAAATATTAACGGATAGATATAAATCATCCCTGCCTTTTTCATGCCATAATGCCAATTGTTGTGCTGCCAACTCCCACACAAACAAATCCAGCTTATAAATCAATCCGGTTGCCTCTAGGGTTGGAATGAATTCATTTGGTGCAATCAGACCTTTTGTCGGATGTATCCATCTAGCCAATGCCTCCGCACCAGTAACTGTGCCATCCGCTTTTGTCTGCGCCTGCAAATAAATCTGAATCTGTCCTAAATCAAGCGCCTGCTCAAACTCATTGATAATCATATTCTTTTCCACTTCTTTGTGCAAAAGAGCATCATCAAAATATGCCACACGCTTTGTATAATCCCCCTTTATGGTATTGATTGCCAAATTACACTTGTCAATCATCATATACACAGGCTCTGTTACATCTGTGATTTCATAAACGCCCATATAAAGCTGTAAACGGAAGTATTCGTTTTCAAACGATGAAATCACGCGATCCATTACATCAATAAATAATTCTTCCGCATAACGTTCCTTTGGCATGCAAAACGCAAATTGATCTTCACTCAAGCGACCATAAACTTCATCCTCTTTTGCACGTTCCCGCAAATAATGCGCATGCAGCTTGAGAATCTCATCCCCACATTTTGTCCCCAGCATATCATTGACAAGCTTAAAGTCTTTGATATCTGATGTAATCATGACATACGGTTTTCCTGCTGTACGAAGTGTCTCTATCACGTGTTCTTCAAAGCACTGCTCATTATAAATACCGGTCAACATATCATGCGTCGCACGATAGTGTTCTTCCCGATATTTTTCGGTCTCTTCCGTACGGTCAATACAAGTAACAAAATACCCCAGGAAATTGTCCTCTTCATCCGTCAGACGCTGCACGGTAAATTCATAATTGAATGTCCGGTCATCCGCCTCAAAATGCTCCATGTATACCTGTTCACTGCAACCATCCTGCCAATGACGTTTTAACCAGCCATCAAAATACTGTTCCGCCACGCTGAGTTCTTTATCCAGAGAAATATGCTTATAACGGTAAAACATATCTTTTCCACGTCGGTTGACATAGATACATTTTCCACTAATATCTACACATCCTACGCCCATTTCTGCAATCTGCACTGCGCGTGAAAGAATCTGATCAATCATCGCCTGTGGCACATAAAATTCTGTAAAGAAACAGATAAACAATGCCAGTGCACAATAGAAAATAAGGGATATATCAATCGGTGGCTTCAATGCCAAACCAATGGCATCAAACACAATCGTTGTAATAAAAGACAGCAAAATTGCCATATATTTTTTGCGGTACAATCGTGCTGTATGTCTGATCTTGTGTATCAAAAGTATGCCAATTCCAAGCACCAGTACATAACAGTAAACCAGATGGATATAAAAAACCGGTGTATATCCGGTCGGATAAAAATATGCTCCGTAAGACTTTGAATACGCTTCCTGCAATACAAACACATGATGAAAGATCGGATTAAGTATCATGCTGACCGTCTCAACTGCTGCCACCACATAGCAAAGCAACATCCATTTTGCACGTTTTCCCTCATGCTCCGTGTAATAATACACATAGCGAATCATATATAATAACACCCAGTCAATACATGACAAAAACACACTGTGAAAAGCTGTAGCAATCGTCTTTTCATACGACATGACAAAAATACCGTTGGCAATGATGGCAGCAACGGCCACTGCAAAGAGCATAAAAATTGTCTTGCTCACTTTATCATGTTTTTTGCTAATCGTTCTCGCAAATGCAACCACAAGAATGGTTAACGCAAAAAGGATTCCCAAGTAAATCATCTTCTGCATAGGCTTATTCCTTTTCTCTATGTGTTATATTATCTTTTATTCTCGATTTCATGGATCATGGCAATACGTTTCTCATGACGTTCTCCCTGAAATTCTGCATCTAAATATGTTTTTACAATATCTTTTGCCACTTCTATGCCAACAATGCGGGCTCCAAATGCAATGATATTTGCATTGTTATGTTCCTTTACCAGACGCGCTGTTGTTGTTTCAGAGCAAACGGCTGCGCGTACTCCCGGCACCTTATTTGCTGCAATGGATATACCTACACCGGTACCACAAATCAAGACACCACATTCTACTTCCTTTGCGACGACAGCACGCCCCACAGCTTCTCCATATACTGGATAATCGCAGCTTTCCTCAGTATAAGTACCATAGTCTACTACTTCGTGTCCGAGTTCCTCCAAATATGCCTTAATTTCATTCTTCATTGCAACTGCTGCATGATCATTTCCAATTCCTATTTTCATTTTTATGCTCCCATCTTTTTCTTTCTATACCTGTCCACGCTTTATTTTACAAGGGCAGAAATTGTTTTAAATGCAGGATGCTTTGAACTTCCTGCTAATTCGTATAACATAGCTTCCGCAGTGGTGATAATTGCACCTTCCTGTTTTGCTCTTTCATAGGCAAATGCCAAATCTTTATCGCTTCTGCTTGCCACACAATCTGCTACCAAAATCGTCTGGTATCCGGCTTCCTGCAAATCCATCAACGACTGTAACACACAAATATGTGCTTCAATACCACAAAGAATGACATTTTTCTTTCCATGTGGAATTACTTGTCGTACCTGATCATTCTGATAAACACTAAAGGTGTTCTTATCAATCGCTTCCTGTACGCCCATTGCCTCTGTAATTGCAGGGACATTATCCCCTAGTCCCTTTGCATACTGCGTCGTCAGAATCATCGGTATGTCCAGCGCCTTAAGACCACCAAGTAAAACCTCACTCTTGCGTAAAAGTGCTTCCTGTCCACTCATTGCCGGCAATATTTTTTCCTGATAATCAATCACAATTGCAAACGTTTCTTCTGCTTTTATTTTCATTTTCTTACCTCACTCGTAATTACAATATTATGACAAAGTATAACAACATAATTATAACAAATTACCTCTAAAACACAATATCTTCTCCTTTACTTTCTGTCTTCTTTCTGCGCAAAGAACGTAAGTAATCTTTTTGTTCTGGCATAATCCGGTAACTCTCTATCGCCTTTTGTATGGTTTTGTTGTGCGTCCACACATCTAGTCTTTTTTCTTCTAAAATCAGGATAGTATCCTTATACTGTTTTGCAAGTGCCGTTGCAAAATACCAGGCAATCATCATCCGCACATAATATGCTTCCGACTGCACTGTCGCTACTTTTTCCAGATATTTTGTGTCAAATGCTTCATCCAGATAAAATTTCATCAACATTTCTATACCAAAACGTATGGTATACGGATGTTCACTTGCCATCCATACGTCAATCTGCGGTAATAGTTCTGGTAAATGTTTTTTGAACACTTTGGGCGAAATCATGTCACACGTTGCCCAATTATCTATATACGGCAAAAAGCCGTTTAACTCAGAAACGACTTTTTCAAAATCTATGCCTTTTTCAATCAACATACCATGCAGATTATTCTCTTCATAATAGGTATGGGGTAACTCGTGTAAAAACGCCTCATAATCCTGCGCCTGCAAACGCTTTTTTGCATAAGCACGAAGGTGCGGGGTACGAACACCAATAATGGTGTCTTTGTCAATATTTGGTATTAGTTTTGCATGAAAATCCCGATATCCAAGATCCTGCATTGCAAACAAATCTTCCTGTATTGTTGTCATTTTACCCTACTTTTCTTCTCCCACTACTTTTACAGCCGTTCCATATGCGATTATTTCGGCTGCCCCTTGCATCACCTGTGATGAACCATATTTTACATCAATAACCGCGTCGGCGTCCAATGCTTTTGCTTCATCCACCATACGTTTTACCGCAATTTGCCTTGCTTCATTCAGCATCTCCGTATATCCGACAATCTCGCCTCCAACCAAGGTCTTCATTCCAGCCATAAAATCACGACCAATATTTTTTGTCTGTACAACGGTTCCTTTTACCATGCCCAATGCTTCAATTTCTTTTCCTGGAATATAATTAATACTTAGCAGCTTCATCTTCTTCTCCTCCATCAATCTCTTTCATACGGTTAAAAACAGCAACAAGTGTGCCTGCTGCAATAGCCACTGCTACTGCAAGCAATAATAAAAATATGCCAATTGGCATTTCCGGATCTGTCATCCATCCCCAAAAGTCAAATAAAATCAAGCCAATCATAAATACAAGCATAACGCCTGCGCCGGCAATGGCTCCTACCTTTTTTCTTTTACGCCGATCCAACATATTCACATTCAAAAAACTTGTTCCCTCCTTTTCCATTTTTTCCATTTCATCCAGCCAGAAATCGATATCTATATCCTGAATGGAAGGATTCTGCTCTAGCATCTGTTCTGCCAGCATATGCATGCGCTCCACGTTCTTCTCTTCTTTTTCAAGTGCTGCTTTCCGATGTTCTAAGCACTCTGCCATGGAAATATTCCCTTGAAAAAGCTTTAAAATCTCATCTACCGGTGTTCCAAGTTTGCGCAAAAACTTGATACGTTTTAACAGCTCCACATCCTCGATAGAATAATTTCGATATCCATTTTCAGAACGTTTTGGCTGCAGCAATCCCTGCTCTTCGTAAAACCGGATATTTTTGCTGGAAATTCCTGCCAGTTCTTCCGCTTGTTTGATTTTCATCCTACCTTTCTTCCTTTCTGCCTGTCTGATGCCCTTTTTATACAACTTCCATAAGGTGGAAGGTCAAGTCTTTTTTAGAATTTATTCTATAGTAATACAAAATGATCATTTAACATAGAAAAAAAGAGACTCCCATATCATATGAGAATCTCCTTATGTATGATCTTATAATGAAAAATCTTCTGCCCCACGTATCGATGGTGTAGCCGGTGTATTTGTTCCCAAATCCTGACCCACAAAATATTGATACTGGTGAATCAATTCATCTTTTTGCATATCCGATACTGCTTTTGCAACATCTAATGAACGAATATCACTATCTGCTCCCTTAAGCTCATACGTCGCATCCGGCTCATACTGGCCTGCATAATCATATGCACCAAAGGTCTGTCTGCTTCTTGCAGCAACATCTTCTGCATTCTGTGCTGCTGTCGCTGTATCTGCTGGAACCTCCGTAACACGATTTGGCGCAATCTCCTGTGATACTACACCAACTTCTTCGGCTTGCTTTATGCTATTGTAATCATAAAATCCAACGGCTGGTCGGATACCTGATATGTTCATCTTACTCTCCTACTTCGCAAACACGAAACAATCTTGCTTACACATAATATATCGGACCACGCGAAAAAATCTTAACCCTTTTATTTGTCTAACATTTTCTTCAATTCACTCATAAATGTATTGACATCTTTAAATTCACGATAGACCGATGCGAAACGTACATATGCTACATCGTCTAAATCCTTTATTTTATCCATGACGATTTCACCGATTTCGTCACTTGGTATTTCTTTTTCTTCACGGGCAAAAATCTCTGTCTCTACTTCATCAATCAGCTTGTTGATGTCATTCGCAGAAATCGGTCGCTTATGACAGGCGCGAAGTACACCAGCCTCAATCTTGGAACGATCGTACTGCTCACGGTTGTTGTCCTTCTTGATGACAATCAGTGGAATCGTCTCTACTTTTTCATAGGTAGTAAAACGTTTGCCACACTCGTCACACATGCGGCGACGACGAATCGAATTGTTATCATCTGCCGGTCTCGAATCTATTACTCTGGTATTTTCACTACTGCAAAAAGGACACTTCATGTCTTTCCTCCATTTCTCAGCGAATTCACTTCGCCCAAGCCACAAAATATAGGTTCATATTACACGTTTTTTGCAGGAATTGTCAAGCAATTCATACTATTTCCGGGCTGTTTCGGGGCTATTGCTATGGTTTATGCATGACTTCTTTTTCGTTAACATCTACCAAAATCATATCCGTTCCGACACGGCATACCTGGTTCCATGGAATCCAGTATTCACATTCATGAAAAAAGAAGCCACAAATCTTTCCTTTGGAAGGTACAATTAGTGTACAGATACATCCTCTTTTTTCATCCAATTCCAAATCCATCACGCGTCCTAAACATTTTGCTGTTTTGACATTAATGACATCTTTTGTCTGCAATTCACACAGAAGCATATCTTTTCCCATAAAAAAAGACTCTTTACATTATATGTAAAAAGCCTTTTTCTGTCACAGTTCACTTCTACTATATATAAATTAAACATTAAAACGGAATAAAATCACATCGCCGTCCTGCACGACATATTCTTTTCCTTCTACACGAACCAATCCCTTTTCTTTTGCCGCAGCCGTGCTTCCACAGTCCAAAAGATCCTGATAATTCACAACTTCTGCTTTGATGAATCCACGTTCAAAATCTGTATGTATCTTTCCAGCTGCCTGTGGAGCTTTTGTTCCCTTAGTAATCGTCCATGCACGTGTCTCATCTTCTCCGGATGTAAGATAACTAATCAATCCAAGAAGAGAATAGCTTGCCTTAATCAGCTTATCAAGACCGGATTCTTTCATTCCGAGTTCTTCCAGGAACATTGCCTTTTCATCGTCATCCAATTCTGCAATTTCCTGCTCAATTTCAGCACAGATAACAAACACTTCACTGCCTTCTGTTGCTGCAAACTCACGCACTGCTGCAACACCCGCATTATCTGCACCATCATTTGCCACTTCATCTTCTGACACATTTGCCGCATAAATAACAGGTTTTGCTGTAAGTAAACCATATTCCTTAAAGAATGCTTCTTCGTCCTCGTCTAATAATTCAAAGGTACGAGCAGAATTTCCAGCTTCCATATGTGCTTTCAAACGTTCCTGCATTGCTGCTTCCTTCTGTAAAGACTTGTCCATACGAGCAGCCTTTGATGTCTTTGCATATCTTCTTTCCAAAATTTCCATATCGGAAAATAAAAGCTCCAGATTGATTGTTTCAATATCACGCAATGGATCAATATTTCCATCCACGTGTACGATATTGGTATCCTCAAAACATCTTACAACGTGTACAATTGCGTCACATTCACGAATATTTGCAAGGAACTGGTTGCCAAGTCCTTCGCCCTTGCTCGCACCCTTTACAAGTCCGGCAATATCAACGAATTCTATCACTGCAGGTGTTACCTTTTTTGATTGGTATAACTCTGCCAATTTCTTCAATCTCTCATCTGGTACGGTAACCACACCAACGTTTGGATCAATCGTCGCGAATGGATAGTTTGCAGCAAGTGCTCCTGCCTTTGTCAGTGAATTAAATAACGTAGACTTTCCTACGTTTGGGAGTCCAACGATTCCTAGTTTCATAATGTATATATCCTCCTTAAAAACCTTGATTTTACGGGGTTTTTCGGTTCTTTAAAAATTCAAGTGTACCAATTCGTATATCGATTGGATTTTTCGAGTCGTTTCTCAAAAGAAACCCCAAAACAGTATTTAATATTTTACTATAGCAGGACATAAATTTCAATCTTTTTGTGTAAAGACGACAGCCGCTGAAATCACCAATATCCTCTATTCTAGCAGATCTACTGACTATTTATTGCTGAAACATACTCGTCCAACCTGGAAGCATAATTTGATACTCTTTCTCCCATCATATCCGTATTATCCGTCCAAAGTTCACACTGAAGCATGACAGTCTGGACAGCATCATCCATTCCTTCTGGTGGATATTTGTGTTTCTTCAAGAGTTTCTTAATCATCATACGCATCTTAGCGCGAGCAGAATCACGCTTCTGCCAATCAATCGTTCTATTATTTCGAAGAGCATCTGCTAATTCTTTCGTAATTGCAATAAGCTCTTCATTTTCATAAAAATCCTTAATTGCTTGTGGCTTCGTAAGTGCATCATAGAAAGCCAACTCATCTGCTGTTAAACCAAGTTTCTGGCCCTCCTGCTGTGCTGCTTGTATCTGCTTTGCTAACTGAAGCAATTCTTCAATCACCTGCTCGTTAGTAAGCATGCCATTCAGATATCGATTCATTGCCTGTTGGATAATCTCGCTAAATTTCTGTGACTTTACTACATTAGTCCTCTTGTAAATGACAACCTGCTCTGATATCAATTTCTTTAACAGCTCTACCGCTAGATTCTTTTCCTTCATCTTAGAAATTTCTTCCAAGAACTTTGGATCAAACAAGGAAAATTCACCGTCCACATCGGAAAAAAGATTAATGACTCCTGTACTCTTTATACTCTGTTCTAAAAGCGCATTCACTCTGGCATTCATCTCTGGAAGAGAAATCTTCTTTCCCTCTCCCTTATTCATCAATCGCATAACAAGCACACGAACAGACTCAAAAAAAGCAGCCTCAACGCGCAATTGTTCTTCTGCCAATGATGAACAAAGAGACAACGCCTGTCTCATAAGTAAAGCTTCCTTCAAGAAATTCTCTCGCTCGCTTTCTCTGTCCGGTGCAACTATAAAGTTTACAGCACCACTAATCGCCTTAGATCGGTCTAAATCAGAACCATTCATAAATCCCGAATAGTCAAATCCATGGAACAAATCACGACATACAGATAACTTTTCCAAGAACTTAGGATATGCCACGCTTGCAACATCTGTATCACCGTAGTTTTTCTTATCACGAGAAGTATAGTCGTTCATAGCTTCTTTTAGAGCAGAAGCAATACCAACATAGTCTACAACCAGACCACCTTCTTTATCACCAAAAACGCGATTAACACGTGCTATTGCCTGCATCAAGTTGTAGCCTTTCATTGGCTTATACACATACATAGTAGCAAGCGAAGGTACATCGAATCCTGTAAGCCACATGTCTACAACAATCGCAATCTTTAGAGGACTATCATTATCTTTAAACTGCTTTGCAAGTTCGTCTCTGTGATGCTTATTTCCAATAATTTCCTTCCATTCCTCTGGATCCTTATTACTATCTGTCATTACTACAGCGACCTTTTCATCCCATGATGGACGAAGTTCAAGGATTCGTTTGTAAATCTTTAGCGCTATTGGACGGGAATAAGCAACAATCATTGCCTTACCCGTAAGAAGGTTCTCACGATAATTCTCGTAATGTTCCAGAATATCCTTTACCAAAGAATCAATCGTCTCGTCATTACCAAGGATTGCCTCCATCTGTCCAAGTTCTTTTTTACTCTTAGCAATCACTTCTGGGTCTGCATTATTTGCCATGATGTCATACTCTGTATCAATCATCGCTAACGTATCCGGATCAAGTTTAAGTTTAATAACACGGCTTTCATAATAAACAGGTCTAGTAGCGCCATCCTCTACCGCCTGTGTCATATCATATACATCGATATAATCACCAAAGACTTCTCGTGTGCTTCGATCCTTCATAGAAATCGGAGTACCAGTAAAGCCTATATAAGTTGCATTCGGTAAGCTATTTCGAATAATACGCGCCGTTCCAATCTTTATCCTACCAGTTTTAGCATCCACCTTTTCTTTTAATCCATACTGACCTCGGTGAGCTTCATCAGCCATAACTACAATATTTCTACGCTCTGATAAAGGCTCATCAGATTCTTCGAACTTCTGCATTGTGGTAAAAATAATACCATTCGCCTGACGACCATCTAATAAAGACTTTAAATGTTCTCTATTCTCAGCCTGAATAGGTTCTTGGCGTAAAAAATCTTTACAACGAGCAAACTGTCCATACAACTGATTGTCCAAATCATTTCTGTCAGTAAGAACAACAATTGTCGGGCTATCCAATGCTTCCTGTAATAAGTGAGCATAGAAGACCATAGATAATGATTTTCCACTCCCCTGTGTATGCCAGAATACGCCACCCTTTCCATCCGTTTCTATCGCTCTCTTCGTTGACTGTACAGCTTTATTCACAGCAAAATATTGATGATATCCAGCAAGTATCTTAAAACGATTTACTCCATCATTTGAGAAGCAAATATAATTCTTTATAATATCAAGCAATCGTTTTTTCTCAAATATTCCTTCAAAGAAGGTATCAAACTGAGCATACTGTGTATTCTCGTAGTTACCATCCTTTGTCTTCCACTCCATAAATCGATCTTCACCAGAAGTAATCGTTCCTGCTTTCGACGTCAAATGATCGCTCATTACACAAATGCAGTTATAAATAAACATTGATGGAATTTCATGGATATAATTACGAATCTGTAGATAAGCTTCCGAAGCATCAGTTTCCTCTCTCGACGGAGATTTTAATTCAATTAAAACAATCGGAAGACCATTTAAGAACAGCAAGATATCAGGGCGCTTATTGCTATTCTCAATAAATGTCCACTGATTCGCTACGATAAAAGAATTATTAGAAGAGTTATCATAATCAACAAGATACACTAAACCTGCACGTTCTTCACTCTTTACGGTATATCGAACTTCAACCCCATGCTGAAGGTAATCCATAAATACTTCATTCTTCTGCACAATCTCTGCATTTTCGAAGTTTTTCAACTTAAATAACGCATCATTGATTGCATCCGAAGGCATATCCGGATTTAATCTCTGTAATGCTGATACCAGCTCAACTTCATATAATGGGCTATTAAACTCCCTCTCCACATCCGGTCCATAGAGATACTGATACCCCATATTTTGAAAAAGCTCAATTATTGAGTTTTCATAATCAGCTTCTGTGTAAAATGATGCCATAATAATCTCCTCAATTCTTTTTAATTCGGTTTAATGTTTCCTCGTCTTTTGCTATAAATAATCTCGCCATTTCCTTCGAATACGTTCTGTAAAAAAGATGCATATTCCATCTAAGATTATTTTCGTCTATCTCTATAACCATGCCCTCCTTTAGCGGATATGGTATTGAACCAAATAACACTAATGCAACTTCACTTGAAAGTGGACATATAATACGCTCTACTCGCTCACCATCGGCGGAAATAATATGCAGTGGAAAAGATGATGTAATAATTCCACCTTCTTTTGCATACCAAAATACGTATTTCAGATTGCTTATCTGTTTATACTCAATGTTATACGGACTTCCTTCAATTTCCTTACTGAATATTCCAGCCTTAATTGAATAAGCTAACAATGACTTCGGATCCCCCCATTTTGCTGTATTAAAAAGATAATTAACAACATACATCATTGCTTCACAATCTAGCTCATCTTCAACACCCTGGTAATAATCAACAATAGATTTTAATGTATACGGGTTTCTCAAATAAAGTGTTGTTATAAATTCCGAAATAAGACCATGTTCTTCTTCAGTAAATCTTACACACCCATCTCCAGATTTGATAGACACTACTATTTGTTTGATTAACGGTGAAGCTTTCGCCTCTAGATCAGCCAAGCGAGCTTCAATCTTATTATCTAAAACATATTTTCCCAGTTTCTTATCCACACCTTTCCACTTTTCATCATAAATGTCATTTTCATAACATATACTATCAACAGACATTCTACAAATCTTGTTATTCGTTCTATTTAATACGAAAACATGATTATCATCGCCGGAAAACTGTTTTAGTAAAAATCGAGGGACGTAATGTTGTTTTGTAGTGTGTTGTTTTTTCATATAAGTTTCTCTAATAAACAAGAATTTAGCGGCTTAAAGGTCAATGTCGGAGACATCCAATTCGCTTGACATTAGTTTTGGTAAAAGTGTGTCTCGGAGTTGTGCCAATCGTTGATTTTCAAGCTGATTGTTTATTATAATTTCAAACATAGGAAGAGTTATCTCAGAAAAAGCATTATTTACTTCTTCTGAAGGTAAAACAGTTTGCGAAGCTTTAATCTCAGAAGATGATAGGTTTACTTGCACCCCGCTATTTGCTCTGCTACGCAGGTCAACAAGAAAATCCGTGCTGTTAGTAAGTAAATAAATAAAAGGATAAGTTACTCCTTTGTATCCATTTGCTCTGAGGTGTCCAACTCGCTGATTGACAATGTACTCATTATCAAGTGGCATAACGGCTGTGTTACCTAATATTGCCACATTGTCTTTCATGTCTGTCATTGCCATAAGTATATCGCCTTTTTTGAGAACGAATTTCTCTAATTTTGATGCAATGCTCTTTGGATACCAGCTTTTTGTTCCATCAGGAATAAAGCCACCGCCACGAGCAATATGTCCTTGTTTGAATATTTGATAACAGTCAGGTGACGGTTCATTCAAAAGCTCCTTACTCTTAAACGCATAGCCATTTTGAAAATCAGCAATTTTTTCGAGAGGAACAATTTCCCAGTCAGAAGGCATAGTTCCATGAAATGGCTCGAACTCAACAAACCAAGACTTAAAAAGAGATTGAGCTTGTTGCTCTAAATTCTTGTTTAACATAGGGAGGAATACAAAATGATGTATTTTAAAGGTGTGTCAATTGAAAAAGTAGGCTACTGTAAATGTTCATCCATATCGTCTGTTACATCAGAAATTGAAGAATGGGGATATTGGGATGTTTGCTGTAGGTGTGGAAAACCACTTGAAGATGGATTCCATTATTATAATCATTATGATGGAGAAGATCACGATGATATAGACTTTTATTAAGAATAAAACTCCCACCAACGGCGGGAGCTAAAGCCAACGGAACTGCCGTTGAGTCGTTCTCTGGAAAATAAATTTGAAGGAGAATGACCTATGAAACAACAAATTATTTCAGAGGTGGTGCAGCAAATGCTGCCACATCTCGACAACGCCCAAATGCAGCAGCTTCAAAAGGTGCTTGAAAACGCACTGTTCGGCTGTGAGATTACAGTGCGGACAGAAAAGAAAGATACAGACGATAACCCAAAGCTGATAGACGCTTTTGTTTCGGCAAAGCGGATTGAAGGCTGTTCAGAGAAAACGCTGAAATATTACCGCACAACTATTGAAACGATGGTGGTTTCGATAGACAAAGGTATCCGTCACATTCAGACAGAGGATTTGCGTTCTTATCTGACATATTATCAGAGCAAGAACCAGTCCAGTCGTGTGACGATAGATAATATCCGTAGAATTCTGTCCAGTTTTTTCTCTTGGTTGGAGGACGAGGACTATATTTTGAAAAGTCCTGTTCGCCGTATCCATAAGGTAAAAACGGCAACCAACATCAAAGAAACCTATACAGATGAAGATTTGGAGAAAATGCGTGATAACTGCACAGAACTTAGAGACTTGGCTATGATTGATATGCTGGCTTCAACCGGAATGCGTATCGGCGAAATGGTTTTGCTGAACAAAGCGGACATCAATTTTAACGAGCGTGAGTGTGTGGTTTTCGGTAAGGGCGATAAGGAACGCATCGTATACTTTGATGCTAGGACAAAGATTCATCTGCAAAACTATATTGACAGCAGAACGGATGATAATCCGGCGTTGTTCGTCACTCTGCGTTCTCCGCATGAGAGAATCAAAATCGGCGGTATCGAATCTCGCCTGCGTGAAATGGGTAAGCAGTTGGACATTCCCAAAGTCCATCCGCATAAGTTCCGCCGGACGCTTGCAACGATGGCGATTGATAAAGGTATGCCAATTGAGCAGTTACAGCAGCTCTTGGGGCATAAACGAATAGATACAACCTTGCAGTATGCAATGGTCAAGCAGAGTAATGTTAAGTTGGCTCATAAGAAATATATTGGTTAGGTAGGGAAAGGTGATTATATGCAAATTGGAGAAGTGGCTAGTTTTCAAAATGGATATGCATTTAAGTCAAAAGACTTTGTACAGGATGGAAAGTATAAAATTATCAAGATTAAAGAATTAAAGGATGGTAAGGTTAGATTCTTTAATGATAGTGCATCGGTAAATGTTGATGATGAACGTATTATTGAAAAATACATAGTAGAAAAGGAAGATGTTTTGTTTGCACTTACGGGGGATCCTGTTAATAAAAACAATCCCTTGAGTTGGGTAGGTAGAGTTTCTGTATATGAAGATGATCAATTGGCAGTACTTAATCAACGAGTATGCAAACTGGTTCCAAAGGAAGGACTTAATGCCAAATATATCTACTATTACTTCCGTGCATTCAATAATTTTTATGCTTTGGCATCTATTGCAAAAGGAAGTGCAAGTCAGGCTAATATATCTACAAAAGATATAGAGGCGATGGAAATAGCATTACCATCTTTGAATATACAAAATAAAATAGTTTCGGTATTAGATTCTATTGAAGAAAAGATTAACCAAAATAATAAAATAAACAAGAATTTAGAGCAACAAGCTCAGGCTATTTTCAAGGCGTGGTTTGTTGACTTTGAAGCGTTTGATGGAGAAATGCCAGACGACTGGATAGTTTCCAAGCTCAGCGATATTGCATCCATCAAAACTAATAGCTTTTCTCCTGTCAAAAATCCTGACGCACAGCTGGAACATTATAGTATTCCAGCATATGACGAACAAAAATATCCTGTTTTTGAATCAGCTGCAGGCGTTAAAAGCAATAAATACATATTAAGCAAAAATTCAGTTATGATTTCCAAACTGAATCCTGATACAAAAAGAGTATGGCGTCCAATGTGTCTATCAGAGCTTGCAGTCAGTTCAACTGAATTTATTATCTTTGAAGCTTTTAATCCAGCATACAGAGATTTTGTATTTTCTGTTATTGATAGTGCTGCTTTCTCCGATTGGATGTGTGCCCATACTACTGGATCTACAAACAGCCGACAACGTACCACCCCAAGTGCAACGCTAGAATTTCAAGTAGCACTTCCTGACGAGAAAACAATTACAGATTTTTGTGCTATTGTAACGCCGATGTACGATACCATTTCCGCAAACATCTGTGAAAATCAAAAGCTGGCACAACTCAGAGATTCTATACTACCAAGGTTGATGTCTGGCGAATTGGATGTTTCCGACCTTGACATTTAAGCCGCTAAATTCTTGTTTATCTCATTATTAAGGTCTATTTTATTATCAAATGCCTGCAACACTGAAGCGATCTTGTCTTGTGTTCTCTTATCAGGCAATTCTAATGCAATCGCATTTAGATTCGTTTGACTTAGTTTAGGTTGTGCTGAACCTGTAATATATCCTGATAAATCAATGCTATTAATTAAATAACCCAAATAATATATGTTATGTTCTTCTTTAGCCTGTAATATATGTGCGTGGTTATTAACCCAGAATTTTCCAGACACAATTTGAGCTACATTCTGCTTTTTTGATTTTAGGTTTTCTCCGTCCTCTGCTATTAATAGATATATTCCTTCAAATATATAATCATCTACATAATCAATGACTCCCTGCGCTCCGAAATAACGATATTTTCCCTGACGTTCTGCACGTTGCATTGAAGAAAGAGGCACACGTTTTTTATCAAAGATGTTCACAACATCTCCTAGACGGTATGTTTTATATTTCATATCCAATAGCCCCCAACTTTCTTCTAATCTCATCCTCAAGTTCATGAGATTTAGCAAACATATCAGAAAGCTCTGACGTTAATCTACCCATTTTTTCTTCAAATGGTTCGCCATCATCTTCCTGCTCTTCAATACCAACATATCGACCTGGCGTAAGAATATAATTCTGATTTTCAATCTCTTCTGTAGTGGCAACCTTACAAAAACCTTTTACATCCTCAAGTGTTCCATTCTGGAATGCCTCAAATGTATCTGCTAATTTTTGGATATCCTCGTCATCAAAATCACGATGCTTACGATCAACCATGTGCCCCATATTTCTTGCGTCAATGAATAGTGTCTTACCAGCCTGTTTCTTGTTCTTTGTAATAAACCAAAGCGTTACAGGAATTGTTACGCTATAAAATAGTTGTGTAGGCATTGCAATGATGCCTTCAATCAAGTCGTCCTCTATGATATTTTTTCTAATGTTGCCCTCTCCACTCGTCTGTGTTGAAAGTGCACCATTAGCTAAGACCAATCCTATCTTTCCATGAGGAGCTAAATGATGAATCATGTGCTGAATCCATGCATAGTTGGCATTCCCAGCTGGTGGTATACCATATTTCCATCTCACATCATCAAGTAGTTTTTCCTGATTCCAAGGATGATAATTGAATGGTGGATTTGCCAGAATGAAATCTGCCTTCAATGTTGGATGTAGATCGTTTGTAAATGTATCTGCCTGGTATGGTCCAAAATCTGCATCAATACCACGGATAGCCATATTAATCTTTGCCATCTTCCATGTATCCGCATTTGCTTCCTGTCCATATACAGAGATAGCGTCTCTATTGCCAGAATGAGCTTCTATAAACTTCGCGCTCTGAACAAACATACCTCCTGAACCACAACAGCAATCATATACTCGACAGTTTTCGAAAGGTCTAAGAATAGAAACCAACGTCTTAACAACACTTGACGGCGTATAGAATTCTCCACCACCTACACCCTCTTTCTCAGCAAATTGGGCAATACAATACTCATATGTTCGACCAAGAAGATCTTCGCTAGTCTCAGTGTCACTCATATCAATATTATTCGTGAAGATATCTACCACCTCACCCAATACTCTCTTATCAAGGTCTGGACTTGCATAATTTTTTGGTAATACATTCTTTAAAACTTTATTATCTGCTTCGATCGCTCGCATAGCATTATCAATAACTGTTCCTATCTCAGGTGTGTGCGCTGCTGATGCAATGGTACTCCATCTTGCTTCTTCTGGAACAAAGAATACATTTTCCATAGTATATGCATCCATGTCATCTTCAAATCCATCCCCATCTGCGACAAGCTCGTTATATCTCTTCTCAAATGCTGCAGATATGTATCTCAAAAAAATAAGTCCAATAATAACCTTTCTATATTCCGCTGCCGGTATGTGTCCCCATAAAACACATGCTGCATCCCACAGTTGTTTTTCAAATCCAATATTCGCATTTGTCTTATCTGCCATTTTTAATCCTCCAAATGTATATGCATAAGCCATTTTATCAGCCTATTTGCTAATGTCAGAAAACACATACATTCTTCTCCGTAATCTGGTTAAAAAACACCTTCAGAAAGAAAAATCTTCTCTCCGTTGGTGTTTTGTTTATTATAGTTCTAAGTATTCACTTGGTAGAATCGCCTTTATATCTGACACAGAATAATCTAATACATTCCTTGTCACTATATATTCTGCTCCATAACTCTTTGCACATTCCATTTGCAAGCAATCCTCAAAATCAAAAAATTCTTCGTTTGCAAGACCAGATAATAGTTTTGCTCTGTCTATGCCCTCTACATCAAAAATCGTGCATATATTTAATAATATTTCTCTTCGTTCCTTTACAGTATAATCTTTCCTTAATATAAAGAACATATTAGAAATCGAATGAGCTGCAATACAACCTTTTGTATTCCCTTCAGTACATGATAATATAACCTTCTTTGCATCCTCAAAGAATGGTTCTCTTTCGAGAAGATAATCTAATAATACATTGGTATCTATCAAAATTTTACTTACCATACTTATCTTCCCTGTAAGAAGCTAATTCCGCATCATCATCAGTAACAATTCCCTTTTTTCGCAACTGTTCTAACCTTGCAAAAGCTTCTTTCCTTTCCTTATCAGAATCATTATATAATCCATTTCCCCCCTGCATGATCTGAATTACAAAGGATAACTTATCTTCTGGTATTTTTTCCAGTTCCATTATTGCACTCTGTCTTAATGCTGTCATAGGTCATACCTCCTTTAAATTTTCGGATGAAATCGTTGTTTCTTTATATGGTATTATTCGTCCTCATTTATCCTGTTTTTCTTATTTGGCTCTCTTATTGTAACACTATCTATTCCTATAATCTTTTCACAGTAAGTATACAATATCCCCTTTATTTTTTCAATAAAGTCACCAGCAAGTGAAATACCCTATGAAAACTTCCCACGAGCATAGGCGAAAGTGAAAAGAGCACTTCCCCATCTCTGGCAAAAGTGCTTCTAAAATCAATTATTTACTTTGCTTTAATGTTCCAACATATGTTCCGTTATTGTATACATACGGTCCGGTTTCGCCTTCCTCGCCAAAATATTCTGGTCTGGCGGATAGCATCGTAAGCAGTTCGTCCATAGAATTGACTTTTGTCACCTGATATGGCTGTTCAAAAGCGATTTTCTCTACAAACAAATAGTAACCATCACATTTTATCAGAACACCGGTGTGTCCTACAAAGACAACGTTTTCATAGGGATCTTGTATAACAACACTGACCAGTGATATCTTATCATTGTCAATCTGATATCCATATTGTTTCCAGCTATCCGAAAATGTTGTCTCGGGATGTGCTTCATCAACGATGGTCTTTTCTCCAAAGAGTGTTGTAAACATGTCTTTGTTATCTCTAAGCAATGCATAGCGTTCTACACCATCGATAGCCTCCGTATCAAACATAAGGTACGTTCCCTGGTAGTTTTCTTCTGTTGAATCAGCTTTCAACAATCCGTCCAGTAACAAAAAGGCTGTCATTCTACAATTTGCATCGGAAAAATCATGATGTTCTTCCCAGCCATCCATACATTTGCTGATATCAGCATTCAATTTCTCAGGCTCTGACCATGTATCTTCCAGTTTTGCCTTTTTCCCAGCTGTATTTGCAAAATCAGACACCCATTCTTCAAAGGTATCTATATGAGAGGCACCTGCTGCATTCAGTTCCTTGTTCACCTCGGCAAGTGTATTGTCACCGCCCAGATATGTTGCTGCCGGGATCTTTGTGTTCTCTGCCGGTTTCACTCCTTTGCAGGCACTAAGTGCTATGGCAAATACCAAAAGAACCACTATACTTTTTACTTTACGATTGCTATTATTATTTCTTCTCAACAGAGAGCACCTCTCCCTCAAACGGATCCACTTCGGAAACTGTTCCTGTGTATTTCACAACTACAGTATCCCCTTCTTTGATACTTTTTAAACCTTTTGGTGCTTTATCAAATGAAAATTCATATGGTGTGCCATTCTTATCTGTAACAACAAACATAAAGTCCTTGATTTCATCAATCGTTCCTTCCAGTTCTTTTTCTCCCTGACTTTCTGTTGCACTGTTGCTTGTTGAAGAACCATTACTTGTTGACGCATCCTGACCACAGCCACTCAATAAACCAACACATAACATAACACTGATTACACCTACCATCAATTTCTTTTTCATTATTTTATATACCTCTTTCTCTCTATTTTCTCTGAGTCACAGCTCAGATTGATTGCCTCATTATAGTAACCTATGTCAGCAATTAAATCTCGCTTTTTAAGAATTGTTAAGAATTATTTAAAAAATCCCCGGTAGAAAAAATCTACCAGGGACTTATCATTTGTATCTTATAAATATTTATCTAACTGATGTGATACATCAAGTACGCCACTCAGACGACTCTTTGCATTCTCTGCATGTGTCATATTGGAGTCGGAAAGTTCTGCAGCCTGGTTTGATGATGCTGTAACTTCCTCCGTTGTCGCAGATAAGTTTGTGATGTTATCCACGATTTGGTTATTAGCCTCAGACAACTTTGTGAGACGCTTATCAATGTTCTCAATATGTTCAATCAATTCTGTTACATTTGCATTCATTGCTTCAAAGCTATCTGATGCTTCTGTAATCATACCATCCTGTGCATCGGTTGCGTTAATAGACTGTGAAACAGCATTTGCCGCCTTGGATGCATTTTCTGTCAGATCATCAGAAATCTTACCGATTTCTTCTGTCTCCTGTTTTGTTCTCTCTGCCAGCTGACGAATTTCGTCTGCAACTACTGCAAAACCTCTTCCAGCTTCTCCCGCACGTGCACTCTCAATCGATGCGTTCAAGGCTAACAAATTCGTCTGTCCGGAAATAGCAAGAATTGTATCTGCGATATTACGTACTTCCTCTGTCTTTTTCTGCAATGCTTCCATTGCCTCTGCAACGTCTTTATTTGTATGAGAAATGAGCTGTGACTGTTCCTTCAAACGACTCATAACTTCCATAGACTGCTGGTTAATCTCACTGGAGTGTTTTGCAATACCTACCATCGTCTCAGAATTATGTAATGTCTGTTCAATCGACTCCTGAATATTTGTTGTCATGGTTGTCTGTGTCTGAATGTTTTCTGCTGTAGATAATGCACTCGCAGAGATATTCTTCATGACACCATTTACAACCTCAGAAGAGCCATTCAAATCATTTACGATATCCATGGCACTCTCTGTACCCTTACGTACTTCGGTAGCAACACCAATCACATCATCTAACATCGTCTTCATCTTGGCATTTCTATCTTGTACTTCATCAAGTGTATCCTGATTAAACTGTTCTGCTATGTTGGTCATAATAACCAGTAAGAATAGCAATACCATCACAATAACCACTACAAACAGCTGGTTCATCACAGAATCACCTTCTAAGTTCTGATGCTGTGTGATCTTACCAATTGTTACAAGCACTTCCATCAAAAGATATGCGATACCACTGAAAATCGAAAACTTTCGATCAAAGAAAATCACACATCCTACCAATGGGAACATACCAAATACCTGAATAAATCCCTGACTAAATGCAAATCCTGTCACATAACATGTCAAAAGAAGCAGTGGCACAGCAACGATTTTTAGCTTTTCTGATGCCGTATTCTTTTTATATACAATAAACAGAATCACAAATGATACAAGGTCAATGGCGGACACCATACCGGTCAGTCCCATGGAACGAACCCCCATAGCACAACATGTCCACATGATTGCAAGCAACACAGCATAAAACACTGCGTATCCTATAATCAGAAAGTGATTTGCCCTTTTTAACTGTTCTTCCTTATCCGCATATTTAAATTCCATAATCCAATCCTTTCACTAGCAACATATTTGCCTTAATTATTATACTCACCTATCTATTATATGACATATTTTTCCATTTTTCTAGCATTTATGTCATATTTTTATAAAAATATACTTTAAACACAAAATCACAACGGTTTTCCCAATTCCCAAAATGCCACCGCACTCGCTGCCGCCACGTTCAACGAATCAACGCCGTGCTGCATCGGAATACAAACGGTATAATCGCAATCTGCAATCGTTGTCTGTGCAAGCCCATCGCCTTCTGTCCCAAGCACTACCGCCAGCCTGTTTTCCGCCAGAAGTTTGGCATCATCAATCGCATACGAATCCTCTTTTAAAGCCATAGCAATGGTCTTATACCCCAATTGTTTCAAAACATCTCCTGTCTTATCATACCAGGCATCTTTTGGAAGGTACGTCCATGGAATCTGAAAAACACATCCCATACTAACGCGGCATGCTCTGCGGTATAAAGGATCTGCGCAACCATGTGTCAAAAGAATACCTTCCATACCTAGTGCCGCTGCAGAACGGAAAATAGCGCCCACATTTGTTGGATTTACTACCTCTTCTAAAATAGCAATCCTTCTTTTCCCTTCACAGATGGTTGCCACCTCCGGCATTTCTTTTCTTCGCATGGCACAAAGCATCCCTCGCGCCAATTGGAATCCTGTAATCTGTGTCAGCACATCTAAGTCAGCCACATAGATTGGGATATTCCCCACACGCTCTAATACTTCTTTTGCTTTTGTTTCCACCTGACGCTTTTCCATCAGAATCGATAACGGCTCATATCCTGCCTCAAGCGCGCGAAGAATCACATTAGGACTTTCTGCAATAAATACCCCTTGTTCCGGTTCATAATAATGAAGCAGTTGTGCTTCCTTCTTATCTATATACATATCCAGTTGTGGGATATGCAGATCTGTAATCTCTATCATAATCCTCCTTGCATCAGGGACGTTCCTATGCGCCGGGTTTTTGACCCCAGTATCTTGTCACAAGGAGTGCCCCTTTGGTTCTGTTTTATCTCTCTCTAAAATAAACTAAAAGCAATGATTTGTAAAACAGAAAAACTCCTGTGCACATCTGCACAAGAGTCTTTCTTGAGTAAATTTAAATCATACGAGGTTTTCGTCAATTTGCATTATTTAATAAAGCCAACCTGTTTGCTAATTTTTTCCACTTGTTCATCTTTTTTCTTATTGTATTCCACTTTTTTCTCTTCAAAATAATTGCGTCCATACGAATCAATAGAAACAATGAGTGGTCCAAATTCCTTAACATGACAATGCCATAAGGTTTCTGGCATACCAAGATCTTTCCACTGCGCCTCAACGATTTCTTCCACTTCTGTCGCAGCAACAACTGCATTTCCAGCAGGGAATACACAATGAATCGCGCCAAAATCTTTACAGGCTCTCTGTGTATTTTCTTTCATGCCACCTTTACCAACAATAACGCGCACGCCTGTTTCTTCGACAAATTCATATTCAAATTTTTCCATACGCATGGAGGTTGTTGGACCTACGGATACCATTTCGTACTGCTCGTTATCCAAGGGACGAATAATTGGTCCTGCGTGCAAAATGCCACAATCCTTTACATTAACCGGCATTTCTCTGCCTTCTTCAACCACACGTCTATGTGCTACGTCACGGCAGGTCGTCAGATCACCAGACAAATAAACAATATCACCAATGTGAATATCTTTTAAATCCTCAGCGGACACAGGGGTAACTAAAATTTTTTTATCATCTTTTACTACTACAGCCATCACATTTTCCTCCCTATTTCTCTTCGTAAACAAATCCGGTATGTGTATCTACGGTATAATTTAAGTCCTTATCAAATACAATATGTCCTCTTCTGTGACTCCAGCATCCCACATTTACTGCAACGCCAATTGCGGATGGGTGGCGGGCAGTATTCTCAATATTTACACCCATTACAGAGTAATTTCCACCCATTCCCTGTGGTCCAAGGCCAATTGCATTGATACCGTCTTCCAAAAGTTTTTCCATCTTTGCTGCATTCGCATTTTCATTATGTGTACCAATTGGACGCATAAGAGCCTTTTTTGAATTAAGTGCTGCTGTTTCAACACTGGTTCCCACACCTACACCAATTAAAAGTGGTGGGCAGGCATTGAGTCCATAAGTGGTCATGCGATCTAAAACAAACTTTGTAACGCCTTCGTAACCTTCACCTGGCATCAACACAGTTGCATTTCCTGGCAACGTGCATCCACCACCTGCCATATAGGTATAAATTTCACACTGGTCAGAATTTGGCACAATGTCCCACCATACCGTTGGTGTTCCCTTTCCTACATTTTTCCCTGTATTATACTCATCAAAAGTCTCAACAGAATTATGACGAAGTGGTGTTTCTACCGTTGCCTGTATCACTGCTTCTTTCAGAAGGACTTCTAAATCATCTATGTAAGGAAAAGCTGTCCCACATTTTACCCAGAACTGCAATACGCCTGTATCCTGACAAGAAGGACGATCCAATTTCACTGCCAATTCCTGATTCTTAAACATCGTGTCATAAATAACCTTTGCCATCGGACTACTCTCTTTGTCCCGCAATTCCTCTAATTTTGCAATAACATCATCTGGCAGTTTTTTCGCTGTAAATCCCACAAACTGTGCCATAATATCCGTTAATCTTTTTACTTGTACTTCATTTGACATAATCTTATATCTCCTTTCAAATCTATCTTTCTTATTTACCAATAACTAACCTGGAAAAAATGGGAATGCAATTGGCAGGATAATCATACTAATTACGGTTGCAATCACAATCAATGGAAATCCCGCTTTTACATAATCATTAAATTTGTATCCCCCAACTCCAAACACCATTGTATTCGCTGGCATTCCAATTGGTGTTGCATAGGCACAGGAACCACCAATCACGCATGCCATCAAAACAGCTCTTGGATCTGCTCCCATTCCTTCCGCAATGGATAAACAAATAGGTGCCATCAAAGCAGTTGCTGCTGTATTTGACATAAAATTGGTAAGTATACAGCAGATAACAAAAACCACAAAGGTCAAAAGATATGGGGATGGATGACTGCCTAAAAGTCCAATTACCTTGTCTGCAATAATCTGTCCTGCTCCAGATTCCTGCAAAGCAGCTGCCAGGGAAAGTGTTCCTCCAAACAGAAAAATTGTTTTTAAATCAATAGATTTGAGTGCATTTTTTTCAGAAATAACACCCGTAACAATCAATGCCAATGCGCCGATGCATCCAATCACGACCGGAATTAAAATAGCTGCTGTACCGGTATTGGATAAGACACCGCTCATCAAACCGACAATAACCATAATTGCTACAATTAATCCTCTTTCGTTTTTCGCAAATTTTGTTACCACTCCGCCAATCTCATTTGCCATCCCCGTTTCAAAAAGAGCTCCTCCAACAATAAACATAGCAACAAACAAGATGACATTGCTGTCAATGAAACCACCAAACGCAGTTTTCCAATCCAAAACCCCTGTAATAACAAGACCGACGCAGACAATCATTGATGTCACGCCCAATGGCAATTTCTCTGTCACGAACATGACGATGGCAAATGCCAAAAATAATAGTGTAATGGTTGCTGTACTCATATAATAATCTCCTTCCAAATAAAGTGTGGTTATTTGGTTTGATTCACCGGCCAATGAATACGTTCTTTTGATATTGTCATTATATATCCACTGTCAGCATTCGTACATTTTATTTCATTTGACGTCAGCATAATTTAAAGTTATACTAAAAACAAATTTACTTGACATCCCATCATTTAGGAGGAAAACGATGACACTCAATCAATTAGAATACTTTTGTGCTGTTTGCAGATGCCACAGCATCACCAAGGCTGCCGATGAACTGTATGTTTCTCAACCTGCCATCTCAGTCGCAATCAAAAAATTAGAAGAAGAATTCCATTTACGCCTCTTTAATCATGGTAAAAATTCTATTTCGCTTACCAGAGAAGGTGAAGAGTTTTATAAAAGTGCAGAGCTGATCATCCGCCAAAGTCAGGATCTTCACACACAGTTTTCAGAAATGCGTTCTTCCAATCCACCGGTACGCATTGGCATCCCTCCTCTGATGAGCATGGTTTTCTTTCCACGTTTGGTAGATACTTTCCAGGAAGCCTGTGACATACCTGTACGTCTTTACGAATATGGATCTGTACGAGCTCGCAAGATGTTGGATTCCGAAGGGCTTGATGTCGCCCTCGTCAATATGAACTATTATAATATTGAGAAATATAATCGTCTTAAGATGATGGAAGACCAGACAATCCTATGCGTTTCCCACACACACCGTCTGGCAAAAGAAAAATATGTAACCTTTGATATGCTGTCAGATGAGAAATTGATCATGTATAACACCGACTCCGCGCAAAATGACATGATTTTATCACGTTTTCATTCTATGCAAATCCAACCCAATATACTCATGTATTGCAGTCAACTATACACAACATTAAACTTTGTGCGAAAAGGGGATTGTGCGGCTTTTCTCTACTCTAGTCTCGCTGTAAATCCTAGAGACTTTGTACAAATCCCACTGGAGCCAAGACTCTCGACAGATTTTGGAATGATATGGAAAAAGGACGCTTTCACGCCCCTT
>OLGI01000687.1_pt1 | contig 33694 bp, 50 predicted proteins | sample 1605221 | NCBI WGS metagenome assembly OLGI01 (sample SAMEA3888915, study PRJEB22519) | human gut metagenome | biome: human gut; feature: human-associated habitat; material: faeces | place: Denmark | collected 2010 | reverse complement strand
ATGTACATGAAAAGATCCGGACCCGGCTCAGCTTCTGCAAGAGGGAACTGGTAGATCGTATTATCCGAGAGCTTCACCAGACCGACGATATGATGAAACGGATTCCCGTATGGATGGACACTGCCCGGAGTTACGCCCGAACAGAGGCTGATTTGGAGGAGGTAGACAAACTGCAGAGCTATCTGGAAAGAAATGCTCCCTATATCCCAAGCCTGAGCCAGCGCGGCATCCATACAGAAATCCACTTGGGTACTGCAGAAACGAATCACCGGTTCTACAGCTATCGCATGAAACGGCAGGGGCGGAGCTGGTCCAGCGACGGAATGGAGTGCATGGTCTGGGTACTGACCGCCCGGAAGAATAAGACGCTTACGCAAGCCCTCTTGTACCATGCTAATGGAAAGAGCTGCAAAAAGATGGATAGAGCCATGCACAAAGCTGCGGTGCAGGCAGAGCGCAGAATCGCTAAGAATGTCCGTAGTGAGGCGCAGAAGCGTAAGATGAGAAACTATAGGCCGGGATGCCTGGAGGGACGTATAGGCGTTTATGGAGCTTCTTCTTCACCAATGGGGAGACTGGCCAGAGCTATACAGAAATACTGATAAAACCGAAGCCACGGAGATAGTAATTATCGACAGTCAAATGAATTACCGAGGAAAACTTGACACTTACCTAAAGCAAAGAGTGCACAAAAGTGCAGACTCCGATGTGCTATAATGGCATTGTGAGAGGTTCGATAAAGCAGAGGAGCTTACGAGACACCCATCACACACAACTGCATAGGCCGCCACCACGGCGGGCGTCATGTGCTGGCGCCTGCCGCGTGCGGCACACAATGGTAAAGGACAGCCGAGCGGCCGTCCTTTTTGATTGTGCGGGTGCATGGCCCACGGGTCCTTCCGGCGTATGGAAGAGCCTGCGGTCCTCGCGACCCCAAAATCGGCCTAGGTACAAAAACTTTTTGGCCCTTGTTAGTAAAAACGGAGGAGGTGACATGGTTGGCTACTAGAGTAAAAGACAAAGAAGGAAATATTCGCACAGAAAATACAAGTAGACAGAAAATCACCAAGGGGATCAACCAGGTCACCACCACCCAGACGCAGATGGCGCGCGCGCTCAAGATTTCACAGCAGCGGGTGAGCCAGATGGCGAAGGATGGGACGCTTCCTGTGGATGAGACGGGAGCTTTGCTTCTGGTGGACGGGCTCCGGAAGTATTATCAAGGCACCGTATCGGGGGCTGCCGGGCTAGAAGAAATCGATTTAGAAAAGGAACGGGCACTTCACGAAAAGGTCAAGCGAGAGATCGCCGAGCTAAAACTGGACAAGATGAAGAAAAACGCCTACTCTGCACGCGTGGTGGAATACGTCATGACGGCCATGGCAGCGAACCTTCGGACACAGCTGCTGGGACTGCCGTCGAAGCTCGCTCCCATGCTGGAGGGGAAATCCAAAGAGGAGATCTATACAGCCATGACGAAGGAAATCGAGGAAAAGCTGTCAGAGCTGGCGGCATATTCCCCGGATCTCTTCGACGAGGAAGTGGACGAGGAGGATGGCGATGAAGAAAGCCAGTGAGCTGTGGAAATACGTTTCCATGCGTGGCTTAAAACCGACGCCCAAGACTTCGGTATCCACATGGGCGGACAATTACCGCGTACTTTCCAGTACATCGGCGGAGCCCGGAAGGTGGCGCACTAGCCGCGCACCGTACCAGAAGGACATCATGGATGCCTTTACACAGCCGGGAATCCATCGAGTAGTGGTGAAATCGTGCTCGCAGGTCGGGAAATCGGACATCATGAACAATGTCATTGGACGATTCGCCCACCTTGATCCCTGTACCATCATGATGATCCAGCCGACGATCGAGATGGCGCAGGATTTCTCAAAGACGCGCATTGCGCCCATGATCCGTGATACCCCGGCGCTTTCTAGTCTCTTCTTGGACGTCAAGACAAGGGACAGCAACAACACGATTTTAAATAAAATCTTCCCTGGCGGGCGTCTGGTTATGGCGGGCGCCAACAGTCCGGCGGGGCTGGCATCTCGCCCGGTGCGCATCCTGCTTTGTGATGAAGTGGACCGTTTCCCGGACTCCGCAGGGACGGAAGGCGATCCAGTAGACTTAGCGTCGAAACGAATGACAACATACTGGAACCGCGTCATGGGGCTTTTTTCTACCCCGACAAACGAAGGAGCGAGCCGCATCGATATCGAGTATGAGGCAGGAACCAAGGAAGAGTGGCGGCATCAATGCCCACACTGCGGAGAATTTTGCAAGTTGAAATACAGCGACATGGAGACGGATGCGGAGCGAGTAGAGGGCACCAGCCGAAAGACTTATCTTATAAAATCCGTCAAATGGCGCTGCCCCTATTGCGGATTCGATGCCACGGAGCAGGAAATGAAGCGCGCGCCGCAAAAATACGTAGTCACGAACCCGAAAGCATTGGGGAATGGATGCCGATCCTTTTCACTCAATGCTTTTTCTTCGCCATGGATCTCATGGGCGGAAATCATGCGAGAGTGGCTCGAAGCGAAAGGCGACCCAGAACGCGAGAAGGTCGTCCAGAATACCCGCTTCGGAGAGTCATACAGTTCGCCGAAGGCCTTCGAGGACGAAGAAATTTTTCTGAGGCGGCGCGAAACCTACGGAGCAGAGCTCCCACAGGGCGTGCTATACCTCACGGCTGCCGTCGACACGCAGGATAACCGTCTGGAATACGAAGTTTGTGGATGGGGAGAAGAAGAGGAGTGCTGGGGCATCCGAAAGGGCGTCATCCTAGGCTCGCCGGGGAGCGAAAACACATGGGCACAGCTGGATGCCGTGCTGGATCACCCGTATTCCTTTGCTGACGGCAAAAGACTCAAGGTCGTGCGGACGTTCATCGACTCCGGCGGCCATTTTTCATCGGCGGTATACGCGTATTGCCGGGCGAACATTGCAAAGCAGCGCTTCGCCATCAAGGGCAAGGGCGGAATCCCGGGCATGCCCCTTTATGGAAACAAACTGGGGAAAGCAGAAGACGCGACGCTCCCTCTGGTGATCCTGGGTGTCGATGACGGTAAGGAAATGGTACTATCTCGCCTCTCCATCAAGGAGGCGGGGCCGAAATACTTTCATTTCCCATTGGACGAAGAGGGGATGAATCGCCGCGGGTATGATGATATCTATTTCAAGGGCATTATCTCCGAACATAGAAAGCGCATCAAGAAAAACGGCATTTTCCGCGAAATTTGGGAACCGACGGCGGGCGTCAGAAATGAACCGCTCGACCTTCGCGTCTACAATCTCGCCTGCATGCTTTCTCTTCCGGCGGGATGGGAAGAGAAAGCCGCCGCGGCGCTTTTGGGGAATACGCGCAACGAGTACCGGAAGAAAGCGCGTGCCGTGCGGAATACCAAAAAGGCCGCCAGCAGGCGGCAGATAAACATCTGGTAGGAGTAAATATGAGCAAGCTGCAGAATAAACGGCTGAAGAAATACATCGAAGCCGAAGAAGCGATCCTCTCCGGGCAGTCTTACACCATCGGAAACCGCACGCTCACAAGGGCGAACCTGGCAACCGTTGAACGGGTCATTCAGGAACTCATCGCGGCAGGGGCGACAGTAGACGGTGAAGAGACATCCGGCGGGAGCACGAAGCGCATCGTGCTTCTGGATTAAACAATCAGTATAGCACAACGCCATGAGGCAAAAAGAGTCAAAAAATACAGATTTGTATTTTTGCAGATTCACATTTTCGGACTAGGAGGGACGTCAGATGAAACGACGGATGAAACGCAATAACAACAGAATCAGGGCGCCGAACGGCACGGGAAGGCTTCGCGTGCAGAATACGGGCTATTCAGAAGGGGGCGGAAGCCGCACCAGTAACATCTTGAAAGCGTGGAACCCCATTCGCTCGAGCGCGAAATCGGACATCGATGCGAATATCGGAGCACTTCGTGGGCGAAGTGCGGATCAGGCGACGAATACGCCTATTGGCGCAGCGGCGATCGACACGTCTGCGATGCACGCCATCGGGGCGGGGCTCACCGTTTCCCCGCGTCTGCAGTTCAAGACGCTCGGCATGAGTGTCGATGAAGCAAAGGAGTGGGAACGGGAAACCGCAAGGGAATTTGACCTCTGGGCAGGATCTACGCAGTGCGACCTATACCGAAGAAATAATTTCTACGACCTGCAGAACATCGCCTACACGACCTACCTGACGGACGGGGACTCCTTCGCCCTCTTCCGGCGGAAATCACCGAGCGCCTACATGCCCTATTCTCTGCGCATCCAGCTCATCGAGGCGAATCGAGTATCCAATCCGCTCGGAGCTGGCGTTATGGGGTATCCGGGACCATTTGCCGTAGAAATGCGTGCGCCGAACGGAAACCGTATTATCGACGGCGTAGAGATTACAGAAGACGGAGAAATCACCGCCTACTGGATCAGCAGCAAGGTGCCGTATGATCCGACGGATTTCGCGCCGATCACATGGAGTCGCGTCGAAGCCTTCGGGGCGCGCTCCGGTATGCCGAATATCCTGCAGATCTGTCACGATATTCGCGCGGAGCAGTACAGAGGCGTCCCATACCTGGCGCCCGTCCTCGAGACGCTAAAGCAGGTATCGAGGTACACGCGGGCGGAGCTGACATCTGCCATTATCAAGAGCTTTTTCGCCCTTTTCTTCACCAGCAGCGCGGCCGGGCAGGATCTGAACAGCATCCTTGGAACGCAAGATCCTAACGAACCGGTAGTCGATGTGGGAGAGTATGGCCTCGCGGCGGGCACCATGAACGCACTTCCCAGAGGCGTAGACGTGAAATCCGTCGACGCCTCGAATAGCCAGAGCACCTTTGAACCTTTTGTGACGCAGCTCATCAAGCAGATTTCGGCAGCCATCGGGCAGCCGTATGAAGTGCTCTTGAAGTCCTTCACATCGTCTTACTCCGCATCACGCGCAGCACTGCTGCAGGCATGGGATGAGTACAAGCTGAGAAGGACGTGGTTCGCAAATGATTTTTGCCAACCTATCTATGAAGGCTGGCTCTTAGAAGCGGTCGCCATCGGACGCATCAAAGCCCCGGGATTTTTTGACGATCCGCGCATTCGCAGAGCCTACTGTCATGCAGACTGGTTCGGTCCGACAATGAGCATCCTGGACCCGGTAAAGGACGTGAACGGCAGTGCCATGCGTGTGGCTTACGGTCTGTCTACACGGACAAGAGAAGCGGCAGAAATGACGGGCACCAATTTCGATGAGAATATCGAAGCGCTGGCATACGAGCAGAAGCGGCAGGATGGTCTGGGATTAAAATTTGCCAAGCCACTCGTACTGGCTGGAGAGAAAGAAGGTGAGACAAGTGAGTAAGTTTTGGAAAATCAAAAACGAGGCCGGAAGCCAGGATGTAGAACTCTACCTCTATGGGCAGATTGCCGAAGAGCCGTGGAGAGAGAACGACAAGAGCGCGAAGGAATTCGCCGACGATCTTGCAGCGTGCGGAGGGAAGAATATCACGCTCCGTATCAATAGCCCGGGTGGCGACATTTTCGCAGCACAGGCTATTTACAACGTGCTGAAGGCATATCCAGGCAAGGTGACGGCCCACATCGACGGGATCTGCGCGAGTGCTGCCACGGTCGTGGCATGCGGCGCGGGTAAAGTCGTCATGCCGAAAAATGCCCTGTACATGATCCACAATCCTATGGCCTGCGTATTCGACATGCTGGACGCAGAAGCACTCAGTAAAATGGCGGATACATTGGCGAAGGTCAAGGAGACGGTAGTCAACGTGTACAAGGACCGCGCCGGGGACAAGATGAGCGCGGATGAAATCATTCGTTTCATGGATGAGGAAACGTGGATGAGTGCCGAAGAAGCACTCAAAAAAGGGCTCATTGATGAAATCGATGATTATGCCATCAACGCCCAGATGAAGAGCGGGCTCGTAGTGGTAAATTCTATTTCCATGCCCGTGAAGGATCGGGATGCCGAAAAGATCCGGCGGGTGATGAAGACCGAAGAAAGGAAGAAAACAACCGAAATGAATGACAGCGATCTGATTTCTAAAATCAAGGCGCTCCTCGGGGACAAGCCGAAAGCGCCGAAAGAAGAACCAAAAGAAGACATCAAGGCAACGGCTGAACGCCAGCGTATCACCGCCATCGAAGCACTCGCAGGCGAAGAGGCGAATCCCTACGTGGACGCCGTCATCGCATCCTGCAAGGGCATCCCCGGCATGACTGCAGAAACGGCGAAACCGATCGTGGACGCGCTGAAGGCTGTTCACGTAGAGCCGAAGGAAGACACCAAGCTGGCGGCTATCCGCGCGCTGATTGAGGATAACATGCAGTCGGGCGCGTCTTCTGTCAAAGCAGAGCCGAAGATGGCGGGCGTGAATGCCGACAAGGCAAAGAATCAGGCGGTGGTCGCAGACATCGTCGCACGCATGAATAAGTACAGGGGGACAAAATAATGGCAATGAGAGAAACAACCAAAATGGAATACGACGGCCTGCTGGCGGGTGGTATCGCTGCCTTCACCAAGAATGTAGCCATCACTGCGGGCACCGCCATGAAGCGCGGCACACTGATGACCGTGACGGATGGAACCGCAGCCGCGACCGCGAAGGGCGGCGCGGCTGATTCCATCCTCGCCAATGACGTGGATGATAAAGCGACGGCAGCAACAGTCTACATTACCGGCCGCTTTCATAGAGAAAAAGTGATCGCGGCAGAAGGTGATACCGTAGACGCACACGAAGAAGAACTTCGCGGCAAGGGCATTCTCTTCGCCGCTCTGAAATGAGGAGGACAAAACAATGGCTATTGATTACACAGAAACTCTGCAGATGATGGAAGCGGTAGAGCGAGCTACACCGCCAGCCGCCTTCCTGCTCGATACCTTCTTCCCGCGCATGCCGGCAACGGCCACTACCTCGAAGATCTCAGTACAGTTCCGCAAAGCTGCCCGCCGCCTTGCGCCATTCATTGTGCGTGGAGCGAAGGGCATTGACATGAAGCGCGATCCCATCCAGGAGGAAACCTATGCACCGCCGATGATGGCGGCGCGCCGTGTACTCGATCCGGATATTATCGCGCAGCGCGGGTTTGGTGAAGGCTTCTACTCCACCAAGACTCCGGCGGAACGCGCCGCCGATCTGCAGGCGCAGGATCTTGCCGACCTGCAGGCGGACATCATCAACCGCAAGAATAAAATGGCTGCCGATATCCTGACCACGGGCAAATGCGATATCATCGGTCTGGCAGACGACGGGAAGAAAGAACTGATCGACACCGTGGACTATGGTTTCGACCAGAAGCTTATCCCGACCACCAAGTGGGATCAGGCGGGTGCGACCATCTACTCGGATATCAAGGGCATGTCCGAAATGATCCAGCAGAATGCCGGCCAGATCCCAACCGCGATGATCATCGGCCGTCATGTATTCGACTACATGCTGAACAACGATGAAATCATGAAGTGGCTCGCTGTACCGTCTCGCGATAATCTCGGCCTTATGTCCATCGCGCCGCGCATCGTATCTCCACAGGTCACTCGCGTCGGTCTTATTCAGGCGCTGAACCTTGAAATCTACACCTACGGCGAAACCTACGTGGATGATGATGGCAAACAGAAGCCGTTTATCGGCGATGATGATGTCATCATCGGCATCACCGGTCGTGGCCGTCAGCTTCACGGTGCCGTCACTCTGGTCAACGAAGCGGGCACTGGTTATGATACCTTCGTTTCTCCGTACGTACCGTACAAATTCGGCAATAAGGAAGACCAGACCGTTGCCATGACCATGTTCTCTCGCGCCGTGCTGGCACCAGAATGTGTCAGTGATTGGGCGATTATCAAAGCCAAGGGCGAATAAGGAGGCACCATGTTCATTCTCGTGAAACGAAACTGCCTTTCGGCCCATGGAGAAATTTTCCGACGCGGCGAAGTGGTTGAGGTAGATGACGAGGCAGGTAAGGCTCTCCTCGCGTCCGAAGACTACGTGGAAGTCATGCCGCCAGAAGGCGCAGTCGAAGAAGCCGCTGAAGAAGCAGCCAAAGAACCCGAAAAAACACCCGTGAAAGCATCAGCGAGGGGAAAGGGAAAATCGACGAAAGGCAAAAGTGCAGAGGGTAAGAAGGCAGAAAGCGAGGATGCACTGCCAGCCCCGGATGTAGAAGGCACTGTCGAAGGTTGATTTCCTTCAAAGAGCAGGTCGAGAAGGATAACGGAGATACCTTCTTGAACCTGTCGGAATTTGGGGAAGAGCATAAGTTGAACGATACACTCTGCACATGCATCCTGCAGGGGGACACCATTCAGCAGGCCTTGTCCATCGGAGAAGGCATCAGCAAGAACTATCCCACCATCTACGGCGCGGATCTGACAGTCAATGTAAAAGCATCTGACCTCGAAGAAGAGACGCCCGTCTACGGGCAGCTGTTCACGGTGGATGAGGAAATCTACATCGTGCAGAGCGTGAAGGAGGATATGGGCATGCTGACCATCGGACTGGTAGCGAATGAACGATGATTACCATTTCATTTGACCAAAAGCGCATCGAGCGCGCCAAGACTATGCTCGCTCTTGCTCCGAGAGAAGCGGACCGTGCAGCCGCCGCTGCCATCAACCGCACGCTGACACACGTGCCGAAGGAAATGGCGAAGACTGTGCGAGAGAAATACATCGTTCGCGCGGGAAGCGTCAAGAAAAGCCTTCGGAAGAACCGAGCGAGCGCAGGGAAGCTCGCGGGGGAAATCATTTCTACGGGCAAGCCCATGCCGCTCACCTCTTTCAAAATCGGAGGTGGGCGGCGCGGCCCCATGCGCGTGAAAGTACTCCGCCGCGGGAGCCCAAAGCCCGTCAAGGGGCTATTTGCCCGGCCGTTCCCGAAAGGATACGTTGGCCCCATGAAACGTGTGGGCGGCGCGAGGTATCCACTGAAGACTCCGGCGGGCCCCAGCATCCCGCAGATGGTCGGGAATGAGGAGATCTTCTCCAAGTGGGGCGACGAAGCGGAGGAGTTCCTGAATAAGCGCTTCACGCATGAAATTGATTTTCGCTTTTCTAAGTTGTTTGGTTAGGAGGCAGCATGACACCGATAGAAGCCATGGAGAACGTCGCCGCGCGCATCCGAGACGTGGTGAAAGAGTACAGCACACACCAGAGGTGGGGCACGATCCCTGTCTCTGTCTATGCGGGCTATCCGCCCTTTTCTACGAAACCGGAGCAGAGAGAATCCTACATCTACTGCTATGCGGTCAAGGTGCATGACACCGAAGACCGTTATAGCCGGGTGGATATCGAGATCGGTTTCTCCATTTTCGATGAGGACCCGAAAGAGGGCTGCCTCTCCCTGTACAATCTGATGGAACACGTGCGGCAGGCGCTTCTCACCAAGCGCACGTTGGGCGGAAGGAGCCGTCTGCTGTTTCCGCTGGAAGGGGAAATCGTAGATCCGCAGCCGTTCCCGCAGTGGCAGGGACGGCTGACCGTTTCCTATACCATTGCGCAGCCTGAAGAGGAGGTGGACTTCTGAATGGAAGCGTCAAAGCAGACGATCTACGTCGGGCCGTCGCTCTCTGGCTCGCGGCTGGCACATGCCACCACGTTCATCGGGGGATACCCCGCGCACGTGCAGAATATTCTGGACGAGCACCCATGGATGATTCATTTATTCGTGCCGGTGACTGAGTATGCGGAAAGTATGAAAAAGCTGACGAAGAAAGGCACCGCGCTTTATATTTTTGCAAATCGATGCAAGGAGGTTTAAACATGGCATACAAACATGGCGTATATACTGGCGAGATCCCGACCAGTATCATCCCGCCAGTGGAAACCGATGCAGGCCTGCCCGTCATTTTCGGTACGGCGCCCCTGCACCTGGCATCCGATCCGGCGAAAGCGAACCGCCCCGTCCTCTGCTATTCCTATGCAGAGGCAGTGGCAGCCTTCGGCTATTCGGATGACTGGAAAGACTACACCCTGTGCGAAGCGATCTACAGTCAGTTCGCCCTTTATAACCGCGCGCCGGTCGTGCTGGTGAACGTACTGGATCCAAAGAAGCACAAGAAAGACAAGAAGAACCAGTCGCTCACATTTACGGACGGCGTGGCAGCCATCAAGGATGCGGTTCTTCTGGATACGCTCAAGCTGAAAGTGGCAGAGGCTGGCGAAGCGCTTGGCGAGAATGATTACACAGCAGCCTACGATGATAATGGCGTGCTGATCATCACCGCACTCGACACCGGAAAGTTGAAAGATGTGACTGCGGCATTCGCAGACTATACCTATCTCGACCCAAGCGCCGTGACTTCGGCGGACATCATCGGTGGTGTGGACAACGCAACGAACGAAAAGAAAGGCCTTGAAACCCTGAATCAAGTCTTCCCACTGACTCGCCTTGTGCCGGGGATCGTCATGGCGCCGGGATGGAGCCATGATCCGGCGGTCGAAGCCATCATGAAGGCGAAGGCAGGAAATATCAACGAACATTTCACCGCACTCGTCCTGGCAGACATCCCGTGCGGCGAAGGCGGCGTCACCAAGTACGGAGACGTGCCGGCGTGGAAGAATAACCACAACTACACCGGCGTGAACGAAGTCGCTTGTTGGCCAATGGTGAAGCAGGGCGAGAAGATTTACCACATGTCTACCCAGCTTCTCGGCGTCATCAGCACCATCGACAGCACGGATGAAGATGGCGTGCCGTACCAGAGCCCGTCCAACAAGTCCATGCAGATCGAGGGCTTGTGTCTTGAAGATGGCAGCGAAGTCGTCATGGAACCGGAGCAGGCCAACTACCTGAATGGGCAGGGCATCGTGACCGCGCTGAATTTCATCGGAGGATGGAAGGCGTGGGGGAACAATACCGCTTGCTATCCGGCGGATACAGATGCGAAAGACCGCTTCATCCCGCTGCGCCGCATGTTCAACTGGCATGCCGCTACATTCATTCAGACCTATTGGAAGAAGGTGGATAATCCGACCAATCGTCGCCTCATTGACAGCGTGATCGATTCGGAGAACATCCGTCTCAACGGCTTGGCTGCTAGAGAAGTCATTCTGGGCGGCCGTGTCGCCTTCCTTGAAAGCGAAAATCCGAAGACCTCGCTCTTGGACGGCAAGGTCAAATTCCACACCTATTTCACCCCGCCGATCCCGGCAGAAGATATCGAGAACGTCATCGAACTCGATACCGACTACCTGGACAGCCTTTTCAAATGATAAGGGAGGGTACATATGCGAAACGTACCTGAAAACTTGATCAATTTCAGAGTATACGAGGACGGCGGCGCTTTCCTCGGTATCTCTGATGTCACATTGCCAAAGCTCTCTGCCATGACACAGACCATCAAAGGCGCAGGGCTCGCGGGCGAGCTTGAAGCACCGACAAGAGGGCACTATGGCTCCTGTGAAACGGAACTCAACTGGCGCACCATCGAGAAAGATCTGCTCCACCTGGCGGCGAATAAAGCACTTTCTCTCGATCTGCGCGGCGCAGGGCAGGGATATGACTCCGAAAGCGGCGAATACACCACGCGAAAGATCAAAATCCTGCTTCGCGGCCGTCCGAAAGAAGCTGACCTTGGCAAATTCGACGTAGGGGCGACCACAGACAGCAAGACCACGCTTGAATGCGATTACATCAAGATCGACATCGACGGTGAAACCAAGCTCGAGCTGGATAAGTATAATTTCATCTGCAACGTGGATGGCGTCGACTACTTGGAAGACGTGAGAGACGCGCTGGGGATGTAATGAAAAAGCCCCGCATATCGCGAGGCTTTTACATTTTACTCTACAAGGAGGAATCATGGCTGTTACAGTCAAATTAAAGAAGGCAGTACACATCAAAGGGAAAGAGACCACGACCGTGGTGCTCGATTTCGACAAGCTTACCGGGCATGATCTCATTGCGGCAGAGGCCGAAGCAGTTGCAATGAAAGCGCCGATGGTAGTTCCGGCGGCTTCCATGAAGTTTCAGGCGATTGTCGCGGCAAAGGCCATCGGTTGCCCGGTGGACGATCTTTTCGATTTGGGTGCGAAGGACTTCAACTACATTGCTACATTGACGCTAAATTTTCTCGGGGCGTAGTGGATAAAACCACTGGAACACGCCCCATCAAAAAACTGGCGTTTCAGATGGCAATGGCCACCTATACGCCAGTCGAGTTCTATTTATCTATACCGCTGCCTTTGCTTATTGAGTATGCAGAAATCGTCAAAGAAATCGGTCGAGATAGGCAGTAGTTTTGTTATTCGGCTTTTTTCTGACTTCACTAAGGAAGAGATATGTCGTATAGAGGAAGAACGCAATCCCACCAAGCACACCAGCGGCGAAAAGATAATTCCCGATAAGCACCCACTCAGACTTGGGCATGCCGCAAAGCTGCATGATCAGGATCGGGATGAGAGGAAGCAATAAGCCGATGACGATACAGGCAAAGAAATAAATAGCCAGCAGGAAAGCGAAAAGCGGGAACGTGGCGCCGACCAGAAGGGCAACTAAAAAACGCATGAGCATTCACCTCGATTAGAGCTTTCAATCATTATCTGAGCGCTGGCGTCTCGCTCTTTCTGCGGCTTCGCGAGCTTTTGCTTTGCGCAGCCCCTCCTTCCAGCCGCCGACGAGGCAGCACTTCACGTTGTAGCAGATGCGGCCAATAGGGTGGCGAAAAAGGAAGATAAAGAAAGCCCAAGTGCCAATCACACAGGCCCATCCATAAAAGGATAGGAACCATGTTGCGACGATGGCGTAAGCAAACATGACAAGGAAAAAGATCAGTCCGAGACAGCCTAGCGTATCCACGAAAATCACCACTTTCTAGGTGTGACAACCGCTGAAAATTCAAAACAGTCCAGTGATTTTCTTTGATTATATCACGAAAGGAGGGGGCTATGGCAGGGAAAAGTTTTTCGTACAACTTCATCATCAACGGCGCTGTAAACAACAGCCTGATCAGCTCATTTGGCCGCGTCAACCGCTTAACGCAGACGATGAGCATACAGAACATTGATCTAAAGAACAGCATCGCGCAAATCAACAATGCGTTTCGCTCAGGCACAGTCAGTTCTGCGACCTATGCAGCCCGCATGAAAGAGCTGTCTTCAGCGCAGCGTGCCATCGCAAGTACCGCGTTAAAGTCCAGCTCAAGTTCGCTTTTCTTCTCGGCGGCCAACTTACAGAACACTGTGGGAACCATCAGAAGTATTGCCGCGCCGATTGAGTCGGCGGTAAAAACGGCCATGAGCTTCGAGGCGGCCATGTCCAAAGTGAAAGCCATCACGATGGCGGACAACGAAGAGACAAAGCAACTGACTGACACGGCCCGGGAGCTGGGCGAAAAGACGCAGTACACCGCATCGCAAGCTGCAGAGGCGATGAGTTTCCTCGGCATGGCGGGTTGGAAGACGAATCAGATCATTGCCGGCATGCCAGGGCTTTTAAATCTGGCGGCGGCCGGCGGCACAGATCTGGCCAAGACGGCAGATATCGTATCCGACGATCTGACAGCGTTCGGCTTAGACGCGGAAGCTGCCGGACACATGGCAGATGTGTACGCGGTAGCCATCACAAAGACGAATACCAACGTCGAAATGCTGGGCGAAACAATGAAATATGCGGCGCCGGTGGCACACGCATTCGGCGTCTCCATGGAAGAAACGGCGGCGCTTGCTGGGCTCATGGCAAACTCCGGCATCAAGGCAAGCAATGCGGGCACCGCGCTGCGTTCCGGCTTTTTGCGCCTCGCGGGACCGCCAAAGATGGCGGCGAACGCACTGGCGCAGCTCGGCATGACAGCACAGGATCTGACGGCGGAGCAGAAGGAAGCTGCCATTGCCATGGAATCGCTCGGGATCAAGACCGGCGACACCACGGGGCCGCAAAAGATGGTCAGCATTCTGACACAGCTTCGTGAACGCATGCAGGGGCTCAGTCAAGAGGAGCAGCTAGCAACAGCAAAGGCCATCTTCGGTACAGAAGCTGCCAGCGGCTGGCTGGCCGTGCTGAATTCTGCACCAGGGACTTTCGAGAACTTGCTGCAGGATATTCAGAAATCGGATGGAGCAGCTGCTAAAATGGCAGCGACCATGAAAGATAACGGGGTGGGCGCTGCGGAGAAGTTCAAGTCAGCACAGGAATCGCTGGCGATTTCTGTGGGAAACATATTCCTTCCGCAGCTCACACGCGCGATGAATGGCCTCGCAGGCTATACGGGGTCGCTCTCACAGTCGGCGCAGCAGCACCCGGTGCTAATAGGCGGCATTGCGGCTATGGGTGGCGCGATCGCCATGGCGGTAACTGCATTGCAAGCGGTCGGGGTGGCCTATCAGGGCGTCATCGCCATCAAGGCGGCTTACACCGCCATCACAACCTCATCTATGTTCGCGACCATTGCACACACGGCATCCACCGTCGCGGGAACCGCTTCCCTGACCGGGCGTGCGATTGCGCTGGCTGCGCTGAATGGCATCACGGGGCTATGGACAGGCATCACAAACCTTGCAACTGCCGCCCAGTGGGCGCTAAATACAGCCATGCTTGCCTGCCCGATCGGATGGGTAATTGCCGGCATCGGCCTGCTGATCGGAGCGGGTATCCTGTTATATAACAACTGGGATACCGTAAAGAGCTTTTTCATCACACTATGGGATAGCCCCATGACGGCGCTGAATAATTTCTGCAGTAGTGTGCAGAAATTATTCGGCAATATCGTACAGTGGGTAATCGGCAAGTGGGGTGAGCTGAGACAGACGCTCTCCCACCCCATCGACGCACTGGTCAATTACAATCAGAGCATAGGAAGCGCGCCCGACGTGGCAGCCAATGCGGCGGGCGGTATCTATAATCAAGGCTCTTTCCTGACGACATTCGCTGAAGATAGCCCGGAGGCAGCTATTCCGATCGATGGAAGCCGGCGTGCGTTGGGACTGTGGCAGGAGACAGGGCGGCGTCTCGGGGCGCTGAATGCTTCAGGCATCGCGCCGCAAAAGAGTGGGACACGAAGCACCACCATCAATTTCGCCCCGCAGATCACGATTCAGGGCAACGCAGACAAGAGCATCATGGAGAGCGCGATGAAAGACACCATGAGCGACCTGAGGCGCATGCTCAAGGATATACAGAGAGACGAAAGGCGGCTTTCTTATGGCTAAGACATACCGCACTGTGCAGGGCGACATGTGGGACAGCATCGCGAAAATACTCTACGGTAGCGAGAGCGGCATGACAAAGCTCCTTGAAGCCAATGGGGACTATGCGGACATCGTCGTATTTCCGGCAGGCATCACGCTCGTGGTGCCAGACTGGGAAGCGCCGAAGACCAGCCGCCTGCCGCCGTGGAGGCGTTCATGACGCCGCGTCAGGTCGTGCCCCTTGTGAAGTATGAAGGGACGGACATTTCCGAAGACCTCGCGCCGCACCTGAAGTCGATTTCCTTCACGGACAACATGTCCGGCTATGCGGATGACCTCACCATCAGGCTTGAAGATCGAAATGGCCTGTGGGAATCAGACTGGTTCCCTGACCGCGGAGCGACGCTTGATGTGTCCTATGTCACGCTGAACTGGAAAAACCTCGCGGACGGCCTGCAGATCATGGTGGCGGGGCTCTTCGCTATCGACACTATAGAGGGCAGCGCGCCGCCGAGGGAAATCGAACTCAAAGCGACATCCATTCCGGAAAGCAACGAGCTTCGCGGCGTTGATCGCACACGTTCGTGGGAAAAGGCGGAGCTGAAGACCATCGCAAACGACGTGGCGACCGGCGCAGGGCTCTCGCTTGTCTATGACAGCGAGGAGAACCCGACACTGGACAGGGCAGAGCAGACGGAGCAGTCCGACCTCTCTTTCCTGCTGAAGCTCTGCGAGGACAATGGCCTCGCGCTGAAAATCACCAATGAGCAGGTTGTCATCTTCAATGAAACCGATTATGAGCAAGTAGAGCCCGCTGCCACGATCGTGAAGCCTGGCACGATCTACGAAGTCCAGGAAGGCATGGAGTACGTGCAGAACATTACAGGTTACCGGATGCACGCCGTGACAAGGGACATTTACAAAGCCTGTCACGTGAAGAACAGCGACAGCGACACCGGCGAGACCGTCGAGGCAACGTTCGCCGATCCGGGAAAGACGGAGGGGAAGACACTCGAAGTCAAAGAGCAGGTGAAGACTGTTTCTGAAGCCGAAAAGCTCGCCAAGAAGCGCCTTCGCGAAAAGAACAAAGACGAATGGACGATGACCGTCGACATGCCGGGGGATTTCCGCATGCTGGCAGCCACCACGGTAAATGTATTAGGCTTCGGGAAATTCGATGGGAAGTACATCATCACATCGGCGAAGCATCAGATTTCCGGCGGCTATACCACAAGCGTCGAAATGAGGCGGTGCATCAATGGATACTAACCAGCTGAAGAACCTGATCCGCGTCGGGAAAGTATCCTCCGTGAACGGAAAGACATGCCGCGCGCGGGTTACATTTCCTGACAAAGACGACCTCGTAAGTGATGAACTGGCGGTGCTGCAGATCGGAGCAAATGGGACGGAAGGATACTGGGTGCCTGAAGTCAATACGCAGGTGCTCTGCCTCTTCCTGCCGAATGCATCCGGGAACGGGCTTAATGCCGGATTCATCCTGGGCGCATACTACTCGAAGGCAAAGCCGCCGCCCGAGGAGAACGCAAACGTGAGGGCAATCCATTTTCCTGACGGGAGCCTCATCAAGTGGGATGGAGGCACTATTACCATCAAGGCCGCGAGTGCCATCAAGATCGAAGCTCCGAGGGTAGATATCAACTAAGGAGGAGCTATGCCGGCTGCACACAGACTAGGAGATAATGACACCGGGCACGATGCCTGCCCGCCCACAGCGCTTTCTTCTGCCAGTGGCGATGTATTCATCAACGGCAAGGGCGCAGGGCGCGTGGGGGACACCTACGCGCCGCACGGGTGCAAGGCGCACCCATCGCATGCGGGGGCCGTCGCCAGCGGGAGCAGCACCGTCTTCATTAATGAGCGCCCCGCTGCTCGTGTAAGCGACCCCGTCACGTGCGGCGGGCTCAGCCGATGTTTTCATAGGAGGGTGACATGTTCGTAGGATTTTTGGGGACTATCCCCTTCGTTGCGTCGCGTGGTTACGTCCGTACATTCGACGACTACAAACGTCAAGGAGAAGCCCGGTGGGCGGAGCATGAAATCTTGGGCGAGAAACCGCTTTCGGAATTTTTGGGAGAAAATCTGGAGGAGATTTCCTTCACCATGCTCTTCCGAAAAGATCAGGGCGTAAACCCGCAGAGTGAAGTCAACACACTGAAAGAGCTCCGGGATGGCGGCACGCCCGTGCCGCTGGTACTAGGGTTCAAAGTCATCGGAGACGGCTTGTGGACCGTGCGAGGGCTATCCTATAGCGTTGATTTCTGGGATAAATGGGGACACCCACAGGCCATCACGGCGAATGTCTCCCTGAAGGAATATTCAGACGGAAAGACTACGCTGAAAGAAGCGTTCAAGGGGTTGATTGGTTTATGAATTACTCCATCGAAATCGAGAATATTGTTGATTTCTCACCGCAGGATGAAATCACGGAAATTCTGCAGAACGTGCGGACCATCATGGCGACCACAAAGGGGAGCGTACCACTTGACCGAGACTTCGGCGTGAGTGCGGATTACGTAGACAAACCCATGGCGAAAGCAAAGGCCATGCTGGCGGCAGAGATCATTCAAGCGGTGCGAAAGTACGAGCCGAGAGTTACCATCACCGGGATTTCCTTCACGGAGTCCATGGATGGGAAACTAGAGCCAAGAATCGAGGTGAGACTCAATGGAATTAAAGAATCTTCCTGATGTTTCCTTTGCTGAGACAGACGCGGAGATCGTGAAAAAGGAAATCATCGCCCGGTATGAAACAATCGCCGGGCGTACACTGGCCGACGGAGACCCCGTTCGGCTTTTTCTTTTATCCATCGCCGAACTCCTCATCCTGCAGAGAAACCTCATCGATTACACGGGGAAGATGAACCTGCTCGCCTATTCCAAAGGCGATTATTTGGATCACCTGGGCGCGCTCCTTGACGTCGAGCGCATCCCCGCGAAGAGGGCGAAAACCACGCTGACCTTCATCCTGTCGACCGCAGAAACAGGCGTCATCATACCGGAAGGGACACGCGTCACCACGCAGGACGAACGGGCGTATTTTGCAACGGCGGAAGCCCTCTCCATTCCGGCGGGGCAGTTGACCGCGCAGGTGGCCGCCGTCTGCACGGAGCCGGGGGATGCCGGAAATCATCTGGCCATTGCCTCATTGACGAAGCTGGTCGATCCGCTGCCTTATGTGGACAGTGTGCAGAATGCGACCGTCACTGCGGGTGGCGCGGACAAGGAAAGCGACGAATCCTACAGAGAACGCATTCACGAAGCCCCGGAGTCCTTTTCGGATGCAGGCTCCTATGGGGCATACACCTTTTTTGCCAAGTCTGCGAATCCGGACATTACGGATGTTTTCATCACATCCCCCTCTCCGGGCGAGGTGAAAATCGTGCCGCTGATGACGGGCGGGGAAATCCCGGAAGAGGAAGTACTGAAGGATGTGCTCGAAGCGTGCAATGATAAAACGGTGCGGCCTCTGACAGATCAGGTGAGCGTACAGGCTCCGACCGTGAAGAATTATGATATTCAGATTACTTATTACATCGGAGAAGATAGTGAAAGTTTTTCTGCAACCATCCAGCAGGCCGTCACGGAAGCGGTCAATCAATACGTTGAATGGCAGAAGGAGAAGCTGGGCAGAGACATCAATCCGTCACAGCTGATGAAGAATATCATCGAAGCGGGAGCCAAACGGGCGGAAATCACAGAGCCTGTATTTACGAAAGTAGAAAACACAGAGGTGGCTGTAGCGGATCAGATATCAGTGGCCATGGGAGGGATTGAAAGTGAGTAACCTGTCTGAACAGAAGCTGATTACCATTGTCCCGTCTTCCATTTCCGGAGATAAGACGATCCGGAACATTTCCGCGGCTACTGATCCGGGGCTCCGGAAAATCTCCAGAGATACACTTCTTCTTTTACTTCTTCCTAGGCTGGATGAACTTCCGGAAAAAATCGTCGATGCCCTGGCATGGCAGTACCATGTTGATTTCTATGATGACGCAGCAACGTTGGAGAAAAAACGGGCTCTGGTGAAGCAGAGTATAAAATGGCACCGCCGAAAGGGAACCCCATCTGTGGTAGAAGAAGTCTGTACGGCGATATTCAAATCCGCAAAGATTGAAGAAAACTGGGAGTATGGTGGGGAACCCTATCACTTCAAGGTTGTGATGATTACCGAAGCGGTCCCCGACATTTCCGTGATCAACAGCCTGTACCGCGCCATCGAGCACACGAAAAATGTTCGCTCCTGGCTGGACGGGGTGTCTTTTCACAGAGACTTGCCGAAAACGATTTACTACGCACTTCCTGTTGCCTCTGCAAAAGTTATCAGTATTTATCCTGCGGCTTTCAGGATGTCGGATATATCCGGTACTGTACGTGAAGCTGCAGGAGTGAGAGTTCAGAGAAAGGTGGAAATTCAATAATGCCAAACTGGAACGGGCTTGTATTGACTAAGAAAGGGCAACTTCTGCAGGCGAAAGTAGGAACCGGCGTTGTGCTTGCACTGACTAAAATGAAGCTGGGATCCGGGGTTTTGCCTAAGGGGACTTCGCTTGAAGACCTGACAGACCTTGTGACGCCGGAACAGAATGTAGGAATTGCAGCTAAGGAAGTTCTGACGGATCAGAAGATGTGTAAAATCAGTGCGACAATCACCAATGTCGGACTTTCCGCGGGATACTATGTGCGGGAGCTTGGCGTTTTTGCCAATGATCCGGACGATGGGGAAATCCTGTATGCTGTTACCTCTGATTCCGCGCCGGACTACCTTCCGCCGAGAGGAGGCTCTACAGCGGTATCTCAGGAATTTGCCGTATATATTTCGGCATCTAATGCGTCTGATGTTAAGGTTTCTATCGATCCGGGGGCCCTGGCAACGATGAGCTATGTCGAATTAGCTCTCCATGAATATCTGAAAATCGTGGATAAGGAAACAGATATATCAAAAACTTCCGGGGCTCTTGTTGAACTTTATTAAGGAGGGGAGGAAAGTGCTTCAGATTGACAGTAAGAACAGAATAACACTGACGAGAGGAGATACCGCAGTCCTGAAATTGTATTTAAAAGATGCAAGGGGCAAATCCGTGAATATTGGTGAAAATTGTTCCTGCCTTTTGACCGTTAAAGAGAACACCGACACAGATTCAGCCCTGATCCAGATTCCGGCAAAGGACGGCAGTTTTACATTCCTTCCAGAGCATACAAAACACATGAAGTACGGCAATTATGTGTACGATGTCCAAGTCACTATGGATGAGGGCAATGTCTATACGGTTATCCCTCCCAGTCGGTTCACGATAGGAGAGGAAGTAACATGGTAGCCCTTCATCAGGACCGGATCATTATAGGATCTCTGGCAAATGGAAGCCAATTCATAGAAGGGACCTTGGAAAAAGAGAAGGTATTGAGCGGAATGCTGGGAGTAGGCCTCCGGCAGGTCGAAAGTGACGCGGTAGTCCGGGTAAATAATCGGTTGGATTTACCGACTGTTGGGAATTCGCAGAATATTTATTTTGTAATCGGTGAGAATGCAGTTTATCGCTGGGATGAAGAAAAACTATTGTATTTTTGTGTTGGCAGAGATTATGAGGAAATCAGTTTGATTAATGGAGGTACAGCCAATGAATAAGGAACTGAAGGTAAAAATTACTCTGAGAGCGGACAGCTCTTCCGCATGGGCGAGTGTAAACCCCGTGCTCTTGAAAGGGGAAGCCGGCTATGAAGTTGATACGGGGAAATTAAAATTCGGTGATGGTACTACAAAATGGTCCGATTTAACGTATTTTGTTGGGAATGTAGATTTATCCGGATACATGACATTGGCAGAATATAAAGGCTCCGGGGCCGGTGTTGTAAAGGCTGCAGATAAGCTGCAGACAGCCAGAAAAATCAATGGTGTTGGCTTTGATGGTACTGCGGATATTACTATCAAGGACAATACCAAAATCCCGACCTCTGAAAAGGGAGCAAAAAACGGGGTAGCAACCTTGGATAACAATGGATTAGTCCCGTCGACACAGCTCCCGAGTTATGTTGATGATGTTATAGAAGGCTACTACAGCGAGGGCAAATTTTATAAAGAACAGAGCCATACGACTCTTATTAAAGGGGAATCCGGAAAAATCTACGTTGACCTGGATCCCTCCGCAAAATTTGAGCAGTATAGATGGTCCGGCTCTTCGTTTGTCTGCATAACCAAGCCTTTGGATATAGCAAGCACGGCGGAGGCAAAGTCCGGCACCGATGATACCAAGGTCATGACACCTCTGAAAGTTAGCCAGGCTATCGAGAATAAAGGATATATTACAAAAGAGAATGCGGATAATACATATGAAGCGAAGATTACAAATAAGAAATCCGCTTTTAACGTAGACTTTGGCACTACCGCCGGCACTGCTGCGGAAGGTAATGATGCAAGATTTTCCGATGCGCGTATTCCTAAAGGAACCGCGGGGGGGTGATTTGACCGGAAATTATCCAAATCCTACCATCAAAAATTCCGCAATCACGAATGAAAAAATTGCTGACGGAGCTCTGTCTACGTCCAAACTGTTTACTCCCTCAGGGGATACATTGATTCTTAATGGCGGTAATTCTCAGGGGTGATAGAAGGGAGGATGTCTCATGCCGATCACATATCTAAATGTAAGAATGAAGCAACGGATCGGACTGGCATCCGAATGGAAGGCAGACAATCCCTTACTTCTAAAAGGAGAACTGGGCATTGAAAGCGATACCGGATATGTAAAGTCCGGCGACGGAAGTACCCGATATAATGACCTCCCTTATCTCACGTCCCCTCAGGCCAAAACCGGCGGGAAAGTGGTAGCAAGTATTTATCAGCCGGAAAGTGAAATGTGGATTGATGTCGATATGGAAGATATTACTATCGGTACAGAAAGCGATGCCTTTATAGAATTTAAATAGGAGGTTCAATGATGGTCAACAGAAAAGGAAAATTCAAAGTAAAGAACGGCAGCGGGAGTTACGATCAGGTAATGCTTGAAACGCAGCTTGGGCAGGTCGTGGATAGTCCGATAAAAAGCTTGGAGAGAAGTACCCACTATGAACAGAACGACGTTGTTGCGGAACAAACATGCAAAGGGGCTTTCTTGGTATGTACTACAGCAGGGACTACAGCCGCATCGGCTCCTTCCGGGTATTCCAGTGTGGCAGAAGGCGGTTCTGTAACTGATGGGACCGCTGTATTTACTGCACATCGTTTTAATAACTTGGCAAATAAAGCGGATATTACTGCGCATAATGCTCTTGAAACGGCTCACCCATCCCTGGATTTTATTAAATCTCTGTCTGCTGCATCAGATGGTATCCACTATCGCACAAGAAATGGGAAATCGGATCAGGTTCTTGATCTTATCAACAAGCTCCAGGCAACACTTTCTCAGAAAACAGTACCGAGCGACAATACCGGATCTTTGGCTACGCTGCTTTCCGGTATCGTGCATCAGATTGCAGCACTGTCCGGTAAATCTAACTGGTGGGAAACACCGAAAGACAGCTTTGAAACACTGTCTGCCGGCGTAGTTGCAGGGGACGTTTCCAACCCAAACAGCTGGTGGGTGAAGCTGGGCGGGACGATCCCGATAATTATACAGGGTGTATCTACTGGTACTTCTGCAAAATGGCCAATAACATTTCCTTCTAAATGCCTTACCGCCTTGATAACATATCGTTCAGATGTTGCTTCCTATGGAATTCGGAGTAAAGATATGCAAATTTCTTTCAGGAAAGATGGAGCTACAATTTCGGACCAATCTTGGGGCGTATTTTACTGCCTTAGCATTGGAATATAAACAGGGTGGATTTAGCTCATCTGGCACATTCACTTACCCCATATCAATATCAAGATTCCTTACTGGGGGCGTCACATCAAGGATGACTTCTCGAACTTATGACAGTGATTGGGGAGACATACTAGGAACGCCCACATCATCGTATTTTCGCTTTCGCCGAAATGGTTACAGTAACGGGGCATACTGTTGGCTTATCGGGCTATGAGGATAGCTGCTTATATGCCGACTGCCAGCCATGTTAGCCATTTATCGGCTATATCGTAACCCGAATAATATATGAAAGATCGTGCAGCAAACGTCTTAATATGTTCGAGCCCACGGCCGCTCGGATTCTGATTATTTACCACTGCAAGCCCCGCAATGCCTAGCACATGCGAGAATGATATAGGGAATGCTATATCAACGTTGGTTCTGGACCCTACCCACGTATATCCACCCTGTTCATATACCTATAGCAAGCCAAAATGCTTTAGGGTAATTGGAATATGCTGCGAACGAAGTAAGCCCACTGATACTTGTTATTCGTGCTGCGTAACCATAGCTCTGACCACTGGCAGGGCAAACCATCGTAAGATTGAGACTAAGGATGGCTTTACTAAAAACTATTGGATATTTAATGTTACGAGATACTATCTCAGTACCATCATTAATATATCCACCCTGTCTATACTGTGCCAATAATTAGTATACTGGCTTTCCACTGATTGCTGCCGCCGGGGAGGGCAATAATTATCGAATTTGCTTTAACCGATTGTACTGATACAGGGGCGTTTGCACCGCCACTCCAATAATTCGTTGTAGGCGTTGCAGGGGATGCAATAGCAAAGTAGTTATTTGCCGAAATAGGCAATTTCACTGTATCCCAGTTCCCTGTTGCTACAACAGTTACACCCTGTCTAATAGCCTATCGCGATAACTCGTACATCAGACCCAGCTCCAGACGCGCTCCATCTAGTAGTATCCCCCCTGATTGATGGTCCCCAGTCCATCTTACCGCCATCGCCTGAATAATCGCCTGATATACCCAGCAGAGCGTGAGGGAATGCTATTGCCCATGATCCAGATTTACCAGCTCCATATCCACCCTGTTTATACACCAACGCCAATATGATAACGGTTTCTCCCCTCGCCACCACATCTTACGGTAGTACATGTGAAGTACATGAATAAGTCGGCATCCCACAGATCGTCATTTGCATTGTTAGGTGTAAGTTCCGCAGATGCCATTAAACACCTTGAAGGGAAAGCTATGGGCCAATTGCAAGTATTATTGCCAGTTACACCCTGTCTATATGCCAATAGCGATGTACATACTATCCCAGCTGTCTTTAGTGAAATCTGTCGCTGTTATTTTCCCGAGGTTTCCGTAATGGTCACTCCTGCTACCGCCATAAATCTGTCCTAAAGTGACGGCTCCGCAAAATTTTGGGAATGCAACTGGGAAGCCAATTTTGGTGCTAGTCCCGCAGTTTCCACCCTGTTTATATGCCAAATGCTAGCCACTTCGTGAAGTCCGGATCGCCGCCGTAGTTATGCAAACGAACAGTAGTCATAGTGATATCGTACAGATTGACAGCTTCGGATTTATTTGATGCATTAGCAGTAATACAAAGAACAGTTTTGAAAGCAATCGGATAAGTGACGTATTGAGTATTGTATATTGTTCCACCCTGTCTCTATATGCCAAATGCTACCCAATGGAAACCGGCATAATAATTGCCATTATCGTACATGGAAGTTGTAAATTCCGTAACAGAAAAATTATTTTTTATGCCAAAGCTACTATTTGAACCTGCCAAAACATAGCTCGTTAATGCTTGCCCTGTAATCGAAAAAATGGCAGTAAACGCGATCGGGAATTTGATAGTTTCATATCTATCGGTCCTAGCAGACTTTCCACCCTGTAGAAAATGATTTTCACAGAAGGACGGGAAAGTCGATAATTACGGATAACCTAGAATTGTCTATTTGCCCGAGATCCTAGAAATCGCAAGAATCCAAGCAACAAAAAAGTATCACGATGCATACAGTGCTCGCGGTACTTTTCAAATTGGGCAATTCTTTGGTTAGTAGCAGGTTGGTATCAAATCTTTTCGATAGCTTTACGTAGTTGCCTTAGGGTTTTGTGAGTATACACCCCGTTGGTTACATCATGCCTGGCGTGACCAAGGATCATTTTCCGAGCGTTATCGTTGACATCTACGGCATCCAGCAGAGTGGCACATGTATGACGAGTATCATGCGGTTTGTATTTCTCCCCGTGAATTAGCTTCATGACACGGCTAAACAGGCGAGAGAGACGACTATAGCTGTAGGGATTACCACTTTCATCACATAATAGGAAATCACCTTGTAAAGAGTATCTAGCTTCTACGAGAGGCCATATCTTACTGGCGATAGGAATGATTCGTTTCCCTGCTTCTGTTTTTGATTTCGTGATGCGGATGTACTTCTGCCTACGGTTGATATCGGATTTTTTGAGATTACGTAGTTCGCAAGTTCGCATTCCAGTGTAGATGAGTATCAGCACAATATCGACATCTGCTTTATTAGCTAGTTTCCAAAGTCGATTGATAGCTTGCTTACTCATAGCTTGATGAGGATTGACCGGTTTATTTTTACCAATGTGGATGAGTCCAGTAAAATCATGAGACGTGTATTCCATTTTGCGAGCGTATGCAAATAGCAGCGATAGCAGGTTGCGGACCTTTTTCTTGCTGGCATATGATAACCTATTCATTCCATCTATGACGGTCTGCAGATGACTGTATTTGATTTCGGCTACTGGCACGTCATACAGATAGACGCAATGCTTGTATGAGCTTTCATAGCCATGAATCGTGCTATCAGATACGCTGCTATATTCGATATGTTTTGGGAGCCAGCGTGCATATAATTCTGCAAATGTTATTTTGTTGTCTGAAAGGCGGTGGAGCCCATGAGATTGATTGTAATCAACTTGATAAGCCATTGCTTCCAACTTAGTAGCAAAGTAACCAATGACTTTCTGCTTGCCTTGCTGGGACACAACAAAGCAATACGGCCGCCGCCGTGAACCACTTAATAATTTAATACAACCATATCCATTTGGATTTTTCATTTTTTAGACCTCCAATCATATTGATGGAGGTTATTTTAATGTAAGGAGATAATGCGATGGTAGTATCTATTGCCAATCCTACTTTGACATATTTGTCTATCTACGAAACAACAGGTGAAAGAGTAACCTCTTATGTGACCGGTGTGCATGGTGACACGGTGGAAGAACTGCAGACCAAAGCCAAAGTGGAATATCCAGACAAGGTCCATGTTGTGCAAGACGCTTTGACATATAACAAAGCTCTGCAGGGCGATTTGCTGTATAAAGATGGCGAATATCAGGCTAGGCCAGAACCGACCGAAGAAGAAAAGCGAGAAGCCGAACTGACGGCACTTGATTCTGAATATGCTAGGAAAATCAGTGATATCGAAACAGAAATGGCGAAAGCAAAAGCCGTAGAAGATGAGGACTACTACAATGACCTCAAAGCTGAAAGAGAAGAACTGGTTGCAGAATACACAGAAAAGAGAGGAGCGATTTAAATGGAAAGATGTTTCCTTTGCCATCGCAAGATGGATAATAAGACTGGACTTTGCACTAATGCGAAATGTATCAGATCGAAGCCGCTGACACCCAAAGATGAAACGGAAGAAAAGAAAGATGCGGAGGATAAAACATGACTGAAATCTTCATTCAAATTTACAATTCCGCCGATCGTGCGATTTGCAGTATCCCGGATGGCTGGCCCTACAAAATTCTTATGGGGATCTTACTCATCGCCATGTCGAAGCACATCATGCTTTTTACCGCATTCGCCGTGTTGGTGGCTCTTGACTTGTTCGCCAAATTTATCGCCCTGTCTTATCACTGGCTGATTGAGAACAACGTGGAAAAGCCCTCGCTGGTTGATTCCATCCGAGGCATTCCAGCGGCACATCGGGCTCGTATCATCAATAGCCATGAAATGAAAACGCAGTTTGCAGGGAAAATCTTTGCTTATATGTTTTTGGTGATTGCTGGCGGTCTAGCCGATATCCTTGTGAGTCATGTCAATTTTGCACAGATCGTGATTGCCTACCTGGCATCCACTGAGCTCCTCAGCATCGTGGAAAACCTGGACGATGCTGGCGTGTCTATGGTCCATAATTTAGCTGCAGTAATTAAAAAGAGGAGTCCAACATGAAATTAAAAGAATGGGTTGTTATTTACGTGGCAGCCTTTTTGTTTACCGTAGGGGATTGGATAAAGGGACGTTGGAAAAAGGAGGATAACGAATGCTGGTAACTGATTTAAGTGACTGGAATGATCACATTAACTGGTCTCATCTCATCGCCGCAGGAGTCGGTGGTGCGATTGTGAAGATTTCCGAGGGCAGAAGCCTGACTCAACTGCACGGAAAACATATCGCCGGTGCGGAGGCTAGGGGATTGCCGTGGGGCGCCTATTGCTACACGCACGCACAAACTACCGAGCGAGCAAGAGAAGAAGCGAATCGAGTGATCGAGGCGTTGAATGCATTGGGGTACGGTACACCGCCGTTAGGGATTTGGTTTGATGCGGAAGCCCCTGAGGTCATTGGACAGGGTAGAGATGATGTGACGGCTATCTGCAGTGCTTTTATTTCAGAATGCAATGCAGCGGGTTATTCTGCCGGAATCTATGCAAGTCTGTCTACTATCACAGACTGCATGAATCTTGATGATCTAGCTGATTATGTACCCGTATGGATTGCCCAATATGCCGGTGCATGTGATTTCCCTGATTATTTCCCGAGCAGAATCCTTGCTGGTTGGCAATATACTGATTCTTTTGAAATTGATGGGCAGAAATATGATTTAAGTGAATGGTACTGATGAGGTGATATTGTGCTGAAAGTGGTCAACAATGGAATTAGTCTGACAAGAGGAGATACTGCTACTTTCAGACTGCAAATCAAAAATCAAGACGGCACCGACTACGAAATCACTCCAGATGATCAGGTGCTTTTTACAGTAAAAAGATCCCCAAACGATGAGGAAATCGTTATCCAAAAAGCGGCTGCTAATAATTGCATCACCATTGTTCCTAGAGAGACAGATAATCTGGCGTATGGCACATACTACTATGATGTCGAATTGCGCCGGCCTGATGGATTTGTCGCGACTGTGATTCCACCACACATGCTGAAACTAACAGAAGAGGTGACTTTCTGATGAGTGATAATGCAACACTTACAGGAGTCCTGTCTGCCGTAGGAGTTTTAACTGGCGTGTTGACTCCGGCTGATACAGGCGATTTCGTGGCAGATTATGCAACCGATGCGGAATGCGTGGCTGTCATTGATGATATTTTTGATAATCTACTAAAAGGAGAATAATATGGCTACTACTGATAAAATTCTGAGAAAATCCAATTTTGCTGCCGCTATGACCGCTTTGATTGCAAAGCTGAATAGCCTTTTTGTCAGGAAGGAAACTGGGAAAGGCCTTTCTACCAATGATTATACTGCCGCAGAAAAAGCAAAGCTCGCAGGCGTAGCAGCAGGAGCGAATAACTACGTCCTTCCAGCACCGACAGCAAGCACCATCGGTGGCGTCAAGGCGGGCAATAATGTGACTATTTCCGAAGACGGTACGATTTCCGCTATTCAGGGGCAATTGGACCTGTCTCTCTACGCAAAGAGCGCCGATATAGATCGTACTTATGCGAAAAAAGCAGACATCACAACCGTTTACAAGTACCGCGGGAGCGTGAACACCTATGCGGAGCTCCCCGTTAACGGGAAGGCTGTAGGCGATGTATACAACGTTGTGGCGGCTGATGCTTCTAACGGAATCAAAGCCGGGGATAACGTAGTTTGGAATGGCAACGCATGGGATAATCTCTCCGGCGTGGTCGACTTATCTGCCTACATGAAAATCAATGACTTTCCGTTGGCGACTGATGATGAGATTACCGCTATTGTTAATGAAACGATTATATAAGTGAGGTGCTAGCATGAGCACTTACAAGGACTCGCTGCTGGGGGCTATTCGAAAGCTATGTACGCAGCTGAACGGGAAATTTGCCAAGAAATCCGATGTACCGACTAAGGTATCACAATTATCGAATGACAGCGGATATCTGACGCAGCATCAGTCTTTGGATGGCTATGTTAAAACATCCGGACAAAACGTGTGGGGAGCGCAGCAGACGTTTAATTTGGCAACTCTTGGATATGAGCAGTATACTACGCCTAACCGCAGTACATCATCCGTCAGCCCATCTACGTCAGCAGCATACTATCATGCAACAGGAGCGTTTACTCTTAACCTTGCGACGTTATCAGCACTGTTGGGCAGTAATCAGTCAACAGTGTTTACGGCATACATCACTGCTGGTGGTGATTATGCGCTGTCCATTACCAACGGCGGAACGATTAAATACATCGGTACTGCTTCCGACCTAGCAATAACGAGTGCTGGCTTGCTACTTAACATCCTTATGACTAAGGATGGCAACGGGAGCCTGACCAGCATCGTGCAGGCTAATAAGCTGACATGAGGTGATAACCATGGGCCTTAACAGGATGATGTTTATCAAAAAATCTGCTGGAAGCGGCGGGGATACCGGGGATAATGCCTTTGTCATGACTATGGGAACTAAAAGTGGTCAATATGGATATAATGCCAACAGCAGTTACTATGGTGAAGTTACAGGCAATGTTACACACGAAGGAAGAGCTGTTACTCTTGTTATACTCTCTTATTATGGTGGATGGATTGATGTAGCCTTTAAGGAGGATGGTGTTACGAGCGGTAGTCGCAATATCAGCCTTAACATCACACCGCTTGAAACGGGTGTAACTGTTAATTTGACAGTAGGCAAAATGTCATATCAAGGTGACTTAGTAGGATTTTATACCTTTTTGCAACGTGTGCCGTCAAATATATCAAGCATGTTTACCGCCGCTAATGTGGGTAAAAAATATAAAGTCGAAATTGTGTTTAACTAAGGAGGCAAGCAGTGAAAACATACACATACAAGGACAATATCTATAACAACCTCTATGATTTGGCAGAGGCCATGGGACAGGATGGCACATTTATCCCACTCAGCATATCGGATGCTGATTTGGGATGTTTAGGTGTTGCTATCGGTGAGGCTGAGGAGCCGATTGAAAATATCCGCACCCGCAAAATTTTTGAACTGAAGCGCCAACGCGATGATGCGGAGGTTGAGCCGATTGCGTATGGCGGGCACCTCTACGATTACGACAGTAAAGCTCGCGACCGCATCGCAGCAGCAATAATCGCGTTGGCGCTTCAGGGAGAAGGCGCAAGCATCAGCTGGACCACGGCAGACAATGATGATGCGGTGGTTACGGTTCAGGACCTGCGCGCTATTGTAGCAGCGGTCGCCGTACGCTCCAATCTCCTGCATATTGCATACCGCACGGCAAAGGCGCAGGTCGAAGCTGCACAAAGTAAAGGCGAAATCGACGCTGTTTATTTAGATTAAGAGTGTGGGAAGGATAAAATAAAGGAGGGCATAATGTGGACCACAAAAAGATTATGTATCTGCTTGCTGGCGTGCTCCTTGTGGCTAGCAGCTGGATCTATTTCGCGGGCCGAGGGGATGTATCAGATATCCAGCAGCGAGCTGACGCAATTAGAAACGAACTTACAAACGCTGAAAGCTCACAGTCAAGAACGGCAGAAAGTCTTGACCGAGCAAGCGACCTTGCTGAATCAGCAGAAAGAGACAATCAAGAAGCAGGCCGAGGAATTGAGAAGATTGAGGAAGGAAATCGTAATCTCCAAGACAGTGAACGAAGCGACGCAGAAATCATTAGAGAGAGCAAATCAATCCTTGATCGAGTTAGAGCAAGAGGCAAAAAGGAAAATTAGGGTAAAGCCCCGCCAGCGGAATCTCTGGATCGCAATTTCTGGCGGGCTTTTGTGTGCATGGATTAAGAAATAGGATGGCAATAAAAAAGGACGTCTTGATTTAGCACATTAGCACATTGTTAAATCAAGACGTCTTTTTTTATTTTGCAAGTGGGGAATCGGAGATTTTATGCTATTCTTATATTTAGAGAAAAATAATTCTTTTTGAAGGTAATTGTGTTTGTACCCATGACGGGAAGGACCACCAGACATTCAGCCCAAAGTCATGGATGACTTTGGGCTTTTCTTTTTCTACCTAACTCGCATAAAATTCATCACTTCTACCAATACTTTTACCAAATCAAGAAAATGCCATTCCGCAGCGCATGACGGGATGGCATTTTCTTGATGCAGTGTGATTGGCTTCATCATCTTCTTCGTTAGAAAAAAGTATTTGCCTGTCATCAAGGTTTGACGGTACAACCAAAGCACGCTCGCCGCCTTCTGCACCTGCTCTGTCTAAAGACTACCCAGGGAACGCGTTCAAACGCGCCCTGCGCGATGCACAAAGGAACATAGATAAATTATCCACGCAGGGACTCAAGGTGGCCTGCAATGGCATAATCGGCGCTATTTCAAAGGGCAATGAGGAGATGGTAGATAAAGCCATTGACGTGGCCACCCAAGAGAGCGCGATACTTTGCGGAACGAATCGCCCGTACCGAGAAGGCGAGAGCCTACATGGACGGGCAATGTACCCATATGCCCATGATCCCGACGGTGTGGCTTTCCTGTGGAAACTTTCGAGCCGCCATCCATGCGATGACGTTTGTGACCTGTACGCCCGTGCAGACCTTTGGGGGATGGGGGAGGGCATATTTCAAAATGACTGTTGGCATCATACAGGGAAAGCTCCCATGGCTTTACAGAGAAGGGGGGAGCAGTGATTTTTCTGGTATTCCAAAGTATATGGGGGAGCGATGAAGCGGGAAATCATGATCCATTCGCAGGATCAGATTCTGCGAGTATTTTTATATTTTTCCATCCGAAAGCCCAGCATATCTGTTATAATAAAAGCAATATAGTAAAATTTTAGGGGGAAGCCCTGGCAGAAGAAGCACTTTGATTTCATGGAGGAACGAGAATGGACTTTACATTAGATGCAAAGCAGCAGGAGCTGGTAAATCTGGCGAAGGAGATCGCACAGAAGGAGATCGCGCCGCGCGCTCTGGACATCGATAAGAGCGGTATCATGGATCCGGAGCTGTTGAAGATTTTGAAACAGTCCGGGATGACTCAGCTGGCTGTTCCGAAGGAATATGGCGGAGCAGGACTCGATCTGTTGACGGGTGCGATGATCAGTGAAGAGCTCGCAAAGGGCTGTGCAGGTACTGCGACTGTTTGCGCAGCCAATTCGCTCGCTTCCTTCCCGATCCTTTTCGCCGGCAGCGATGAACAGAAAAAGGAATACTTCGACTGCCTGAACAATGGTGGGATCGCCTGCTTTGCCCTGACGGAACCGGGAGCAGGCTCTGATGCAGGTGCGGTATCCTGTAAGGCAAAAAAGGTCGATGGCGGCTATGTCCTGAATGGTACGAAGTGCTTCATCACCAATGCGCCGATCTGTGATAAAATCACACTCTTTGCCAATACCCGTGAATCAGGCGGCATTCGTGGTCTGACTGTTTTCACTGTCGATAGAAATACGCCGGGCGTCTCCATCGGCAAGGAAGAGGATAAGATGGGGATCCGTGCTTCGGCTACTTCGGAAATCATTTTTGATGATTGCTTCGTTCCGACAAGCGCCCGCATCGGTCGTGAAGGCATGGGCTTCCGCATCGCTATGCAGACGCTTGAGACATCCCGTCCGGTCGTCGGTGCGATTTCTGTCGGTATCGCACAGGCTGCACTGGAAAATGCCATCCACTATGCACACCAGAGAAAGCAGTTCGGCCAGAAGATCGCTTCTTTCGAAATGGTACAGGAAATGATCGCCAATATGGTCACGAAGACAGAGGCAGCACGCGCGCTTGTCTATAAGGCTTGCTGGCTGAAGATGCAGGGGGATAAGAGGGCGTCCATGTTCTCCGCGATGTCGAAATGTTTCGCTTCGGATACGGCGATGGAAGTCACCACGACAGCGGTGCAGGTCATGGGCGGTAATGGGTACTCCCGTGAAAATCCGAATGAAAAATACATGCGTGATGCCAAGATCATGCAGATCTATGAAGGAACGAATCAGGTACAGCGCCTCGTTATTGCTAATGAAGCATTGTACTAATTGGTGATTGGTTTAGCGGGTTCGACAGGTTCCAGGGGTTCAGAAGGTTCAACGGGGAAAGAGCGGCGCTCTACTATTTTATGCGCTGCACCACATCTGTTGAACCCTCAGAACCTATTGAACCCGTTGAACCTGTTTCTCTGAACCCTAAACCTTCTATTTCATGAAAAAACGGCATAGTCGTGATTGCGGCTATGCTGTTTTTTATGTCTGATAGCCAATCATTTTGGACAATGATAAGTGGCCTTTACAAAATGCGCATAATGCGTATAATAAAGAAAGGAGGGCGGAACAATGAAATTCAGAGAAGTCATCAAAATACTGGAAGACAACGGGTGGGTCCAAAAGGCTGTCAGAGGCTCTCACTATCAATACACGCATCCTGGGAGACCGGGAAAGATTACCGTTCCCTGTCACAGAGGCGATCTAGGGAAACGCTGATTAAATCGCAGAGTCAGATTTTACAAGAATTTTTATATATAGCTTCGTCATAACCCTCCTTAAATAGCTTGCTATTCGCGTCAGGTTATTCCTCGCTATGCATAAAAATTCAAGAGTAAAATCTG
>OLGI01000683.1_pt1 | contig 33817 bp, 29 predicted proteins | sample 1605221 | NCBI WGS metagenome assembly OLGI01 (sample SAMEA3888915, study PRJEB22519) | human gut metagenome | biome: human gut; feature: human-associated habitat; material: faeces | place: Denmark | collected 2010 | reverse complement strand
GAAAATGAACCATATTAGTACTGATATATATAAATAATTTAGATCATTTACTTATAAAATTATCAATTATAAAAATAATTTATTAATCAAGTTTGTGGATAACAAGGCCTGAGCGTAGTTTCGGCTCAAACCATGTAGCCTTAGGAGGCATAATCTTGCCGCTGTCGGCTATGTCCATAATCTGCTGCATTGTGACGGGATAGAGAGCCAATGCCACACGCATTTCGCCACTATCCACACGACGTTTCAATTCGCCGAGTCCGCGAAGACCACCGACAAAATCGATACGCTTGTCCGAACGCAAATCGGTTATGCCAAGCAACTTGTCAAGAATCAGTCGGCTTGAGATATCTACATCGAGCACTCCGATTGGGTCTGTTCCGTCGTATGTTCCTTCCTTGGCCTCAAGACTGTACCATTTGCCGTCAAGATATAGCGAGAACTCATGCAGATGCTGTGGCTTGTATTCGTCAGCGCCCTCACACTTAACGATGAAGTCAGCCTCCAATGCCTTCAAGAACTCTTCTGACGACATTCCGTTAAGGTCCTTTACTACGCGGTTGTAGTCGAGGATTGTAAGCTGCGAAGCCTGGAAGCATACAGCCATGAAGTAGTTGTACTCTTCATTGCCTACATGCTGCGGATTCTGCTTGGCCTTCTCGGCACCTACAAGGGCAGCTGCTGCACTACGATGATGGCCGTCGGCTATGTAGAGGGCAGGCATCTTGCGGAACTCCTCAGTAATGGTGGCAATGTCCTTATCATCGGAAATTGTCCAGAACTGATGGCGGAAACCGTCAATAGGTGCTATGAAATCATAAACAGGTGCAGTTGCGGCATAGCGGTTGATGAGTTCGTCGAGTACGCTGTTGTCGGGATAGGCAAAGAATACAGGCTCGATATTGGCATCACATACGCGTACATGCTTCATGCGGTCTTCCTCTTTGTCGCGACGGGTAAGTTCGTGCTTCTTGATTACACCGTTCATATAGTCATTGACGAAGGCTCCTACAACGAGACCGTACTGTGTCTTGCCATTCATTGTCTGGGCGTAGATGTAATACTGCTCCTTGTCGTCCTGTACAAGCCAACCTTTCTCCTGAAATTTACGGAAATTGTCGGCAGCCTGCTTGTAGACACGAGGGTCGTACTCGCTGGCGCCAGGCTCGAAGTCGATCTCAGGCTTGATGATATGATAAAGACTCATCTCGTTGTCGCCTGCTTCGGCACGGGCTTCTTCCGAGTTGAGAACATCGTAAGGGCGTGACTCTACACGCTCCACCAAATCGTGCGGTGGGCGCAGTCCTTTAAAGGGTTTTATTGTAGCCATAAAATTTTAATCGTTACTTGTTTACTTGATACTTAGTGCATCCCTCATTGAAGAAGGCATTGATCTGTTTGGCTGCAGCAATACCTGCATTGATGTTAGCCTCGGCTGTCTGTGCACCCATCTTCTTAGGTGTAGAGAAGTAGCGACCTTCAAATTTGCGGAACTCAGCATCTGCATCAGGCATAATATCGGTAACGTACTTGATATCGGTGCGCTCTTCCATAAGCTTGAGCAGCTCTGGCTCATTGATTACTTCCTTGCGTGCTGTGTTAACGAGGATAGCATTCTTCTTCATCTTACCGACAAGAGCGGCATTGATGCTCTGCTTGGTCTGAGGAGTAGCGGGAATATGGAGCGAAACCACATCACAATTCTCAAAGAGAGCGTCCTGCGAATCAACTGCAGTAACACCAGCAGCCTCAATAGCTTCCTTCGGACAGAAAGCGTCGTAAGCAGAAACTTCCATACCGAAGCCCTTTGCGATGCGAGCCACATTGCGACCTACATTACCAAAAGCGAGAATACCAAGCTTCTTGCCTAGAAGTTCAGAACCAGACTTGCCGTTGTAGAAATTACGAACTGCATAAACCAGCAAACCGAATACAAGTTCGGCAACAGCATTCGAGTTCTGTCCAGGTGTATTCTCAACGACTACTCCCTTCTCCTTGGCATAAGCACAGTCTACATTGTCGTATCCGGCGCCTGCACGAACTACGATCTTGAGCTGCTTAGCAGCGTCGAGTACCTCGGGAGTAACCTTGTCCGAACGAATAATCATAGCGTCGGCATCGGCTACAGCATCAAGAAGCTGCTGCTTGTCAGTATATTTCTCAAGGAGAACAAGTTCGTTGCCTGCTCCTTCAATTTCTGCCTTAATACCATTCACGGCTGCTGCTGCAAACGGTTTCTCGGTTGCCACCAATATTTTCATAGTAAACGATTTTTAATAATTATACGATAAGAAAACACCACAATTAGTGCTCTGCCTCAAAATCCTGCATGCACTTAACAAGAGCCTCTACACACTCAAGCGGAAGGGCGTTGTAGCAGCTTGCACGGAATCCACCTACAGAGCGGTGACCCTTGATACCTACCATACCATGAGCTACTGCATAGTCGAGGAACGGCTTCTCAAGATCCTTATACTCATCGTTCATAACGAAGCAGATGTTCATGAGTGAGCGAGACTCTGGCTCTACTGTTCCACGGAACAACTTGTTGCGGTCGATTTCAGCATACAGCATCTCGGCACGCTCCTTGGCACGACGGTCCATCTCCTCTACTCCACCGTTCTTCTTAATCCAACGCAATGTCTCAAGAGCGCAATAGATAGGCACTACAGGAGGTGTATTGAACATAGAACCCTTCTCTACGTGTGTGCGGTAGTCGAGCATTGTAGGAATCTGACGAGGAGCCTTGCCCAACACTTCGTCCTTCACAATAACAAGTGTAACACCTGCCATTGCGAGGTTCTTCTGAGCACCGGCATAGATACAGTCGTACTTAGCCACGTCAATTGGGCGGCTGAAAATATCTGACGACATGTCACCGATAAGTCTTACTGGAACTTCTGGGTCTTTACGAATTTCTGTACCGTAAATTGTGTTGTTAGTAGTGATGTGCAAATAATCCAAATCAGCAGGACATTCGTAGTCCTTCGGATAGTATGTGTAGCCGGCTTCAGCTGATGAAGCTACCTCTACAACCTCTCCGAACAATTTTGCTTCCTTCATAGCCTTCTTAGCCCAAGTACCGGTGTTTACATAACCTGCCTTCTTGATAAGGAAGTTGAAAGGAACCATACAGAATTCAAGCGATGCACCTCCACCAAGGAACAATACTGAGTATCCCTCGGGAACTCCTAAAAGCTCCTTGATAAGGGCTACAGCCTCGTCTACTACGGGTTGGAAGTCCTTGGCTCTGTGGCTAATCTCTGCCAAAGAGAGTCCTGAGCCATTAAAATCTAAAATCTGTTTTGCTGTATTCTCAATCACTTCGCGCGGGAGTATTGAAGGACCAGCGTTAAAGTTGTACTTCTTCATGTGCTGTTTGTTATTAAGTTAATATTTAAATGTTCTTTCGATAGCGAAGTTACAATTTATTTTCGAGAAGAACAAATAAAACCAACTTATTTATTTCAGAAGGACAAAAACAGCATGTTTAAGCCCTCTTTTGTTTACAAAAAGCAACATAGCAACAATCTACACCTTATTAATAATATAAGGAAAGTGGATTATTGCATACAATCAGTTATTTTTCCCGATTCTTTTCTTAAGTTTAAGCTTGGGAATTTTCAATGTTTCACCAGGTTTTACCTCTGTACGTTTGTTCAAAACTTCGACATAGCATTCCATACCGTCACCTAAGAAAGCCTTGCTGATAGACGCAAGGGTCTGTCCATTTTGGACAGTCACCACTTGGTCTATGCCAACTATAACATACGCACCAGTCCTCACTCTTGCGTCATAATTATAGTCTGTTACACCAGTATGAACATGTTGCTTCAGCTCGACGACTGGCTCTTTTTTATCAACCTTTTCAACCGGTTGCACACTATCTATATCTGCAACCACTGGCTTCGACAATGCCTGTTTTCTTTCATCTATTTGCTGCTCGAGTTTCTCGATAGCTTGATTTCTCGCCTCTATTCTGACATAAAGCGCATACAACCCAGCTCCTATGCAAATCAACAGCAGAAAAGACAAGGCTGAGAGCCAATACGTCAGCTTGGGATTCTTTTGCCGACAAACAACTTTGGGCTCTTCTTCCTTTCGCTCATTCTTTTTTGACATAAGCAGCTCTGCCATCTTACGGCATCGTTCACGCTCCGACTGATCGCTATCCGGCTGATCGCAAACAGCAGCATCGGCCTTTTTGCATTCACACTGCACGTCAGCAGTTTCTTCACCGTCGGCAGACAATTCGACTAATGTGTTACCATCAGCCAACTCCTGCTCGTCCTTAACATCCTCCACTGATCCAGCCTTAACCTCTGGCAATTCACCACCAAGTGTAACTTCTGGCTTATCAGTATCATCATGCAAAACCTCTTGCTCTACCAAATCCGTTTCCACGACAACGTCAGTCTCCGCCTTAGCATTGGCTTCTTCAAGACTATCCGTATCAGACTCTGTAACAACAGACTCCTCTTCGTTTTCTTCCAAATCCAACAAGTCGTCATCGTCCATTTCAGAAAAATCCACCCCATCGTTTAGTACAACCGTCTCAAACTGCAGGAATGGACGGTTGATGCGGTCGCGTAACATCACTTCCGGAGTAAACGCAAATTTGCTGCGACCATTCTTAAACGAACCCAGTCCTTTTATCTTCACTGTTCCATCGGGATGTACAAGAAGCTCTTCACTGACCGTCTCAAACATGAAATGTACAAAACTCAAGGCGTCATTGTCGTTCAAGCCGTAGCGCTCGGTCAAAGTCTGACAAAACTCAGCAATGTCAATAGCGCCATTAACCGAATTAGCAGTTTTCCTCACCGATGTCTCAGCCTTGAAAGCCACAACAATCTTTGGCGGCACAAGCATACGCTGTCCATTTGACGGATTGACAACGATACGCTCCATACGTTTCTTTATCTCGAAGATTCCAAAATTGGCTATCGAGATTCCTACGCCTTCATCAAACTTCTGCGACATACATTCCACCACACAACGCACCATGCGCTGTGTGTCATCTTGCGAGAATCCCGTATGTCGGGACAGTTCGGCTATATATTCCTTGTTGTTCATATAGACATTCGGTTAGCTTAACGTCAGTCAGTCGACCACTTCACCATACAGGTCGAAGTCGTCACTATCAGTAATATGTACATTATAGAAGCTTCCCACACGCAGACGATGGTCAGCCTTTATCAATACCTCCGGATCAACCTCAGGCGAGCAGAACTCACTACGTCCGATATAATAGTCACCTTCCTTGCGGTCGACAACAGTCTTCAGTACAGTGCCCACCTTAAGCGCCTCCACCTCAGCACTAATCCGTTGCTGCACAGCCATAAGCTTATCAAGTCGGCGTTGCTTTTCCTCCTGAGGCACGTCGTCCTCATAATGCTCGGCACTATACGTACCGTCCTCAGCCGAATAGGCGAAAGCTCCCATACGTTCAAAACGTGCCCACTTGACAAAATCTACAAGTTCGCGGAAGTCTTCCTCGGTCTCGCCCGGGAAACCTACCATAAGTGTAGTGCGCAGATGGATGCCTGGCACACCTTCACGAATTTTCTCAATCAGCTCCATTGTCTCTTTTTTAGAAACATTGCGGTGCATGCGTGTCAATACATTATCCGAAATATGCTGCAAGGCGATGTCGAGATATTTGCATACGTTAGGCTTCTCACGTATCACGTCGAGCAATTCGAGCGGGAACTGGTTGGGATAGGCGTAATGCAGGCGCACCCACTTCACACCCTTTATATCGGCAATATCGGCTATCAAATCAGCAATATGGCGCTTGCCATCAATGTCAACACCATAATAAGTCAGTTCCTGTGCGATAATCTGGAATTCCTTAACACCTCGCTCTACAAGTTCGCGCACTTCCGCAAGGATTTCTTCCTTTGGACGGCTGACGTGTCTGCCTGTTATGATAGGTATGGCACAATAAGCACAATGACGGTCGCAACCCTCGCTTATCTTGATGTAGGCATAATGATGCGGTGTCGTAATATGACGTTGGGCTGACTCAGCAACTGGCGTTTCCGGTTCGCCCAAATCCACGAGCAACTGCTTGTAATTAAACTTGCCGTAATACTTGTCTACCTCAGGAATCTCCTTCTCAAGGTCTTCCTTGTATCGCTGCGAAAGACAACCCATGACAAACAACTTGCCTATGCGTCCCTCTTCCTTGGCCTGTACAAGTTCGAGAATAGTGTCAATACTCTCCTGCTTTGCATCTTCAATAAATCCGCAGGTATTGACTACCACAATCTCTCCCTCTATACGTTTTGCATCATGCGTACACTTATAGCCAGCCTTTTCAAACTTAGCCATAAGCGTTTCGCTGTCGACGAGATTTTTCGAACATCCCATCGTTATGATATCTATCTGTCCTTTCTTCATCTAATCCTGTAATCTTAATCCTGTTTGAACAACGAGTCGACAAACTGGCGCTTGTTGAACAACTGCAACGCCTCCATCGATTCGCCAAGTCCGATATACTTTACAGGCACCTTCAACTGATCGCTGATGCCTATCACTACTCCACCCTTTGCTGTACCGTCAAGCTTCGTAATCGCAAGCGAAGTTATCTGTGTCACCTGCGAGAACTGCTTGGCCTGTTCGAAAGCGTTCTGTCCTGTACTACCATCAAGCACCAAGAGCACTTCGTCAGGAGCCTGGGGCAACACCTTCTTCATCACATCCTTTATCTTCTTCAGCTCATTCATCAGTCCCACCTTGTTGTGCAGACGTCCAGCTGTGTCTATAATAACAACATCGGCACCATTAGCCTTAGCCGAAGACAAAGTATCGAAAGCCACCGAAGCCGGGTCAGAACCCATCTGCTGCTTAACTACCGGCACACCGACACGCTCACCCCAGATACAGATCTGCTCTACAGCAGCTGCTCTGAAGGTATCAGCAGCACCAAGGTAAACCTTCTTGCCAGCCTTCTTAAACTGATAAGCAAGTTTGCCGATGGTCGTGGTTTTACCAACTCCGTTTACTCCGACAACCAAAATCACATATGGCTTGTGCTCTGTAGGCAAATCCCAGTCGTCATTGTCGCCAGTATGATTCTCGGTCAAGAGCGAAGCAATCTCGTCGCGCATTATTCGGTTAAGCTCTGATGTCGACACATACTTGTCACGAGCCACACGCTCCTCAATTCGCTTGATTATCTTCAGCGTGGTCTCCACACCGATATCCGATGTAATCAAAGCCTCCTCAAGATTGTCGAGCACCTCGTCGTCAACCGTCGACTTACCCATCACAGCACGTTGTATCTTGTCAAAAACGCTGTGCTTTGTCTTTTCGAGTCCGTTGTCGAGGACTTCCTTTCTGTTCTTATTAAAAAATCCAAAAATTCCCATATAACGTTATATTTTCTGCAAAGTTAGTTTAAAATAAGCAGAAAACAAAGTATTTCGTTTACTAATTAAGGTAATATGCACTACAACACTTAAAATAGAAGCCTTTTTAGAAGGTTTAAAACGTTAATTATTATTAACCGTACATCAAAATCACTCACAAGTATCTGTGTTTTAAGAAAATATGTCTAACTTTGCACCCTGATTTTTAATTCACATAAAGTCTAACTTTATTAATTACATTTTTAACATTTAATTTTTTATGTCAGATTTAAAGAACGTACAGCCGTTGGCAGACTTCAACTGGGACGAGTTTGAGAACGGTGGCAGCTCAGAGGTAAGCAAGCAGGAGCTTGAGAAGGCTTACGACGAAACCCTCAACAAGGTGTCAGAGCACCAGGTAGTTGAAGGCGAAGTAATCTCTGTAGACAAGAAAGAGGTTATCGTAAACATCGGCTACAAGAGCGATGGTATCATCCCAGCTTCAGAGTTCCGTTACAACCCAGACCTCAAGGTAGGCGACAAGGTTGAGGTTTACGTAGAGAACCAGGAGGACCGCAAGGGTCAGCTCGTTCTCTCGCACAAGAAGGCTCGCCTGAGCAAGAGCTGGGAGCTCGTTAACGCAGCCCTCGAGAATGAGGAAGTTATCCAGGGCTACATCAAGTGCCGCACTAAGGGTGGTATGATCGTTGACGTATTCGGCATCGAGGCATTCCTTCCGGGCAGCCAGATCGACGTTCACCCAATACGCGACTACGACGTATTCGTAGGCAAGACAATGGAGTTCAAGGTTGTTAAAATCAACCAGGAGTTCCGCAACGTAGTTGTTTCTCACAAGGCCCTCATCGAGGCTGAGTTGGAAGCACAGAAGAAGGAGATCATCAGCAAGCTCGAGAAGGGTCAGATCCTCGAAGGTACTGTTAAGAACATCACTTCTTACGGTGTATTCGTTGACCTCGGCGGTGTTGACGGACTCATCCACATCACAGACCTCTCTTGGGGCCGCGTAAGCGATCCTCACGAGGTTGTAGCTCTCGACCAGAAGATCAACGTTGTTATCCTCGACTTCGATGACGAGAAGAAGCGTATCGCTCTCGGTCTGAAGCAGCTCACTCCGCACCCATGGGATGCTCTCGACGAGAACCTCAAGGTAGGCGACCACGTTAAGGGTAAGGTAGTTGTTATCGCCGACTACGGCGCATTCGTAGAAATCGCTCCGGGCGTTGAGGGTCTTATCCACGTTTCAGAGATGAGCTGGAGCCAGCACCTCCGTTCAGCTCAGGAGTTCCTCCACGTAGGCGACGAGGTAGAGGCAGTTATCCTCACACTCGACCGTGCAGAGCGCAAGATGTCTCTCGGCATCAAGCAGCTTAAGGAAGATCCATGGGAGGCTATCGAGGTTAAGTATCCTGTAGGCAGCAAGCACACAGCTAAGGTTCGCAACTTCACTAACTTCGGTATCTTCGTAGAGCTCGAAGAGGGTGTTGACGGACTCATCCACATCTCTGACCTCTCTTGGACAAAGAAGGTAAAGCATCCTTCAGAGTTCACACAGGTAGGCGCAAGCATCGACGTTGTTGTTCTCGAAATCGACAAGGAGAACCGTCGTCTCAGCCTCGGCCACAAGCAGCTTGAGGAGAATCCTTGGGACACATACGAGTCTCTCTACACTCCGGGTTCAGTACACACCGGCAAGATTACTGAGATGATGGACAAGGGCGCTGTTATCACTCTCAACGAGGGTGGTGAGGGCTTCGCTACTCCTAAGCACCTCGTTAAGGAGGATGGCACACAGGCACAGCTTGGTGAGGAGCTAGAGTTCAAGGTAATCGAGTTCGTCAAGGAAACAAAGCGCATTATCCTCTCACACAGCCGCACATTCGAGGCAGGCAAGGAAGAGGCTAAGCCGGTTCGCAAGCACACCGCTAAGAAGGAGGCTGCTCCTGCTATCAACAACGTAGCTGCTTCTACAACTCTCGGTGACCTCGACGCTCTCGCAGCATTGAAGGCCAAGATGGAGAAGGGCGAGTAATCGTAGCAGAGAACTTGCATCTGAAGATTTGACTATTCAAATCGATCAATAAATAACAAGGTCACAAATAAGTAGGCACAAGCCCGCTTGTTTGCGACCTTTTTTCGTATACCACATATTTGCATCCATTATTTCATACTCTACACACTGCAAATTTCAATTCCGTTACATTTTGTCATTCATAAAATTGCCTGTTTAAAGAAAATTGCCTACATTTGCATTTAAATTAAGAAATACGGACTATGAAGTTAGCAATAATGACTCAATCCACATTCTTTGTGGAAGAAGACAAAATTCTTGCGGCCCTGTTCGAAGCCGGGTTGGATAATTTGCATCTTTATAAGCCAGGCTCGTCGCCAATCTATTCAGAACGTCTACTATCGTTGCTTCCGAGCACAACATACAACAAGATTACCGTTCATGAGCACTTCTATCTGAAAGACGAATACAACCTTGCAGGCATTCACCTTGACGATGCTTCCATTCAGGAGCCAATAGGATACAAGGGACGAATAAGCCGCACATGCAAGCGAATTGAAGACCTCAAAGAGACAAAGAAAAGCTCGTCGTATGTTTTTCTTGGCAACATACTCAACAGCCAGTCGAATAAATCGGTACTCTCCGACCTCGACATGAACAGTCTGACAAAGGCTGCCGACTGCGGACTGATAGACAAGAAAGTTTACGCATTAGGCGGAATGAACATCGACAACATTCAATTTGCGCGCGACCTGGGATTTGGTGGAATAGTAATATGTGGCGACCTGTGGAACAGGTTCAACATTCACCACCAAAGAGATTACAAGGAGCTGATAGCGCACTTTGAGAAACTCAGAAAGCTTGTAGGCTAAAAAGAAACAAGTAGAAATTGGCCGAAAAGACAGCAAATAGAGATTACAGAAAACTATAATATAACATAAAACAAATTAGGAAATGAGTGAGCAAAACTCTTTTTTGGTATTCTCTGGTACTAACACGAGATACCTTGCAGAGAAAATCTGTCAAAGTTTGGGTTGTCCGTTAGGAAACTTGGTTGTAACAAAGTTCTCTGACGGCGAGTTTGCCGTATCATACGAAGAGTCTATCCGTGGACGTGACGTGTTCCTCGTACAGAGCACATTCCCCAATTCAGACAATCTGATGGAGCTTCTTCTTATGATTGACGCAGCCAAACGTGCATCAGCACGCAACATCATCGCCGTAATTCCTTACTTCGGATGGGCACGTCAGGACCGTAAGGACAAGCCACGTGTAAGCATTGGTGCCAAGCTCGTTGCCGACCTGCTTTCGGCTGCCGGCATCGACCGTCTTATCACAATGGACCTCCACGCCGACCAGATCCAGGGATTCTTCGATGTTCCTGTTGACCACCTGTATGCTTCTGGTGTTATCCTGCCCTACCTGCAGAGCCTCAACATCAGCACAGAAGATTTGGTAATCGCTTCACCTGACGTTGGCGGTTCAAAGCGTGCCAGCACATACGCCAAGTATCTCGGCTGTCCGCTCGTACTCTGCAACAAGACACGTGCACGTGCCAATGTAGTTGAGAGCATCCAGATTATCGGCGACGTTAAGGGCAAGCACGTTGTTATCGTCGACGACATGGTTGACACAGCAGGTACTATCACCAAGGCTGCCGACGTGATGAAGGCTGCCGGAGCACTGAGCGTTCGTGCATGCGCATCACACTGCGTAATGTCAGGTCCTGCTTCAGAGCGTGTACAGAACTCTGCTCTTGAGGAAATTGTCTTCACAGACTCTATCCCCTACTCTAACCGTTGCGCAAAGGTAAAGCAGCTCTCTGTAGCCGACATGTTCGCCGAGACAATCCGCCGTGTCATCAGCAACGAGAGCATCAGCTCACAGTATCTCGTATAATTTGCATAAGTTTTATTGCAATAACATACTCACCACAAGGGAAGGCTTCACAGCTTTCCCTTTTTTGTTACATGTAATTTCTGTGATTCGCCTGCAAAGTTACGACGTTAGTTCCGAATATGCAATAGTTGTCCCTTACAAGGATTGACAAGATAAGGGAAATGGAAAAATCAAAGATTACATAAAAGACAACATACAGAAAGGGCGATGTTGTCATTTGGTCATTTTGTCATTTTGTCAAAATCAAAAATAAAAAGTCGTTGTCATCCCCTATAGTATAATATTAATATTATACTATAGAGCAAAAAAACAAGCATTCAGAAATGAAAATGACAAAATGACAAGATGACAAGATGACAAAATGACAAGATTGCCATAGACAATCCAACAGAATTGTTCTAATTGATTTCTACCTGTTCAACAGCACTCACCAGCGAGTCTTTGCCATTAAGCAAATAGAACTTTACGCGAACAATACTGTTGAAGTCGGCGCTACCTTTCACCTTGATATGCAGTGTCTTACCATATACAAGCGTGTCGCGTTTGGACGGATAGGAAACAAGTTGCAAGAACTGTCTTGTAGAGCCTGTGCCTACATAGAAGATATCAGTACTATCAACAACATTCTGCGCCACATTATTAATTGTATCCTTCACCTGACGCTTTGAAACAAGCGAAGTATCAGCAGGCTCAAATTCAGACGCTGCTATAGTGTCACCATCCTTATGTGAAGTGGCAAAACGACAACTTGCAAGCATTCCAACCACCAAAGCCAGCACTATGGGTGGCAACAGGAACAATATCTTTCTCATTTTTCAAATTACATTAAATTGAACTTTCACTTTCATATTTTCTACAAAGTTAGTCCGCTTTTGACAAAAGCCCAAAAAATAAGAAGAAAAAATGGCCTTCATTAGCACTTTTATTTGTACCTTCGCATCCAAAATCAATATAATAAGCCTAAATTTAAGAACAAAAAGATGAAGAAGAATTTAAGAACAGCCTCTATCTGCGTACAGGGAGGCTACGAGGCAAAGAATGGTGAACCTATCGAACCGCCAATCATCCAGAGCACCACATTCAAGTATGACAACTCTGAGGAGATGGCTATGCTCTTCGACCTCAAAAAGGAAGGATACTTCTACACACGCTTGCAGAACCCTACCAACGATGCTGTGGCACAGAAGATTGCACAACTTGAGGGTGGCGTAGGAGCCGTGCTTACAAGCAGCGGACAGGCAGCCAATTTCTACGCTGTATTCAACATCTGCGAGGCAGGCGACCATATCGTGACAAGCAACGAGATTTATGGCGGAACATTCAACCTCTTCGGTGTAACACTCAAAAAATTGGGCATAGAATGCACATTTGTCAACCCCAATGACCCAGAAGAAGAGATTCAGAAGGCTTTCCGACCAAATACAAAGGTTGTTTTCGGCGAGACAATAAGCAATCCGGGATGTGCCGTGCTCGACATTGAGAAGTTTGCACGCATTGCCCATAAGAATGGCGTTCCACTCATTGTTGACAATACCTTCGCCACTCCTATCAACTGCCGTCCATTTGAATGGGGAGCCGACATCGTGACTCACAGTACAACAAAATACATGGACGGTACAGCAAGCCAGGTAGGCGGATGCGTAGTGGACAGCGGCAATTTCGACTGGCTCGCCAATGCCGACAAGTTCCCCGGCCTGTGTACTCCCGACGATAGCTACCACGGGCTCACCTACGCCAAGAAGTTCGGCAAGATGGGCTATATCACCAAGCTTGTAGCTCAGCTGATGCGCGACCTTGGCTCAATCCCAGCCCCAATGAATTCATTCATTCTGAATCTCGGACTGCAGTCGCTCCACCTACGCATGAAGCAGCATTGCGCCAACGCCCAGCAGGTGGCAGAATTCCTACAGGCCGACCCTCGTGTGGCATGGGTTCACTTCAGCGGACTGCCAGGCGACCAATACCACGAACTCGCTGAGAAATACCTGCCTAACGGCTCTTGCGGCGTGATAGCCTTCGGACTGAAAGGCGACCGCGACACAGCTATCCGCTTCATGGACTCGCTCGACATGATAAACATCGTAACCCACGTGGCAGATGCTCGTACCTGTGTGCTTCATCCGGCAAGCCACACCCATCGTCAGTTGTCTGACGAGCAGCTGCGCGAGGCAGGTGTTGCTCCCGACCTCATCCGCCTGTCAGTAGGCATTGAGGACGTTGAGGACATACTCGACGACATCCGCCAAGCTTTGGACAAGATTTAAACATAAAAAGAATTGCCCTTTCACTCTTCAAACGAATTCGTTTAGAAGAGCGAAAGGGCAACTTTTATTATGCCAAAGGACAACTTTTATTATGCCAAAAGACAACTTCCTGTCGCACTACAGTCCCCTTGCCTTGTATATTGTCTCCTTGGCAGCATTGATTTCCTGGAACTTCTGTTCGGCAGCCTTACGTACATCCTCTCCAAGCGTAGCTACACGGTCGGGATGATGCTTCAGAGCCATGCTGCGGTAGGCAGCCTTCACCTCATCATCAGAAGCGTCTGGGGCGATGCCAAGCACCTTGTAGGCAGCATCAAGATTATTGCCGCCCGACGACAGATTGAGCATTGAATTCAAGTCTTCGACAGAAAGACCAAGATTTGCTGCTATAAACTGCAAGGCTTCAATCTCGCTCTGCGGCACACTACCATCGGCCTGTGCTATCATCACGAGGAAGTTGACGAGTTGCAGACGCTGCGAGTATTCCATATGCTGCGCTATCTCAGCACATGAGTCGCGTATCACATCCTTAAACGCCATATTGCCCATCTGCTTCTGACGTTCAAACAGGCGAAGTAATATTTGCTCGCCCTGTTGTACTGCCATCTCGCCGAAATTGCGACGCAGGAAAGAGCGAACGAGCTCCATCTCAGAGTGCATCACCCTTCCGTCTGCCTTCATAATATACGAAGCGAGTACAAGCAGCGAGAACAGAAACGAATTGCGCTGTCCCTCATACTGCTGTTGCTCCGTATAGCCACCATACTGGCGATTGTCATTATACACATTGTCTGCACCGCTGAACCCTTCAGCTCCCTTCTCAAACAACCAGCCTATAGCATAGCCGGCAAGTGCTCCAAGCGGTCCACCCGACATAAAGCCGAAGAAGCCGCCTATCCATCTTCCTACTCCCATTATTTTTCGTTTTTATATTTTAATCACTTTGTATTATTATCAATATTATCAATCCGCATTCCTTATAAGACTCTTCTTCACCACAGCTGGATTGCCGGCAGCCAATGAGTCGGCAGGGATGTCGCGAATCACGACGCTTCCTGCTGCAATAATGCTACGCGGACCGATAGTAACTCCAGGGCACACCGTAACGCCACCACCAAGCCAGCAATTATCGCCTATCCTGATAGGATGACAAGTCTCTACGGGCTGCATACGCTCCTCATAGTCGATAGGATGCTGTGGCGTGAAAAACTGGCAGCGGGGACCAATCTTACAATGCGCTCCTATAGTTATCTCTCCCCCATCAAGCATTATACAGTCGCAATTGATAAACGTGTGCTCACCTACGGTAATTCCATGTCCATGGTCGCAATGAAACGGAGGAATGATGACTGACGACTGCGGTATGCCAGGGATAAGGGCTTCGACTGTCTGTCTGTATTCAGGCGAGGCGAGCGTCATTATTGATAGTTTTGTACACAGTTCGTTTGCACGGACTATACTTGCCATTACCTCAGCATCATCAAAGCAATACAGCTGTTGACTGCGCATTTTTTCATATTCTGTCGTCATTGCCGACTCATTGTTATAATCTGTCATATTTATTGTTGTGGGTTGTTTATGTCATTATAGTCGGGAATATCCCTCAAGAACTCATATCTACGATTCTCGTAATCCATACGGCAACAATAATGCTGCAATCCATTGCTCATAACGAGATAATCAACATGCAACAGGAGATTGTAGGCTGCAATCTGGTCGAACACCTTCTGTGTTATTTCGATTGTCGGAGCCTTGTACTCCATTATCATGCGAGGCTGCAGCTGACGGTCGTACAGCACGCTGTCAGCCCGTAACTTCTTATTGCCAATCATCAGCCCCACCTCATTGGCCATAAGGGCAGCAGGATAGCCCTTGTGTCCTGTAAGGAAATGGATAAAATGCTGACGCACCCATTCTTCGGGCGTGAGAGCCACATAACGACGGCGCAGTATGTCGAATATTCGCGGATGTTCTTTGGTTCCTGATAACTTTATTTCGAAAGTTGGTAGATTTAATCGAATCATTTTCGTAATTTTGCTTTTAAATGCCGCACTGGCGGCAAACAGCATACAAAAGTATGCAATTTTAACGAGAATAACGAGCCGCAAGGCTACCCGTTAATTTATTTTTACACCTTATAATATAATTATTATGGCAGAAAGAAAATCCGTGGCTACGTATGAATCAATCATGCGCGACCTGAAAGCCAAGAAATATGCGCCCGTATACATCCTTATGGGCGACGAACCTTACTACATCGACAAGATAGCCGACTATATTGCAGAGAACGTCATTGAACCCGACGACCGCGACTTCAACCAGACCATCGTATTCGGTGCTGACACCTCAGCAGCCCAAATATCCGACCTCTGTAAGGGTTACCCCGTAATGCCATCACCCTATCGTGTAGTGATTGTAAAAGAGGCGCAGGCGTTGAAATCGCTTGATGCATTGGAGCGATACTTCGAGAAACCATTACAGTCTACCATCCTTGTAGTATGCTACAAGAACGGCACTATTGACAAGCGAAAGAAAATTGTAGGCAAGGCAGAGGCAGTAGGAGTAGTGTTCGAGAGCAAGAAGAAACGCGACTTCGAGCTACCATCGTTCATTGAGAAATACCTCAAAGACAACCATGTTGCCATCGACCCAAAATCGTGTTCGATGATAGCCGAACACATCGGCGCTGACCTAAGTCGCCTTATATCGGAACTGGAGAAAGTGATGATCTCACTGCCCGACGACAACCGACGCATCACACCCGAAATTGTAGAACGTGAAATAGGAGTAAGCAAGGACTTCAATGTGTTCGAACTGAAGACAGCAATCATCGAAAGGAATGTTTTCAAGGCTAATCAGATAATAAAATATTTTGACAAAAACCCAAAGGCAGGTTCACTGTTTGCATGTCTGCCTTTACTATACTCTTACTTCCAGAACCTGATGGTAGCATTCTATGCGCCCGATCGCAACAACGACAACAACCTCGCAGCCTTCCTTGATCTGAAGTCGGTGTGGGGTCTGAAGGACTACCGCACTGGAATGAGAAACTTCACTGCAATGAAAACTCTACAGATTTTATCCAAACTAAGGGAAATCGATGCCAAAAGTAAGGGATTGGACAACCAAAACACCTCAACTGGCGACCTTATGAAGGAGCTAATCTTCTTCATTTTGCACTAAAAAAGCATATTTTCCACTGGTTTCTTTTCCAGAATAAGAAACGGTACAGACCATTTTTTTCGGCCTAACTTCCTAAAGAACATGGGAGTTAGGCTATTTTTTACCCCTTTATTTTTGCAAAAAATCAAGCCACATAATCCTTTGTTCAGAATTCTTCAGTATTGCAAAAAATGAAGGATATGGAGTCTTTAAAATTTACGTTTTACATATTTTTACATTCAAAATAACCGATTTACAAATTTGCAATTGTCTAAATTCAGATTTCGCAAATGTGTATTTGTAAATTTAAATCCTTCATCTTTCTTTACAAATCAACAATATTTAAATATGTATATTTGTAAATTTAAAGATTTGTTTTTATGTATGAATATTCATATCTAATCGTTCAATTAATTATAAAACACTGTATATAAGTGTTTTATATTATATTCATTAAAGCTTTAAATTTGTCACAACGACATTATTGCTTGTTTTTATCCATTTTTATCTTTATTCATCATTGTATATGCGCAACAATTATAATTGATAACCAATTATTTACTATATTTAGTTAAAGTAACAGATAAAGTTTTATAGGGTTATATACTACACTTCCCCACTTCAATTTACACACTACTAAATACCTCAAACCAAACCTACCCACATTCACATATACAAATGCATATAAGCGCAATGTATTTATTCTTGTAAAACTTGTATATTTCATTTTTTTGATTTAACTTTGTAAAAAGAAGAAGAACAAACAAGAATTCATCATCATCGCATATGAAAGACAGAATAAAAAGAATCATAGAGTCGCAACACATGACTCAGCAGGAGTTTGCCGAGAACATCAAAGTTGCCCCTGCTACACTCAGCAGCATCTTCACCGGACGCACAGCCCCGTCGCTCAAAATCGTCGACGCAATCAAGAGTCGCTTTCCCGACATCTCCACCGACTGGCTCTTGTTCGGCCGTGGAGCCATGACTGACTATCGCAACTCTGAAGCTGGAGCATCGTTCAACTCCCCTACTCCCCACCCCACCAATTATACGCCAGACTTTGACACTACACCTGAAGCCGCTGCTGACATTAGCACTAACAACACAATCGATTCAAACAATGGCAGCCATACAACAGCAGAGGCACCCAATACTGAAACACCTGAAACTGTACAGCCAGAAAGTCCAAGCAAAACGAAGGGAATACAGTTGGTAAAAAATTGTGACAAACACGAGCGTCATATCGTTGAGATAAGAATATTCTACGACGACCAGACTTGGGAGACCTTCGTCCCTAAGAATATGTAAAAACAAGCTCGCTTGTTTTGCATTGTCTTCGGTTTGCACTATCTCTTGATAAGATAGGCGGCACCTCAACAATAAAAACAAGCTCGCTTGTTTTGCATTGTCTTCGGTTTGCACTATCTTTGCAGAAAAATTTATCAACCCAGTACCATTTAGGCTTGCCTATATAATTTATGCTCGCCTATCTGTTCTGTGGAATTTATACCTTATTATAATATAATGAACGTATTTACAAGAATCATTGCCGACACACTATCATTGTCTGAACGTAGTGTCGAAAACACCCTCGAACTTCTCGACGAAAACTGTACCGTGCCATTCATTAGCCGCTACCGTAAGGAGCGCACTGGCAATCTTGACGAGGTGCAGGTTTCTGACATTGCACTTATGCGCGAGAAATTGCAGGATGTGGCAAAGCGCAAGGAAACAATTATTTCTACGATAGAAGACCAGGGCAAGATGACCGACCAGTTGCGCCAGCGCATAGAAAACTGCTGGGTAATGTCAGAACTGGAGGACATCTATTTGCCATACAAACCCAAACGCCGCACCAAGGCCGACATTGCACGCCAGCAAGGACTGGAACCTTTGGCGCAGACTATCCTGTTGCAGCGCGACTCCAATCCATTACGAACGGCAGAGAAATTTGTAAAGGGAGACGTTAAGTCGGTGGAAGACGCTATTCAGGGTGCCAAGTTTATCATAGCCGAAGCTGTCAACGAGAACGAGGACGTGCGCAAAGCCATCAGAAACGTATTCAAACGCGAGGCTGTGATTTCTTCGAAAGTGGTGAAGACAAAGGCCGAAGAAGACGAAGCACAGAAGTACAGCGACTACTTCGACTTCTCCGAACCCCTTAGACGTTGTTCGTCACACCGTCTGCTTGCCATGCGTCGTGGCGAAAAGGAAGGTTTCCTTCGTATCAGCATTTCTGCCGACGAGGAAGTGTGCAAGGAGAAGATTCGTCGCCAGTATGTATTGGGACGTAACGAGTGTAGCAAACTTGTAGGCGAAGCTGCCGACGATGCCTTCAAGCGTCTCCTTAAGCCATCCATTGAGACCGAGTTTGCCCTCTCAAGCAAGCAAAATGCCGACGAAGAAGCAATAGAAGTGTTTGCTGAAAATCTGCGTCAACTCCTCCTTGCTGCCCCATTGGGTCAGAAGCGAGTGATGGGCGTTGACCCTGGTTTCCGCACAGGATGCAAAGTAGTTTGTCTTGACGCACAGGGCACGTTGCTCCACTTTGAAGCTATCTATCCTCACGCTCCCAAGAACGACCACCAAGGTGCAGCCCGACAGGTGCTCAGCATGGTGAAGAAATACGACATTGAAGCAATAGCCGTTGGCAATGGAACCGCCAGTCGCGAAACTTCTACATTCTTGAAAGAAATAGGACTCAACTCAAACATCAATGTCTTTGTAGTAAGCGAGGACGGAGCCTCGGTTTATTCTGCATCAGAGGCTGCACGTGAGGAATTCCCCAACGAGGACGTGACTGTACGTGGAGCCGTATCAATCGGTCGCCGACTGATGGACCCGCTTGCCGAGCTGGTAAAGATTGACCCCAAGAGCATTGGTGTAGGTCAGTATCAGCACGATGTCGACCAGAACGAACTGAAAAAGAGCTTGGACATGGTTGTAGAATCTTGCGTGAACACCGTAGGCGTTAACCTCAATACAGCAAGTCGCCACCTTCTGATGTACGTCAGCGGACTCAACGCTACTACAGCCAAGAACATCGTTGAATATCGCGAGAAGAACGGAGCATTCAAGTCGCGTGCCGAACTGAAGAAGGTGCCGCGTCTCGGTCCTGTAGCCTTCGTGCAATGTGCCGGCTTCTTACGCATTCCAGGAGCCAAGAATCCGCTCGACAACAGTGCCGTCCATCCCGAGAGCTACGACATCGTGAAGACAATGGCAAAGGACAAGGGTTGTACTGTGGCAGAACTTATCGACAACAAGGAGCTTCAGAAATCAATACGTCTGAAGGATTATGTTACCGATACGGTCGGAATGCCGACCCTCACCGACATCATGGCTGAGCTTCAACGTCCAGGACGCGATCCGCGTGCGGCAGTAGAGGTTTTCGAATTCGACCCGCGCGTTCACGAGATTGACGACCTTCAAGTGGGAATGCTCCTTCCTGGCATCGTGACCAACATTACCAACTTCGGTGCCTTTGTCGACGTTGGCGTTCATCATGACGGACTGGTGCACATCTCACAACTTGCCGGCCGCTACGTGAAGGACCCGAACGAAGTGGTGAAACTTCACCAGCACGTTGTAGTACGAGTAACTGAAGTAGACCGCAAGCGCCAGCGCATTTCGCTCTCGATGAAAGAATGACGGATAAATACATAACTATGAATTGCAAGAACAACTAACAATACCACGTGTTAATTACATAGATAAAAGAAAACTATGAAGATAACTGTATTCTGCTCAGCCAACGAGCATATCGACCCCGACTATTTCCGCATGACCGAAGAACTGGGCAAATGGATGGCTGAACACCATCACGACCTTATATTCGGAGGAACCAACCAAGGACTCATGAACTGCGTGGCAAAGGCTGTACACGACGGTGGCGGACGCGTCATCGGCGTAGTGCCGTCGCTTGTAGAGAAAGGCGGACGCATGTCTGATTATCTCGACGTGCATATTCCTACAGACAACCTCTCCGACCGCAAGAACCTGCTGATCGACCAATGCGACGTAGTAGTGGCATTGCCTGGCGGCGTAGGTTCGCTGGACGAGATATTCTGCGTGGCAGCCTCAAAGTGCATCGGCTACCACTCCAAGAAAGTTATCCTCTACAACATGAAGGGATTCTGGAACTCGCTCGTAGCTCTTATGGACGACCTCGACCAAAAGGGAATGATACGTGGCGACTGGCACAATATGATTGAAGTGGCTAACGATTTCGAAGAGCTGAAAGAACTATTAGCTCAGCAACGTTAATAGCACCTGCTCACAGGGATGTAATGCGAGTCCTTTATCTCGCCTATCACAATGATACTGTGCAGACTACCTATACAATCAATATTTCCAAGAGTGTTGAGCATGAAGTCCTGATAGTCCTTCATGTCATGGGCATAAACTTTTATCAGGAAGTCGTAGTCGCCCGTGGTATTATAGCACTCGGTTATCTGATCGATGGTCTGCACAGTATCCATAAACTGCTGAATGAGTTCGTGAGTGTGCTGTTTCAGCCTTATATTACATAGCACAATCACGCTATGCCCCATCTTGTGATGGTCCACTACAGCCGAATACCTTTTTATATAGCCTTCGCGCTCCAGACGTTTCTGACGCTCGAAGGTTGGCGACGGCGACAGGTGTACACGTGCAGCAAGTTCCTTTACCGTCATATGAGAGTTCTGCTGCAACAGTTTCAGTATCTTGATGTCTATCTCGTCAAGAGTTTCTTGATTTGCCATTATGCTTGGTTGTTTATTGTTATTTTATTTACTAAGTTACATTCATTTTGCAGAATATTATTCTGCAAAATACTGTATATGCGATGCAAAGTTAGGAAATATTTCCGAATTCAAAAGAATATTTGGCTGCAAAAAATCTTCTTCATAACTTTGCGCTCAGAAATCAGTAATTAAACAAAAAGAACAATTAGATAACAAAATGATTATGAGCAATTCAGGAAACAAGCATTTTGATGCCGTAGGCAGCTATCTGCGCCCGGCAGAGTTGAAGGAAGCAAGAGCCAAGTTCGCCAACAACGAAATCTCGGCAGAACAGCTCCGAGCAGTTGAAGACCGCCTTATCGAGGACGTGATAAAGAAGCAGAAGGCACACGGCTTACACTATATAACAGACGGAGAATTCCGTCGCAGCTACTGGCATCTCGACTTCATGTGGGGTTTCGGCGGAGTGGAGCACATCGAACTTGACCACGGTTACCAATTCCATGGCGAGGAGACCACTAAAGGTTCGCTGAAGCTTACAGGCAAAATTACAGGCGAAAGCCATCCGTTCATCAAGGATTTCCTGTTTGTCAAGCAATTCGAGGAGGAAGGCATCGAGGCAAAACAAACCATTCCTGCCCCAGCACAGTTCCTTGCCGAACTGTTCCGTGGCGACAACTCGAAGAATACCCACGAGTTCTACCCCAACACCCAAGACCTCATTCACGACATAGCCGAAGCTTACCGCACCTTCTTCCGTGAAATTCACACTGCCGGTTGCAACACCGTACAGCTCGACGACTGCACATGGGGAATGATCGTTGACGACGACTTCTGGAAGTCGATGGCAGGCACAGGCTTCACCCTTGAACACGAGGCATTGCAATATCTCACCATAAACAATCTCGCCATTGAGGGCAAACCCGAAGGTCTTACCATAAACACTCACGTCTGCCGTGGCAACTACCATTCGTGCTATGCCACAAAGGGAGCCTACGACCCTGTTGCGCCATACCTGTTTGCCAAGGAGAATGTAGACACCTACTATCTGGAATACGACGACGAGCGCTCGGGCAACTTCAATCCGCTGAAATTTGTTTCAGACAATAAGCGTGTGGTGCTAGGACTCATCACCACCAAGTCGCCAGCACTCGAAGACAAAGCCACCATCATTGCCCGCATCCGCGAAGCCGAGAAATACATTCCGCTCGAACGTCTTAGCCTCAGTCCGCAATGCGGATTCGCCTCATGCGAGATTGGCAATAAGCTCACAGAAGCCGAACAATGGGCAAAACTCGACCTTGTAAGAGAAATCACACAGGAAGTGTGGGGATAAAATCAGTTACCCCCGCTGTTTCCTCAGAACACTTCAGCCACATAGTTGTGCTTCATCCCGTCTTTTCCTCTTTTCAGGAAGAGGATGAGGCGCACGTGGCAGCCCTGCCCCATTCCGTTCCTAACATCTTCCGGCAGCGCTGCCGTTGAAGCGAAACCTGCCTTTATGATATTCCCTTCGGGTGTGTATCTTATTGCCGACTCTATCGAGTAGCGTATGTATCTGTCCTTAGCGTTGGCGTACTCTACTTTCGCCTCATAAATGCCAAAAGCCTTACGGCCCTCGTATTTATCCATAACGCCCACAATGGCAGCCGACTTGAAATGGTCGCCATTCGCTATTATGGGACAAAAGCGCACATAATTGCCAACTGATATTTTCGATGCCGTCTGTACCGACTTCTCTGCCACGAAATGCCGCGACTGCGAGTCGTAGACATGTATGTGGCCGTGGCTCTCGTCAATAAACTCTACAAAACCCACTTCCACTGAAAACACCTCATCCACACGTTTCCTTGAAGCCACAATATCCGACACACGCTCATTGCCCTGCTTCGACACCCTCGTCAGCACATCAAACATGCGCCCGCTTATCTCCCAAGGACGACACGGAAACTGATGGCTGTCGGCAATGAGTTCCGAACCATTCGTTGCTACAAGCTTCACATATCGGCGCTTCCTTCCATTTGCCTCCTTCTCAAACACCTTGGCGGCATACATGCTGACAACGCCATCACACTCGCCCTTGCACTCTTCCGGATGATGAAGCCTGTACGACTGAAGGGCACGCTCCACGCGCTCCTTCAACGACAGATATTGCCTGCCGTCCTTACCTGTCTGCCGCTGCAAGTCCTGCGCACGCAGACAACTGTCGTAGCCCCAAGCCTCAAGAAACTTTGGCAATTTGAAATCACCGTAAGTCTCGCTTATCTTCACCGCCATACCAAGCATGCACGAGTCGATGAGCGACATACGCTTGACATGCAGCTTCATATAAGCGGCAAGCAAAGTGCGAGCCGTCACAGAGCCAATTGTCTTGTAATTATTCTGAAGATAACGGTAGATTTTCCAGTTGGTATCGTCGGGATGGGCAGCACCTGTGGCGATGCTGTCAAGAAGTTCTTCCCAGGTTACGGATTGAGTAGTATTAGATGTAGGCATAGTAGTTGGTTCGAGTTGAAAGTTGAAAGTTGAAAGTTGAGAGTTAAGAGTTGAGAGTTGAGAGTAAAAAGTTAAGAGTTGAGAGTTGAGAGTTGGAAATTGAGAGTTATGATTACCAAGCTAAACACTTAAAGTCAAAGCATATCATAACTCTCAACTCTCAACTTGAACGAACTCTCAACTTGAACGAACTCTCAACTTGAACGAACTCTCAACTTGAATGAACTCTCAACTTGAATGAACTCTCAACCAATTAGCTGAGCTTTGTCTCCGACTCCTCCGACTTCTTCGAAGCGGTCTTGCGTGTTGTGGCACGCTTGCGCTTTGGCTTGTCGTCGACAACCTCAGTCTCTACTGTCTTTACACCAGCCAACTCGGGGTCGATCATGATACGTCCGCAGTACTCGCAAACGATAACCTTCTTGTGCATCTTGATGTCAAGCTGTCGCTGTGGCGGGATTTTGTTGAAGCAGCCACCGCAAGCGTCACGCTGCACATACACGATGCCAAGACCGTTGCGGGCATTCTTACGGATGCGCTTGAAGCTTGACAGCAGACGCGGCTCAATCTTAGTCTCCAGATCCTCGGCCTTAGCCTTGAGTGCCTGCTCCTCCTCGCGAGTCTCCTGCATGATTTCGTCGAGCTCGCTCTTCTTCTCGTCGAGCGCCTGCTGGCGGTCGTTGATGAGGTCGTTGGTGCGAATCAGCTCGCGCTTCTTGTCCTCAACCTTAGCGTTTGCCTCCTTGATCTTCTTGTTGCAAAGTTCAATTTCGAGGCTCTGAAACTCAATCTCCTTGGTCAGAGTATCATACTCGCGGTTGTTACGCACCTCGTCGAGCTGCTTCTTATATCGCTCCACACTCTCCTCAGCTTCCTTAATCTCGCCCTGCTTCTGGGCTACAGCCTGCTGAAAATCATTGATGTCACCCTCAATATGCTCAACACGAGTCTTGAGTCCGGCAATCTCGTCCTCAAGGTCCTGCACCTCAAGAGGAAGTTCGCCACGCAACGCACGCTTCTCGTCGATAGCCGAGAGAGTAGTCTGAAGCTGATAGAGAGTTTGCAATTTGCTCTCTACTGAAATTTCTGATTCCTTTTTTGCCATAGTTATATATATGTTATTTCTGTTTTATGGTGAATTCTTTTAAAAATACATTATCGGATTGGTGCATGTCTCGGCTATGAAGCACTTCACGCCCTGACACTCACGCTCAATAATATCGCGGAAAATCTCGCTCGTAAACTGTTCGCTCTGATAGTGGCCTATCACGGCTATCTGTATCTGCTGTTCGCGACCGAAGTACTCATGATAGTGCATCTCGCCCGTAAGGAAAGCGTCGGCACCAGCCTCCACAGCCTCGTCCAACAGGAACGAACCCGAACCGCCACACATAGCTACCTTCTTGATATGTCGGCGCAGCAGCTGGTTGGCTTCGACACACTCCACACAGAATGCCTTCTTGAGCAGGATGATGAAGTCGTCGGCAGCCATAGGTTCCTCAAACTCTCCTATCACTCCCGAACCACACTCCACTCCGTCTACCATCTTTGTCGACATGAAGTGCACATTGTGCAGCCCCATCTTCTCGGCAATCTTGAAGTTAACGCCGCCCCGTGCATTGTCCATATTCGTGTGCATCGATATTATCACGATGCCGTTGGCAAGCGCCTTCATCACGACCTGCTGCACATAGTCCTCGCCCGTCAGTCGGGCAAGCTTACGGAATATCAGCGGATGGTGCGACACAATGAGGTTGCAGCCCTTCTGTATTGCCTCGTCCACAATCTGGCACGTAACGTCCAGACACAATAATGCCCCTGATACTTCCGCCTCTGTCAGTCCTACTTGCAGGCCAGCATTATCCCAGCTTTCCTGCAAGGGCAGAGGCGCGAAACGTTCAAGGGCCTTGGTTACTTCCTTTATTTTCACGCTTTTCAGCCTTTATATATGTAGATAATATATGTAATATGCTGCAAAGTTACAGATTTTCATGCAGAAACAAAAGGAAGCATACTCTTTATTAGAATATTTTAACGAGGCATTATTTACACAATGACACGTATGGACATGTCCCCTACTCATTCACGCAGAAAATATACGGGTGCAGTACGCACTCCTTCTTTCCTCAGTATGCCGGTTTCGGTGAAATGGCGCAACCATTTCAGAGCCATGCCCTGACGCAGACCGAAATCGCGCTCAAGGTCGCGGCGAGTCAGACAGGCATGTGTGTTGAGATAGGCTCGCAATCGGGTCTGAAGCTCCTCCTCGGTATACTGCCATGAGGTAGTGGTTGAACATGAACGCTCGAAACGCGCCTTTGTTTTAACGTGCCTCAGCATTACAGAATTAGGACGAAACTTGATGTTTCGCACCGAAATATTGTCGGCGCGAATCTTGTCCGTGAGTGTATTTTCAGACATACTGAGGTCTACCGACAACTTGAAATAGCCTATATCGGGAAGATAGAAGCGTCGTCCGCTTGCCAGTTCTTGCTTCATGAGTTCGGACAAAGCTTTAAGCGTGGCTGCCACATCACTCTTAGTCAGGGAACAGTTGTCTTGAATCTGAGTCTGCAACTCGTCTGCAGTCATCGGCTCTTGTTCATAAATGCGGACAAAACGACGCTCATCGCCCTTGCCCTGTGCGTTTTTCAGTTTCTGTATTTCGTATTTTATCGCCATTGGTATTATTTGATATTGGTTTGCTGCAAAGTTAATATTCAGCGCAAGCGAAGTCAAGTTTTTGCATTAAAATTCCGTTGAATAGCTTAAAATGAGCTATTTATGAACTTTTTCCTCAAAAGAGGTAACGATTTGGCAACAGTTCTAAATTCCGCAATATTCACAAGTTTGTAAGCGTATCCGCGATGCTAGTATATACACGTCAAAGAAATATCGCTCAAGTTTTTATTCTTGAGCGATATTTTTTTGTTTCCATTTATCCGGCAGCAATTCCCGGTACTTACTTAATGGTGTTCTTGGTGGTAGCACTGCTGCTTTGTTGATGACATCGGATATATATTCAAAGAAGTTGATACCTTGCAGTCAGCATGAGCATGCCAGCGAATAGAACATGGCTGCCCGTTTGGCACCGGCATGCGACCCGAAGAAAAGTGAGTTTCGTCCAGCCGTCTTCTCCGATCTTATGCTTGTGGTTCTTGTGGTAAAGGAAGTTGATAAGGCGTACGATAACCTTGGCATCGAAATCGTCCCCACATGGTATATCTTCTTGATGAAGCGCATGGGGATGAGTTCGTAGCGTGATACAATGTGAAACCATCCGTATCCCAACGCAGGAGCTTTACCTGCTGCCGGTTCTTACTGAAAAAGATGAACACAGCCATTGATTACACCCACGTATACGCTTCTTGGCTTCTTTTACAGATAGTCCGTTGTTACTCATCCAGCGTCGCATTCCTTTGCGGTTAGTATGCCATTTATTTTGAACAGAGGATAAAGTGACAGTTGGATTACGTGGCAACTCTTTCAAAAAGCATTCCATTCGCTTTCATATCGTTTTGCTGCTATCATATTAGATTTTTTATTCACGCAGCAAAGGTAAAGAGATAAAAAATATGGACAAGGCTGCATCGCGGATACGCTTACGAAATAACTGTAACAAAACAAGAAATCCACTAAAATCTGTCCCTTATGGCAATTTTCTTGCCGATTCTTTCATTATTTTGGATTTTTCTTATTACATTTGGTGTCGGATTATAAGCACTCTGACTGTCGTTATAGGAGACGTGCTCTTCTAAGACCACAAGAGAAACAGCAACATCAACTCGGATAAAAAAATTATGAAAAAGGTTCTAGCAATAATTAGTCTCTTGTTTCTTGTTTTGAATGGTAATGCTCAAGAATCATTAGATACTATCAAATCTTATAGACTAAGTGAAGTTGTGGTTAAAGCAGAAAGGATTATTCATAAGGGTGATCACGATGTACTATATTTATCAAACGACAATAAAAAGTTTGGTACAAATGCTTTAGATGCAGTTTCTTCCTTAGAATTGTTCCAAACAGCAATAAATGAAACAAAATTGGTTTCTTGGGACAGACAAAATGTATTTATCCTTATAAATGGCGTTCCATCAACGGCATATGACTTACGTGGATATAAGGGTGAGGACATAAAGAACGTAGAGTTTTATTCTATTGCTCCTCCTCAATACATGAGTCTGACTGCAGGGCCTGTAGTCAACATTGTTGTGAAGAAGAGGCACGATAGATCTTATACCGGTTATTTCAACACTTCTAATGCTGTAAACACAGGATTTGGAACAAACCAGATTGACTTGACATATGCGGATTCTCTGAACCAAGTAAAACTGGGTTATCTAGTTGATTACAGAAACATAGGCAATATTGATAATCTTGCTGAATACACTTATAGTCCGCAACTACATTCTCAATATAGGGGTACAAGTCGCTATAAAGGTCAATATCATAACATCAGTGCATCGTACCAAAGATATCAGGGTAATCATCTGTTTAATGCTAAGGTATATACTATCATTGAACCCTTACAAGATGAAGAAAAAAGGGCGGGCCTTATTTCGACAGATGACACCAAATATAATGGTGAAGGTACAAGCCTTTTGAAGAGTCGTTCCAATACGGTGGCTGTAGATTTATACTATCGCTATTTATTAAAGAAAGGCCGTCTGTTTGCCATAAATGTGGTCAATACATTTGGAAATAGTTATTCGGATTCGAAGCAATCTATGCTCTCGGAGAATACAGGAAACAATGACTATGACTACAATTTACACTCAAGAGTGGATAATGATTCGTATTCATTTATTACAAACGCTGTCTATGCCTCTCCGCTTTGGGGTGGCTCATTGAGTGTTGGTTCAAGATATGAATATAAGCAACTTAATCAGACTTCATTCAATAACAAATACAAACCATATTCTCACAATGAGTTCCTTAATACGGGTGGTTCCTGGACATGGAATACAATATCGTTTGTTCCGGCTGTTGGATTGAATATATTTAAGCAGACATCCTCGGGTATATCGCAAACCTCTGTTCTTCCTTACATAAGACTTTATTCAGATTGGTGGGGAAAGGGTAAAATGAAAGGAACAACTGTGCAGTTGACGTTGACAATGCGTAATATATCTCCTTCGTTAAATGAAATAACTGAGAGTGAGACCTATTTAGACCCCTGGCTGATATCTGCTGGCAATCCAAAATTGAAAGATTATTGGATTACATCGGGGAAACTGTCGTTTGCATATTTCTCACCAAATAATAAAAATCAGATAGTCTTCATGGTACAGCCATCATATGCTAACAATAAGATAGCTACCACAATACTAAAAGAAGGCGATAATGTTTATTTCAGACCTCAAAATATAGGAGGTGATTTCGAATGGAGATTTGACCTTTATGGGAGTTGGTATCCATTTAAATGGTTAGAATTATCACCCTATGTTGAATACTATATCTCACGACTTGAAACTCCATCGCAAAATATCAACTTTGATTATTGGCGTATAGGTGGCAATATTACAGCATCATTTGAAAACTTGTCTTTGATCTTCAGTGTTAATTCACCAACAAAAGTATACGACGGCGACCTTTTGTCACGTGGCAGCCTTCAATATGCTGGAACGATACAATATAAAATAGGTAATTGGTCAGTAGGTGCAAAATACAATTATTCAGGACACAACAACTATACTGTTTCGAATTTACCTATTCTTAGGTATAATGAGAACAAGGATTGGAAACCACTTCAGCATATGGCACGCTTGACTGCCACATATACATTCTCCGTAGGAAAATCAAGAAGGCACGATGGCAAGATTCTTATAGAATCAAGTAAAGACAATACCGGTTTAGGTAAGTTTAATACACCACAGATAAGCAAATAAAATGAAACGCTTCCCCTTTATAAAGCAAAAAGATTCAATGCAATGTGGGGTGGCTTGCCTTGCATCTATAAGGGGTATCTCTTCAATCATTAAAGTTGGCTGCAGAACAATTAGGCTTTGATTCTATGTGTGTTCGAATACCCAAAGATTCTATTTTGGAATGCAACTTACCATGTATCCTCCATTGGAATCAGAATCATTTTGTTGTACTATCATTACTGTCCCGTTAAAGTGGACTGACCGCTCTTTGAATTAATTGAAATACAGTCTATTAGGTGGTATTTTGGAATGAAACGGACTTGATTCCGTAACTTTGCAGTCAAATTGAAATGACTGTTATGTTCCAAGATAAATACGTTTTTGCCCAGCTCACCGCTTTTTTGAACAGAACTCAGTTGTCCCCTCTTTCCGGGGTTATTTGATTAATATTTAACTGGTCCCGATTTTAATGGGACACTAATGATATGGTTTTACAAAATAAAAATCAATCTTTTAGGCTTTATTATGACATCAACCAAAAAGAGGTCTTCATATAACCTTTACGGTATTTGAAAACCTCTTTAGTTTACAAATCCACACTCCATTTGGTGAGAAATTCCCTTGGGCGTAAGCGTGTCACGCTATACGACTCAATAGTGTTGCCGAGAGTTCTTCGTTCAAACTCAGAAGTGCCAATAAGGTTGTTTGCTGTGACAGAGAACTCCCAACGCTTAGCCTTGTAGGCAATGGCAAGGTCAAGAAAGTGGTTTATGCCGATGCTCTTGTCGTTGGTATGGAAGAGTTCGTTTTTTACGCTCAGCATCCATCCTTTGGCAGGGAATACATATAGTTTAAGGAGATGTTCCCAGTCGGTTGTGGGGTCGGAAGAGAGTTCGGGAGCCGTGAGGTTCTTCTGCTTGTAAATGTTCACATTCGACTTACCCTCAACAGAAAGAAATCTCGCTGGACGCAATGAGTAGTTGAACGAAACGGAGGTTGTGTTCATACGTGCGTCATTCACAATGCCCGACACAAGCATACAGTAATCTGTAACCATGTGTGAGGCACCGAGACCGACAAGTGTCTTTGCCCATCCAAACGATTTGCTTACACGACTAGAAACGCCTATTGTCTGCATGGCATATTCCTTGTCTGTAGCAGTCGTGGTGTAGATATTGCCGTTCATCGCACTCTCGTAAAGGATGTTTCCCGACATTCTATTATATGAAGGACGAATATTAAAGAACAGTCCCGACACAGGATTGGTGTATTTATATGCTGCCGTTGCATGAAGAGAGTGAGTAGCATCCGTCTTACCTCTATTCACTTTCTGAGTGCGATAACTTGTGAAGATAGGAGTGTCATAGATAGACCTTCCCATCAATGGAGCATTAGCATAACCAACATTAGCCGAAAACTCAGAAACAACTGTTGCCTTACAATTCCAATTGACCGAAGGGTCTATCCACAGATGATTGCTTCTTGATTCACGATAAGATTGATGGGCATAACTTATCTTCGACTTTATTCCAATCCTGTGCTTTCCGAAAATGAACGACATGGAAGGAGTCCAATACGTGCGAAACAACTGATACACATTCGTTTTCTCCGCTTCCTCGTCCATTGCCACACCAATGCTCTGATAGTCGTAGTTCATTCCCAATTCATTGTTGAGATAGTGTCTGCCGACTTTCAGTTTATATTGTATTTCATTCTGTGTGGAGAAGAAACCGAGATTCAGCCGTTCTGTCATTCCACCAATGGTGAGCAACTGTCCTGGCAGATAGCTGTAGGTCCAATAACTGTCAACGTTGTATATGTTGCCCTTTGCCGTGGTGTGCGACATCTGAAAATCCTCAGTAATAGTGCGCTTATGCGGCTTCACCATCATGTCGGTGCGTTGTCCGTTGTACATCATCGTGCCGACACTCTTGTTGAAGTCAATATAACCTTTAAGGTTGTTCTTGATGAAACTCTTGCTGCCGTTGTACTGATAGTTAGCCTCACCCTTCCATTCGCTTCGGGTGTTGCAGACATTCTGCTCCTCAACTATGACTGGCATGTCGGCAAGGGTGAGATAGGTGGATGAACTATAGTCCTGCATGTCGGTCTTGTCTATAAATCCATTGCCTTGCACACGCAGTTCCGAATCCTTACCAGTCTTCCAAAGCCAGTTGCCGGCAACAAGATGACTATTGTTGAAAGTATAGCGGTTGTCTGCAAGGTCGGGAGCCGCAATCGACATCATTGAGAGATAGCCCGATTCAGAGCCAGTTCTTCCCTTCAACAATGCAGCAAGATCGAGCACTTCGTTATCGAGTTGCTTGCCGATGTTGTTGTTCTTGTACATCATAAGCGTCTGATACTTTTTGTTGAAACGCATACCCATCAGTCGGCAGTCGTATAGAAAATCATCACCCCAACCAAGACCAATGTCAGCCGTTCCCGTCCAAACAGCTTTGGCATCATCCTTCAACACAAGATTGAGAGCAGCCTGTTCGCTGAACGACACGCCACGCAACGACTTCACCGACTGATGATTCTCCAACACCTGCACACTCTTTATCTTATCAGCAGAGATGTTTTGGTTGGCAACACCATATTGCGACCCCATTAAGTCAAGTCCTTCGATATAGAACTTATTGATAGGTGTTCCTTGGTATTCCACCTTGCCGTCAGCTTTTACTTCAAGACCTGGCATTTTTGCTATTACATCAGCTATGCTTCGGTCCTGTCCTTGGCGGAAACCTGCAACTGAATATGTGAGCGTGTCTCCCGTACTCTTTATACGCTCCGCTTTTATCTTTACTTCCTTTAGCTTGAAGCCACCTTCTACCAACGTGATAGTCATGCCATCCTTCAAATCAGCAAACGGTATTGTCTTCTTCTGATAACCAATATAACTTACCGTTATGCTTGAAGGATTTTTCCCTTTAGGAATAGTCAACTTATATTCACCCTTATCGCTTGTGAGACAATACGCCACGGTCGACTTGCTCTCAGTCGATACCACAACCGAGGCACCTACCAAGAGTTCTCCTTTCTTACCCTTCACCTTTCCTGTGAAGGTTTGTGCAGAGAGCGAAAAGTTTGTTAGCAGAAGTAAAATAAAAACGGCAATTCTCATTCTTTATCCAAATGGTTATATTTAGGCACTTCAACCTCGTTATCGACTTTTGCATCAGTCCCAGAAACAGTATAAACAATCACTTTTTCACCCGATGTCGTTTGACTAAGAATTCTATCTACAAGTTGGTCTTTATTGATTCCTTCTGACTCTGAGCGCAGTTGCAAGAAACGTTTTCGGGTACACTTTTGGTGGCTGTCTTCTTTGTAAACCGAAACCAAGGCATTCTCAGGAGCATTCTCTACACCAACAGCATTGAAATCAAACAAACCCTCCGAATCCCTTGCCGCCATAATCAATCCTGGCAAACCATTAAGAATGTAAGGACCGTAATTGAGAGGCAACTCTATAGAATACCATACAGTCCATGTCCGGCCATATACGGAGCCAACCGCCTGCTTGCATTCATATTCACAGATGGTCTTTGTGCTGTCTGTCAACTGCCATTCGATAACGGGAAGCGCATCCACATATTTCAATCCGGAGTTGAGAACCTGCTTGTAATAAATGTATTCCCCTTTCTCTGGAGAGCCAACAACAATCTGGAGATCATTCTTTGGGAAATACTTTCCGCCAATTACTGGCAGTTGGTCAATCATCGCATTGTCGCCTCCTTGTGCCTTCACTTTAGCCAGTTCACTACTGTACAACCTGTAGTTGTTATTATAAAATATGGCGGTAGTCTCGCCTATATCAAGCGTCCATCTGTAAGTATTGGTCTTGCCTGTTACTACCTGCGCATCACAATCGTATGTGACGCGATATTTTGCTTGCTCTTGAGCATAAGCCATTGAGCAGAAAATCAGAAAAAGAAAGGTTATATATATATTTCTCATATCACTTATTCATATTTGTCCATTAAACATGCATTGAAAGTCCGTTGTGCCT
>OLGI01000677.1_pt1 | contig 34049 bp, 26 predicted proteins | sample 1605221 | NCBI WGS metagenome assembly OLGI01 (sample SAMEA3888915, study PRJEB22519) | human gut metagenome | biome: human gut; feature: human-associated habitat; material: faeces | place: Denmark | collected 2010 | reverse complement strand
GGGATTTCGTGTGTTACTTAGGATACTCATAATCCTTTTTTAGAGAAAACTTATATTCATTGTTACGCATTTCTGTGCAGAAATCCCTAAAATGTAGTTTTGCGTTTTGTGGAATGCTTAGACCTATCACTTCAATTGTAGCACCATTATCTCCAATTTTATAAGGTGTAACAAACTCCTCTTTGCACACAGATGGACATAAGAAGAGGCCTTTTTTAATGTTCAACCTATACATATAAGTTATAATCTGGTATAGATCTTCACGAGCAACTTCGCGTTTATTCCCATTCTCGTCTTTTGCGTAACGTTTGTATTTAGCATCGGCTACAATTTGTCCCTCCTTATAGAAGTCTGGGTAAATAGTATGATGAGGTGTGGTGTCAAACAAATTGATGCCCCCTTGTCCTTTCTTGTTCTCAGGGTGTATAAAGTTTAATGGTTTCAATAACGTATCAAGGTATTCCTCCCAAAGCCATGCGCCATCAAATAGCAGTCCGTAACCTTTGTCATTATCCTCTCCATACATCACCCTTTCGTGTCGTAAAATACTTAGGCAGAGCTTTTGCAAAGCACGATATTTGGTGTAAAAAGGATGACTTTTTAATTGTTTGCAACTCTGTATGATTTGTCGGCGATCACGTAATTGATAGTCAGGAGTCACATTAACTACCTGTAATATAGCATTGCGAGTGTCTAAATCATTATTCAAGATACCACGGCCAAATGAGTTGCTTCGTAGATACTCGATAGTGTGTCGAACCAAATGCAACAGATTGTTATTGTGGCTCAGTTCACGTGTTCTATAAGCAATTTTTCCACGAAAAGGAATGTCCTCACGTATAAAGCGACTTACTTCAATTGCACCACGCACACGATCGTCATTATACTGAAAATATCTATACTCTTTATATAATCCTTGTGCGAGGGCCTCTTTCAACACCTTTGGGAAAAACATAAACAATAAGTTCAAAATAGAATCTTTGGTGCTTGTAGTTGTTTCAAGACTTGTAAGATTAATATTCAGAACTTTTGACAACATGTAGTAAAGGAAATTCCCCTTAGGCTCATTTCCTCCTTCATTGCTCATATCGTCAAAACGCGAATGTATACGAAGGTGAACATTATCTTTGCCGACAAAGCCCATTATATTGCCTGTTCTGATCTTCCATGCCTTCTTGTTTGTTTCCTCATCCGAGTCCTGAATTAATTCTATAATATGTGTATCAGCATTTATTTCTGTATCATCTATTGATGATGGAAAAACAAACAAATCGGGGGAAGATAAGTTTTTTTGAGCAATATCTTTGAGGTTATTAAAAATCTTTCCCGACCATGGTACTTTCTCTTCCTTATTGTAATTATTGTCAGTCAGAGATATCTTCTTCTGATTTTTCATTTCCGTTGTTGTCATAAGCATCTTTTATATCTTTGAGATATTTATCAGCATCAGGCATACCACGCAAGTACTCAAACACGAGTCCCTTCAAGTAATAATCCCAAAGTTTTTCTTTACTGCACTCTTTTAGTTTTAGAAAATATGAGGGGCCAATATGATATGCACTGCCTAGGCCTGGAACTTTGTCAATCGCTTCATTCAATCGTTTCATACGCTTAAGCATGTCTATCAAATCCTTTTTACCAAAGTCTGCTTCATCCCACATATCCACTCTACTTTCTGGCGTGATTTCCTTAAATGCAAAGCGACGTCGCATAGCAAAATCCATGGATTCTACACTTCTGTCAATGTCATTCATTGTTCCAATAATATAAACATTTTTAGGAACATAGAATCCCTCAGCAAACTCATCACCTTTCTCTACTAAATTTTGATATTGCGTATTTACCCTACCATCTTCACCTCGATAGCCAGGATCTATGGAAAAGAACAATTCACCAAACACTTTAGATAATTCGCCGCGATTAATTTCGTCTATAATAAAAACGAATTTATGGTCTGGGGCTGACAAAGCTTCTTTGCAAAACTTTTTAAAGACACCATCTTTTCGTTCAAATACGATTGTTCCGCCATTCTTTTCCTCATCAGTAGTTTTCACAGGGCGTAATCCTTCTACAAAATCTGTATAGTCGTATGAGGGATGAAACTGCACAAATCCTACACGACTTTCATCATCACCTGCTATTTCTTTAGCTATTTGCTTAGATAAGTAGGTCTTACCTGTTCCTGGAGCTCCTGTAAGTATTACGTTATGATTCGCTTTCAGCAAATTCTTTATTTCTATTTTTAGTACGACTTTTAAGATTGAGTAGTATTTATCTAAGAACGCTTTTAATGTTGTATTGGGGTCTTTACCATCAAAAAGTCCCAATTCTTTCGGACTTTTCTCCTCTCCTATATCCTTTTTATTTAATGTGATTTTTAATTTCGTAATTGTTTTGTCTTTATCTTTTCCATTGGTCTCTATATCTATATTTAATGTAGTACCAAACCAATGTAAATAGCTTGGCTTTGAAAAATAAGTTGCTGCTTTATTTACATTATTAGCAGAAATACATATTTTGTTAACATTATAGTCGCACCATTCTTTAATGCCCTCTTGTATTAAGCCACCTTTATATCCTTGTCCTGAACGTGCTACCCGTTCTTCCCCATGTTTATTTACAAAATCTTCAAATCTTCTTTTACGCGGATCTTCATCGTTGTAAAGAGGAACATCTTTCGCTAATTCCCTTACTTTTTTATTTGTATCAGAAGAGCCTTTTGTCGCTTCCAAAAATTCCAAGTACGAAACGAAATATTCAAGTAGCTGCTTGAAATTCTTATAATCTTTATCTGTTAATGATGTTTCCATTTTTGTTGAATGTGTTTTTGTTATAAGTGTTGTTTTACTATCTAAAGCTTTCCACCCCCTAAACAAGGGTGGAAAACTTTAGTTAGCATTATTACATTCTTTGTTAGTTCTTCGCTTCCTGATAGTAATCAATAACTACACCTTTAATGTAATCGGCTAATGTAAAAGCTGCATCAGCTACATTTTCTCCTATCATCTTTTTAGCAAAAGATTTACAAAATTCGGCTCCCATATTTTTCAGTGCTTCTGAAAAAGTTTGAGGCAATGTAGACTTTTCCGAAAGAGATGCTTTTACGCCTTTCAGTATGGATTTCTTATCATCATCATTAAGCAAGAAATTATCCAATATAAATATGAAATCGGCTGTTGCTATAGATACTATGTTTGAATTGAAAGAACTATCAAAGAATCGTCCTTGTTGGTTGAGGTAATTCTGTAAATACTCGCGCAACAACTTGTCGTTAATTACAAACGAAATGCCACCTTCTTTTGTATCACGATATTTACACTTCTTGAGCAAAACTGTGATGCTCTTTTTAGCTGTATCATCGTTGAGAGTAGGATACTTCAAGTTCGCTTCATATCTCAGTCTTTTAACCTTTGATATAGGAATGCGCAGATTTACACTTACCTCATAGTCTGACTTATCTTTATAATCGTCATGATTGTTTATCAGCCAATGAAAGATATACACCTCAAAGTCATTCTTGGTCATGGTACCGAAACCATGAGAAAGGTAATCTTTAATAAAGTTTTCCATAACGTTTTTTGTTGATACTGCTTTACTTATATCAAATAATGAAGAAAAGGCTCGTTACTATTCCTCGTCATCATCATATGCAGATTTCAATGCTGAAAAGTCTCTGCCAATAGCCTTATATTTCGCCTTAAGAGTTTTATATATTGATATTACTATGTGGTGCTTAGGCGTTTGGCCGGACAGCAATGTATCACCCGACTTCGTCATTGTATAGTGCAAAGGTAACTATTTCCCTATTGCATAGGCAAAATAAGGGCAAATTATTCCTATTCATCAATAAAAGCATCACATTGCATAGGCAAATAGCATTACTTATTTACCTTTTGCATCTAACAGCAAGCGCTCATGCAAATATCTAATCAAGACCTTCATGTTCTGTGTAAAAAGTTACGGAGAATGCAGACAAACTCCGTAATATCTTACATTCCCGTCAAGACATAAGCACATAAGCTACATAAAAAACTTTGGCGAGATTGGTAAATAGGTTGACCCATTGCATAGGCAAGACGGAAGCCAATCAGCCCCGCTGCACAGGTTGCTGTTGGGCTGTGTGCCTGGAGGTGATGCAAGCTTTTTAATACATATTATCATTACGCGGCACAAGTCTTTTAATTTATCGTTTTGCGTTGCGCGCAGATTTCAGTAACTTCGCCGACTGAACAATAACGAATAGGAGGCAACAACAGTGCATTCGTCAGACATATATTCAAAGGAATGGTGCGACATGGTGTTTGAGGGCCGCAACAAAGCGTATGGCGCCTACAAGCTGCGCGAGCAGACGGGCGCCCGCTACCGGCGTGTGCTCATCATTGTGCTCGGCACCTTGGGCGCCTTGCTGGGTGCGCAGGGGTCGCTGGCCCTCTATGCACACATAATGGCTATGCGCGGCATGAAGGAGGCCGAGGACGCTTTTGCCAAAAAGCCTGCCGAACTGAAGGAGGGCTACAAGGTGAAGTTTCTGGCCACAGCGCGCCAGGCTCCTACGGTGCGCACGGCACCGGGTGCCAAGTCGGCAAGGCCAAAGATTGTTGACGGACTGCCTCCGCTCGAAACCATCGGACAGGACGGCCCCATAGACTACGACCCCGAGCAGCAGGTTATTACCACACCTATTGTGGACACTACGGGCATTCACGACAAGTCGCTGCCCATAGCCAAGGAGAAGATTGTGCCTACCGAACAGGTGTCGCAGATGCCTGAGTTTCCGGGCGGACTGCGTGCCTTTATGCGCTGGCTCGACCAGCACATCGTTTATCCGCAGGAATGTATTGACCGCAATGAAAAGGGTTCTGTCACGATTTGCTTTATTGTGGACGAAAAGGGCTATACTACCGACCTTGAGGTGAAGAATGCCTTTGACGCTAAAATATACAAGGCTGCCATGGACGCGCTAAAACGTATGCCTAAATGGAAACCTGGCACAGATGACAAGGGCGACCCCACACCTGTTAAGATTACGATACCGGTGGACTTTAAGTGAAGGGCTTCGCTTATATGAGCCACCTCTAATGGGGGCGACGCGTCCCGCGTCGGGATAAAGATAAGAGTTAAACACGAACGCTACTACTGCTAATAATAGCTGCATATTTTCCCGACGCGAGACGCGTCGCCCCCATTAGAGGTAGCGTTCGGTGCTTTTGGCCTTTATTGACATCATCGGCTGCGACTCAGCAATTCAAGGAAGCTTGATTGCATTCGCCTTGCACGATGATTTTGGCCGTACCCGTCTAAATCAGAAACTTTAGACAGTAACTTTTTAACCCTCTAACCCCCTCCCTCCATGCACATAGAGATAGATGAATCATCAGGATTTTGCTTCGGTGTAACAACGGCCATACGCAAGGCCGAAGAAGAATTGGCCCAGTCGGCAGCGCTCTGCTGCTTGGGCGATATTGTGCATAATGGCAGCGAATGCGAGCGATTGCGAAAGGCTGGTTTGCAAACCATCGACCACGAGGCGCTCAACCACCTGCCACAAGGCACTAAAGTGCTGCTGCGTGCACACGGCGAACCTCCTGCCACCTACGAACTGGCACGTGAGCGAGGCATCTGCATCATAGATGCCACCTGTCCGGTGGTACTACAACTGCAACGGCGTATCAAAAAGGTGTATACCGAAAATCCGCACCCGCAAATCGTCATCTACGGCAAACGCGGACATGCCGAGGTGCTTGGTCTCGTGGGACAGACTAATGGCGAGGCGCTGGTGATAGAGAGTGTGGAGGAAGCGGCGCAGATTGATTTTTCGCGCCCCGTGGCCTTGTTCTCTCAAACTACCAAACCGCTTGAGGTGTTCCGGCAGATTGTGGACTATATTACAGCGCACATGGAACGGGTTGAAGATTTTCGCTACTTCGACACCATTTGCCGCCAGGTGGCCAACCGCTTGCCAAACATTCGCGCCTTTGCCTCACGCCACGACGTGATAGTGTTTGTGTGCGGACTCAAAAGTTCTAACGGACGTGTGCTGCACGAGGCTTGTCGCAAGGTGAACCCGCGCACTTATCTTGTTGACACTCCCGAGGCCATACGCCCCGAGTGGTTTGAGGGTGCACGCAGTGTGGGCATCTGTGGCGCCACTTCCACCCCGAAATGGCTGATGGAAAGATGCGCCGAGGTGCTGAAGGGGGCGCGCGATTGAGCATGTGCTAATGTGACAACGGGCTAACATGTTAATGGGCTGACGCCGTAGCGTTACTATTTGTAGCGCTACGGCGTCAGCCCATTTGCACAGTCTGCACCCCATCGTATGTGCAGGCGCGTTGTGATGGGTGCCAGCAGGGAATTACGGTATAGGGAGCCCGAAAAAAGTGTCGGAGCAACAGAAAGTCCGCTCTCCCTATGCCCGAAATTCGCTCTCCCTATGCCATAAAAACAGACCTATAGGTCAAAAAAAACGCAAACACTAATGGGGGCGACGCGTCTCGCGTCGGGGATAGTGCAGGAATAGTAAAGGTGGATATAAACTCTACTAAATAATAGTTGCATCTTATCCCGACGCGGGACGCGTCGCCCCCATTAGAGGTAGCGTTTTGTGATAGCGTTGGTGATTGTGCTTAGAGACAGCGTTTAGTACTACTTCTTGGTCAGCACATAGAGTTTGGCCATTTCGCCCTCAGGCTCATTGCCAAGCGAGTCGGTCATGATGATGCTGTTGGCGTCCTTCACCTTATAATATGTAGCCTCGCCACTCGAGGGACGAACAATTTCTACCACATTGTTTGCCAGCACCTTGAATACGCCGCTTGCCTCGTCGTGGCCGTCCTTGCGCTCCAAGTAGTCGGCCGAGTACTGGTAGGTGCTGTCGGCGTTGAGCGTCAGTACGGTGCGAATGCCCGGACAGTCGGCAGCGGGGAGCGTGCCCTCGTAGGTGCCAGCCAGCGACTCGATGGCCACACCCGAGCTGAGCGAATCGTTTGCAACAGTGCTCAAGCTGTCCTTGTCAGTTTCGTTACTCTTTGTGTTGCCATGGCATGATGCCATGCACAGTGCAGCGGCTGCGGCAGCCGCTATTACCAAATTCTTCTTCATAGGTTTGTGATTATTTTTAGGGATTGTCTGATTGTTTTTGTAACCGCATTGCCTCAGCGTGAAAGAGCCATCAGCCCGGCATGCCCTTTCTGAAGTCGCTGGGCGAAATGCCCTCCGTGTTTTTGAAGTATTTGCCAAGGAAGCTCTGGTTTGGGAAGTTCATTTCCATAGCAATCTCCTTGATAGAGAGCGGGGTGTTCATCAGCAGCGACTTTATTTCGATAATCACCAGCGTGTTAATCCACTGTCCGGCAGTTTTGCCGCTCACCAGTTTCACCACTTCCGACAGGTGCTTGGGGGTGAGGCACATTTCGCTGCTGTACCATTCAACGCTGCGCTCGTGCTTAAAGTGTTGCGACACGAGTTTGATAAACTGGTCGAATATGGCGTAGGCGCGACTCTGCGTCTTGGAGTTTGACTGCGGCACACGCACATCGAGCAGGTTGCATATTTCAAAGTAAAAGGCACGCACCAACGACACGGTGGCTTCGCGCATGTAACGTCCTGGTGTGGGGCGGTTGAGCCTTTTGCGTATCAGCTGGTAGCACTCGAGCAGCCACAGTTGTTCGCTCTCGGTCATGGTGAGCACCGGGTGCTCCATCAGGAATAGCAGGTAAGGCCACATCTTGTCCATGCCCACCAAGCAGTTTTGGGCAAATGTGCGCGACATGAGCACCGCCTTGGCGTGAAAATTGCCGTCGGAGCTGCCATCGCGAAATATCTGTTCGCCAAAACTGATGAGCAGGTCGCCCGGCTCCATGTGGCATTGGCGGCCATTCATTGTAAAGTCCACCTGTCCCTCGGTGCAGAGGGCTATGAGCAGGAAGCCTACTTGTGCGGGGGCTTCAACCAGGTCGTCGAGGGTGATGTCGTCGAGCACGGTAAACTCTTTGCCAAGCCCTATGCCGCTGGTTGTGGCCAGGGCATCGTTTATGCTGAGTGTGCGTATGGGTGAGTAGCTTTGTTGGGTCATGCGTGTATTGATAGGGGTTGTGCTTGCAAATATATGGATTGTTGTTCATAATATCGGATTTTAGCGTAAATATTATTCCTTTTTACGTTTTTGTTGTAAATAAAGGGACATTTACTTGGAGCTAATGAAAGTTTTTCGTACTTTTGCACTCGCAAATCAGCAAGGTGCCATAGCTCAGTTGGTAGAGCAAAGGACTGAAAATCCTTGTGTCCCCGGTTCGATTCCTGGTGGCACCACCTTTCTAAACGCAACGTGCTTAGTAATACATTTGATTTGCAACATTTTGGTGCCATAGCTCAGTTGGTAGAGCAAAGGACTGAAAATCCTTGTGTCCCCGGTTCGATTCCTGGTGGCACCACTACAAAAAGAGGTTTATCGTAAAGATAAATCTCTTTTTTGGTATATGGACCAATAATAGTTTCAAGTTTCGGATTTAACAAGGGCGGGCTGAAAGCCCAAGTATTTACTTAGCCCAGGGCAACGCCCTGGGTAAAAATGAACAAGGTTGTGACGCCCTGTAAGGGCAGAAGTAAAACCACTTCATCATACTTTTGCCCTTACAGGGCGTAACGTTTCTTCTTGTGGGCGACCCAGGGCGTTGCCCCGGGCTATGGATTACATTGGGCTTTCAGCCCGCACTTGCCAAATCCGAAAGTTGAGTAATAGTCAAGCAAAATAATGAAACGCTTTATATCACTCTTACTGCTCGTTGTGAGCATACTGCCCATGCACGCTGGCATTATGCGCACCGACAGCATCATGCCCGAGGACTCGGTGGTGACCGACACCATAGCCGACAATACCGACTTGCAGCTGTCGCTGCCCGACCGCTTGCGCCAACTGCTCGACAACGATATATTCGAACGCACGCAGGTGGGCATTTATGTGTATGACCTCACGGCCGACACCCTGGTGTTTACACACAACGAAAGGCAGTGCATGCGACCTGCATCGAACGAGAAACTCGTTACGGCCATCGTGGCGCTCAACGACCTTGGCGTGACTTACAACTATCAGACAAGGCTCTATGCCGACCACCTGCCGAACGACACCGACAGTGTGTTTGTGGGACGTGTGTATGTGCGCGGTGGCTACGACCCGCTGATTGATGCCGACGACTTGCGCGCCTTTGCGCAGAGTCTGAAGGCGCATGGCATCACCCGTATCACATCGCCCATTGGGCTTGACCTCAGCATGAAGGACGACAAGCGCATGGGCTGGGGCTGGTGTTGGGACGACGATTGCGTGCCGCTCACACCGCTGCTCTACCGCAACCACGACTCCTTTGCCGACAATATGCGCCGCATCTTTCGTGAGGAGGGCATTGACTGGGACGGCACCACCGAGGAGCGCACCGTGCCGTCAGATGCCACACTTGTATGCACCCGCACGCGCAACATCGACCAAGTGTTACTGCCCATGCTCAAGGAGAGCAACAACTCTGCCGCCGAATCGCTCTTTTACCAACTTGCCGCACAGGGGGGCAAGCCGCGTGCCGGACGCAAGCAGGCTGTGGCGCACTACAATGCACTGTTCAGGCACATTGGACTCGAGCCTTCGCACTACCAGATAGCCGACGGGTCGGGTTTGTCGCTCTACAACTATCTCACGCCCGAGGCCATTGGCCGCCTGCTGCGCTATGCTTACAACAACGATGACATATACCGCCACCTGCACCCCGCCCTGCCCATAGCTGGCGAGGACGGCACGCTGCGCAAACGTATGCGTCACTCGGCCGCCGAGGGCAATGTGCATGCCAAAACGGGTACTGTGGAGGGTGTTAGCACGCTTTCGGGTTATCTGACTACTGCCACGGGCAATGTGCTCTGCTTCAGCATCATGAACCAGGGTGTGCGTTACAGCAGCACGGGGCGCAATTTTCAAGACAGGGTGTGCCGGGCACTGTGCAGGTAGTGGCATCATTTGCCGGACAGCAATATAATAGAAAGAGACCATTGAGTTGGCAACCGACGCACTTGTGCGTATGGCAGCGACTCAATGGTCTCTTGCTTTGTGGTATGTTATGGGTGCTGTCTGGTAAAACCTAAACATGCGAATAGGCTCAAGCACCAAACACTACCACTAAACGCTACCACTAAACGCTACCTCTAATGGGGGCGACGCGTCTCGCGTCGGGATAGATAAAGGGAAGGGAAAATTCGAACTCTACTAAATAATAGCAGCATCTTTTCCCGCGCGACGAGGCTGCTGAAAAAATCCCGACGCGAGACGCGTCGCCCCCATTAGAGCTAGCGTTTGGTGCTAGCATTTAGTGCTAGCGTTTTGTACTTTGTGTTAGCGTTTGGTGGTAGCGTTTAGTGCTTGCGCTTGCTGTTTGCGGCCGTTAGCATGTTTACGTTTTACCATACACCTATATTATTCAAAAACTATCCGCAACGCCTGTTTATGGGCATTGCGGATAGAGTTTCTATGCTATTTGGTGTTTTACCAAACAGTAATATTTACGGGTAATGCAGCGGGGTGAGTTTACTTAATCACCTTTCGGCCAGCAACGATGTAAACACCGTGCTTTGAAGGCTTGCTCACCTTGCGTCCTGACAAATCGTAGATGGCATTGTTTGCCTTTGCGGCAGGGTTGGCAACCACCTGGCCAAGGGCTGTGATTTCGTCGTCCTGCGCTGCATCGACAAAGGTAAACACATAACTGTCGTTGAGGGTGGCGTCTGTACGTTTGATTATGTTGTCGGGCGTGATGCCCCAGTATTGGGGAACGGCGTTGGGCGTCACACTCATGATGGCCCACAGTCCGGCACGCTCTGTAAGGATTACCGAGTTCCAGTCCGAATAGTAGGCATTCTGGTTAATTCGGCCCTCTTCGTCGAGGAACTTCTGGTCGTTATAGGCAATCTTCCAACGGCCCGAAGTGTTGTCGATGCTCACCGTCCACTTTTGATACTGGCGTGCATCTGCACTCTCGGCCTTGGCCTCAAAGGTAGGATTGCTCCATGCCGTGAGTTGGGGCGTTGTGGTAAGGTATTCGCCATTGTTGTTCTTGATGTAGTAGCTGTTACCGCTCTTAATCACGGGGGGTTCGGTGGTAGCACCTTGCACCGGCACAATCTCGAAGATGGCATCGTCAATGTGCAGAATAGGCGTGTTGTTCTTGTCCTTGCTCAGTGGCGTGTCGCGCTTTATAATGCGGCTGTCGTTGGCTGCCATAAAGCGGTTATTAACCTTTGCGGTAGTCTGAATGGCATATTTGCCGTTCACGCGATAGATTGTGTAACTGTGCCAGTCGGCATCGTAAGGATTGATTGTCTTGTCGGCCCAGAAGGCGCCATTCTCGTTCAGGTAGCGTCCGTCTTGCGTGTTGACAATTTTGTAGCGTCCGGTGTTGGCGTCGAGCGTGATAGTCCATTCGCACTTTTGCGGTTGCGCATCGTCAATTTCGTCAGCCCATACGGGGTAGTCGCCCGTCTTGTCGGCCGAGGCGTCCTTGTCGTAGAGGTATTTGCCGTTATATTTAATGTAGTAGTTGCCCGACTCGAGCACCTGTGCCGGGAACACCTCCCAGCCTTCGGTGTAGCGGCTCTTGTAGTCGAGCACCAGCTGGTTGAGCTTTGTTTTGAGGAACGGCTCTATCTTTTGGCTCGCCACCACGGGACGTGCGCTCTTGATTGTGCCCTCGAAATTGCGCGAGATGAGTGCATCCTCCTTAGCCTGTATGACTGTAATGTCGCGGTAGTTCTGCAGGAACATTTCAGGCTTGTCATTATCCAGTGCCTGCTGCATCTCCACCATTTTCTGTCCGCGCTGCCCCATGTACTTCATTTTCAAGAGCCACGGTGTAATTTCGGTAATCAGTGCGGGGTTGTAGGTGTCGGCAAGCAGTGCATCGGCAGCCTCCACCATTTTGTCGTACTGTGCTTTGCGAGCCTCAATAGTGCCAGCGGCGTCGAAGTTAGGACTTTCGCCCTCACGGCGCATGCCGTGCACCGTTGTGCCGAGGTCTACGTTATGTTCGCAGAACACATGGTAAGCCTCAGCATTGGTCGGCATCAAATATTTGATGGCACGCTCCCAGTTGGCCTCGGGGTTGTAGTCCTTCATGTTCCAGGCATAGTCGGCCACGCCATACAGTGCCACTTTCGAAGCCTCGGCATACTCCATGGGGTTGCTCGTAAATGCCGTCATTTTGGCACCGAAGGCGTTGTCGCCCTGGTCGTTGCCGTAGAACTTGCCCATAAGCATGTGTCCGATGCAATAGTCGTTAACCGGATAGTTCAACCAGATAAAAGGAGCCATACCGTTGGTGGCCGTCTTAAAGAAGTCCAGGTCGCTTTGGTTAATCATGTCGGCCACACCGGCACCAGTCCACATCACCTCGATGCCCTTGCGCAGTCCGTTGCCCAAGCCGCGCAGATAGGCATCGTCATTTTTATAGCCAGCATAAGCGGCGTTGTACTTTGTAGGACACATTGACAGCTTGTGCAAGTCGTCGTGCTTCAATATGAAGTTGTCCCACACGTAGTTACATTCGGCCACTTGCAGGTCGGCGTCGGCACCACCAAAGTCGTCGAAGAAGATGGAGAAGTTGCGCACGCCCAATGAGTAGACGTGCTCGAGCTTGTTGACCACTGCCTTAAAGTCGGCCTCTGAGTTTGATATTGAACCGCCTGTGTGGATAGACCACACAAAGTCTACGTGGTTCTTCTTGGCCGACTCGGCCAGGCTGCGAATAATGGCTGCCTTGTCGTCGGGATAGTTCTCGCGCCATTTTGTACGGTGGTAAGGGTCGTCCTTGGGTCCGTAAACATAAATGTTCAGTTTGTTCTTGCCATAAAAGTCAAACTGGCTCTTGCGGTCGGCGTCGCTCCATGGGTTGCCATAAAAGCCTTCAATCACGCCACGCTGCGCACAGGCGGGGTAGTCCTTAATTTCGACAGACATCACCTCGGGTTGTGCCAATATCTGCAGCAGCGTTTGCACACCGTAGTATGTGCCAGCGTCGTCGGCGCCGGCCACCACAATGCCGTCGGCGGCCACTTTCAGGTAGTAGCCCTCGGCTGTTGAGGGTATGTTGGCTTCGACGGCGCTCACCGTTGCTTCGCCCTTTTTGCCTATCGTCAGGCTAAGGCCGTCGTCGGCCGTTGTGAGTTTTTCTTGCAACAGGGCCACGGCGTATGCGTCGGTTGTGGCGGCCTTGTTAATGGCGTATTTTGCTCCTGCCGAAGCGAATGCCTTTGCGCCCCAATTCACCGATTGTGGCACAGGCGACACTTGCACCTGCTGGGCCCATGCGGCCACTTGCACCGCCAGGGCGCAAAGCCACATCAAACAGATTCTTTTTAATGAATTCATTGTGTAAGGGAAGATTTGTAGTGAATAATAATGTTTTCGCGTGTAAAGGTACGAATATTTCTTCATAAAGAGCGACAACGGCGACGCGCCTTTAATAAAATGCAAAAATGCACAGATTGTTGGCACTGATGTGATAAGGTTTGTACATTTGCAACATGATTAACTCTAAAATAAATCATGTCATGAAATGTGACATCTTGTTTCTTGTATTGATTGGCCTATGCTCGTGTGCTTGTACTCTTGATAACAAAGCTGTGGATATAGATAGTAATTCTGCTGACGATTTGAACAAGTTGGGAACTGTTGCAGAAAAAGCGGCGAAACTTGGACTGAGTAGCGAGGTATACTCAAAAATGCCTGAAAAAGTGCGTGGATACCGCGAGGCAAGCATTAAACTTGCAAATTATGTTGAACTGAAAGGCAGGACTTTCTATTTGACTATTTCAAAGCAAAAGGCGAAGGCTCTTGGCGTAACGGGCGAACAATATGATGTGGTGGTTAAGAATCTTAATGCAACGAATATTGCTATTCAGGAGGCCATGGAGAATGGTGACACCTTAGACCTCTCGGGGGCTATTGAAGAATTGCGTAAAACTATTTCAGAAATGAAGTAGACAATTATGGCGGCACCTCGGCATAAAGTTCAAGCAAGCTTGACTTTATTCGCTCGGTTTGCACTATCTTTTGATAAGATAGGCGGCACCTCGGCATAAAGTTCAAGCAAGCTTGACTTTATTCGCTCGGTTTGCACTATCTTTGCATAGCACTTAAACATAACACATCTATTATATACATCAACTATGGCAACAACTCCAGAGTTTAAGTATGCTCCTATGTTCCAGTTGGGCAAGGACACTACCGAATACCGATTGCTCGGCACCGAGGGTGTGAGCACCGGCGAGTTTGAGGGCAAAACTATCCTCAAAGTGAGCAAAGAAGCGCTCACACAGTTGGCACAACAGGCTTTCCACGATGTGGAGTTTATGCTCCGTCGTGAGCACAACCTGCAGGTGGCTAAAATATTGACCGACCCCGAGGCTTCGGAAAACGACAAGTACGTGGCACTGCAGTTCCTGCGCAATGCCGAAACTGCTGTTAAGGGTATCCTCCCCTTCTGCCAGGACACCGGCACCGCCATCATTCATGGCGAAAAGGGACAGCGCGTATGGACTGACTTTGAGGACGAAGAGGCTCTCAGCCTTGGCGTATATAACACTTATACCCAGGACAACCTGCGCTACTCGCAGAACGCTCCGCTCAACATGTACGACGAGGTGAACACCCGCTGCAACCTGCCTGCACAAATCGACATCGAAGCCGTTGAGGGCGACGAATACCGCTTTGTAATGGTGGCAAAGGGTGGTGGCTCTGCCAATAAGACGTATTTCTACCCCATGACTAAGGCTACCATTCAGAACGAGGGCACACTGCTTCCCTTCTTGGTAGAGAAGATGAAGAGTCTGGGTACAGCTGCGTGCCCGCCTTACCACATTGCCTTTGTGATTGGTGGTACAAGTGCTGAAAAGAACTTGCTCACTGTGAAGCTGGCCTCTATCAAATATTACGACAACCTGCCTACTACGGGCGATGAAACGGGCCGCGCCTTCCGCGATATTGACCTTGAAGAGAAGTTGCTGCACGAGGCACACAAAATTGGTCTTGGCGCACAGTTTGGTGGCAAATATCTGGCACACGACATTCGCGTAATACGTCTGCCCCGCCACGGTGCAAGCTGCCCCATCGGTATGGGTGTGAGCTGCTCGGCCGACCGCAACATCAAGGCTAAAATCAACAAGGACGGTATCTGGCTCGAGAAGATGGATAACAATCCTTCTGAACTCATTCCGGAAGAACTGCGCAACCCGGGCGAGGGCGGCAAGGGTATTGAAATTGACCTTGACAAGGGTATTGACGCCGTGCGTGCCGAACTGACCAAGTACCCCGTGAGCACACGTGTGAGCCTCAAGGGTACCATCATCGTGGCACGCGACATTGCCCACGCCAAACTCAAGGCTCGTCTTGACGCCGGCGAGGACCTTCCCCAATATTTCAAGGATCACCCCATTCTCTATGCCGGACCGGCCAAGACACCCGCTGGCTATCCTTGTGGCTCAATGGGCCCCACCACTGCCAACCGTATGGACCCCTATGTGGACGAGTTCCAGTCGCATGGCGGTTCGTTGGTAATGATTGCCAAGGGTAACCGTGGACAGGTGGTGACCGATGCTTGCCAAAAGCATGGCGGCTTCTACCTCGGCACTATTGGTGGCGTGGCTGCCGTATTGTCGCAGAGCAGCATCAAGAGCATTGAATGCGTGGAGTACCCTGAACTCGGCATGGAGGCTATCTGGAAAATTACCGTTGAGGATTTCCCCGCCTTCATTTTGGTGGACGACAAGGGCAACGACTTCTTTAAGCAGCTCAAGCCTTGCAACTGCTGCCACTAAGCAGACGACGTTTGAATGGCGCTGTTTTTTGAACGGCGCACTTTGATTGGCAAGACGGGGCGTTTCCCTTTGCCATAGAACTTACCCTAAAGCACAAATCAGGAGTTGAACATAGGTCAAGCTATATAATGCTTGGCGGTTCAACTCCTGATTTGTGCTTTAGGGTTTCTGTGTAATGAAGTTTACTCTCTGTTAGAATATCGCTATCCGGCAAAACGTAAATAGGCGAACGGACTCGAGCACTAAACGCTACCACCAAACGCAAGCACTAAACGCAAGCGCTAATGGGGGCGATGCATCTCGCGTCGGTTTTCTGCTGCCTCGTTTCGCGTCAGTTTTCTGTAGCCGCGTCCCGCGGAATTAAAGCAAAGGCTCGCAGACAAGCATGTAATTAGTGCTGTCTGCGAGCCTTTATTCTGTGTATGAACATTGCATTTCACCGACGCGGGACGCGTCGCCCCCATTAGTGCTTGCGTCTGGTGCTTGCGTCTGGTGCTTGCGTTTGGTGCTTGCGTTTATTTCACCCTCAGCTTTTTGCCCGGGTTGATGGTGTTGCCTTTTATTTTGTTCAGTTTCTTCAGCTTTTCAACGGTTGTACCGTTCTTTGCAGCAATCTCGTAGAGTGTGTCGCCCTTCTTCACCGTGGTGCTTTTCTCCCTCTCCCGGGGCTTTTTGCGGCTCTTGTTTGACGACCTGCTTGACGACCTTGACGACTTGCCGCCCCTCGACGATGACTTGCTTGACGACTTACTCTCTGACCTTGACGATGACGCACTTTGCGACGCCTTGCTGTCGGTTGAGGCCGAGCGAGAGCGGCGGCGCGAGGCCACGCTGCGGTTGTCGAGTTTTTCGTCCACCTCCACTGTGGCACGGCGTGTCATCAGTTCGTCAGCGTTGTAGTTGTACACCGAGTCCTTCAGGTCGATAAGCGTGTTGAGCGTTTCGGTGGGCAGACAGAGCGACATGAGTCCCGCCGAACCTGGTATGAGGTCGGTGCGATACTGCGGGTTGAGTGCGCGTATGGCCTCGATGTCGATGTTGCAAAGGTCGGCCACCTGCTTCATGTGTAAGTCGCGGCTCACCATGATGGTATCGGTAGTGACGGGAATTTTCGTCTTCATCGGGCAAATGTTATGCTCGCAATAATAGTTCATGATGTAGTTGGCCGCAATAAATGCCGGCACATAACCGCGTGTCTCGCTGGGCAGATAGGGGTAGATAGTCCAGTAGTCGCGCACCCCGTCGGCGCGGTGTATAGCCTTGTTCACCGTGGTCGGGCCACAGTTGTAGGCGGCAATTACCAGGCTCCAGTCCTTGTATATCTTGTACAAGTCGCGCAGGTAGCGCGCTGCGGCCCACGAACTTTTGTAGGGGTCCTGTCGCTCGTCGACAAGGCTGTTCACCTTGAGGTCGTAGCGCTTGCCCGTAGCCAGCATGAACTGCCACAAGCCCACCGCACCGGCAGAACTCTTGGCGCGGGGCTCGAGTGCCGACTCAATGACGGGCAGATACTTCAGTTCGAGCGGCAAACCATAGTAGTCGAGCGCCTCCTCAAATATGGGTATGTAAAAGTTTCCGGCACCCAAAGCGTACGACACGGTGCGACGCAAGCGTCCGCTGTATTGGTCGATAAACTTTTGCACCACCTGGTTGTAAGGCATCTCCATCACCACCGGCAGGCGGCGCAGACGCTCCTGATACTCCTCGGCGGTGAAGATCGGGTTGTAGTCGGGGTTGACACACGTGGTGTCGGGGTAGAGATACTTTTTGGCCATCCACTCTCCCAGCAGCGAGTCGCAGTCGGCCGACATGCCCTCGGGCAGGTCTATCACCTCGTCGCGTCCGTTTTGGTCGTTGTGTACGGTAATTTCGTTTTGCGCTGTGGCAGACATAAAGCCGGCCGCCAGTGCTACAATCAATGTCTTTAAGCGTTTCATCAAAAAAAGTGTGTATCTTTTGTATTGTTGGCGCATGGTGTGCCTTAAAATACCAAACGTTAAAGCGTGAAGCTTAAAACGTCAAGCTGCAGCCCACGCCGTAGGCCGAGCGTCCCGACGATGAGCCGAGCAAGGCAGGCTGCCCTATGACAGCCGGTTCGACACGCATGCTCAAGTCGGGCGAGATGTCGAACACCGAGAGCTGTGCGTCAACGTATGCGTCGACTACCGAGAGCAGGTACACGCCCACAAAGCAGAAGGCGCTCAAGTCGCGGTAGCGGCGGTAAAAGTTCTTTTTGCGTTTGAATATGTTCTTAAATTGGTCCTCGCGCCCCGTAATGTCGTAACGTGGTGGCAACATGTCAAGGTACGAGTTGGTGTTAGGGTTGTCGTCCATGATGTCGAGATAAGCCTGCGAGTAGTCGCGGTACATCATCTGGTTCCACATCAGGGCATAGGCACAACCTAAAAAGCCGCCGTATATGAAAGGCAGTTTCCAGTATTTGCGGTTGTAAATCTGTCCGGCGCCGGGACACACCAGCGACAGCCACAGCGCCTTGGTGGGGTTAGGCACAAACACCTTGGGCTTGCCCCCCTTGCCGTTGGCGGGCAGTGTGGCGGGGTGTGCCTTCAGCGAATCGGCAGTGTGTTGCAGTCTGGCCGTGTCCACGGGCATGACCATTGAGTCGGGGTCCGACGTCAGTTCGGCCGCCATGCGGTCAAAGTCGGCATCGGCATCGGTGCTGTGTTCGCGGGCCAGTTCGTCGGGCGTTTTCACTGTGTCGGGGCGCATGGCAGGGCAACCGGTGCGTGCGGCAGCAAAAACGGCTAAAGCCGGAACCCCGTTTGAGGCTCCGACTTTGGCCGTATTTTTTGCATAAAGCGCCAGTGCTTGTGAGCATGCGAGCATCACCATCAGCACCACGCTCCGTAGTGTATGCGAACTCATTGACTATAAGTAGATGTTCAATATTATTTTATACATCAGCAGGTGTCATTTCCGCATCGGAAGTGCGTTATCGGGACGTATCTGCCCCCTTTGTTCTCGGTCACATAGCCCAGACACCTACTTAATATATGGTGTATCTCGATCAGATTTTGTCGAGCAGCGTGATGATGCGCTCAAGTTCCTCCTCTGATGCAAAAGGAATGCTGATTTTGCCTTTGCCCTGTTGCGAGCACGTCATTTGCACCTTCGTGCTGAAGCGTTCCGACAGTCGGTTGCGCAGTTCGGTGTACTCCTCGGGCAGTCGTTTGGTGGCCGTTTTGCTTTTGAGTGTGTGGCGTCCACTTTTCAGCGTTTCGCCGTTGTTAAGCGCTTTGACCATCTCCTCCACCTGTCGCACCGAGTAGCCCTTTTCGCGTATTTCGTTAAAGAGCTTCACCTGCAGCGATGGTTTGTCCAGTCCCAGCAGTGCACGTGCGTGTCCTTGGTCCACCTCCTTGTTCTGCAGCGCCACCTGCACCTGTGCGGGCAGTTTGAGCAGTCGCAGATAGTTGGCTATGGTAGCGCGGTTCTTGCCCACCTTTTCCGACAGTTTGTCTTGAGTCAGGCTATACTGCTCAATGAGGTTTTGGTAGGCCAGAGCTATTTCGATGGCATTCAAGTCCTCGCGCTGAATGTTCTCCACCAGCGCCATCTGCATCACGTTCTCGTCGTTGGCGGTGCGTATATAGGCCGGAATGTTGGTCAGCCCTGCCAGTTGTGCTGCACGCCAGCGTCGTTCGCCGGCAATGATTTGGTAAGTGCCGTCCTCCATCTGCCGCAGCGTGATAGGCTGTATGATGCCTATTTGGCGTATGCTCTCGGCCAGCTCTTGCAGTGCTTCGGGCTGGAACTCGCGGCGCGGCTGGTTGGGGTTAGCCTTGATTTTGAACACCGGCACTTCGTTGATGCTCGACGACCCGCTGGTGTGAACCTCCTCCTCGGTCGAGATGAGTGCGTCGAGCCCGCGTCCTAATGCTGGATATTTCTTATGTGTTGCCATACTTATTTTTCGTTCTTCTTAATAACCTCCTTGGCCAGTGCCAAGTGGTTCTTTGCCCCGGTGGAGTCGGCGTCGTACAATATGGCCGGCAGTCCGTGGCTTGGGGCTTCCGACAGTTTGACGTTGCGCTGAATAACCGTTTTGAACACCAACTCTTGAAAGTGTCGTTTCACCTCGTCGTATATTTGGTTGGCCAGGCGCAGGCGGCTGTCGTACATGGTGAGCAAAAAGCCCTCAATCTCAAGCTCGGGGTTAAGCTTCTTCTTTACTATCTTGATGGTGTTGAGCAGTTTTGAAATGCCCTCAAGTGCAAAGTATTCGCATTGCACAGGAATGATAACCGAGTTGGCCGCAGTCAGTGCGTTAACAGTGATGAGACCGAGCGACGGCGAACAGTCGATGAGTATGTAGTCATACTCCTTGTCGAGCGGCCGCAGCAGGTTTTTCATCACAAACTCGCGTTTGTCAAAGTTCAACATCTCAACCTCGGCCCCCACAATGTTGATATTTGAGGGCACAATGTCGAGCCTGTCAATGTCGGTGGTGTAAATGGCCTCATGCACATCGTTGCCGTTAATGAGGCACTCATAGATGGAGCAGTCCACCTTGCTCAGGTCAACGCCCAGGCCCGACGAAGCATTAGCCTGTGAGTCGGCGTCAATCAGCAGCACACGTTTTTCGAGTGTGGCGAGCGAGGCTGCCAGGTTCATCGAAGTAGTGGTTTTGCCCACGCCACCCTTTTGGTTGGCCAAAGCAATGATCTTACTCATGTCGGTTGTTTATGGTTTTGAGGTTAAGAATAGCAGTGCTATAATAGGTTGCAAAGGTAAGAAAAAAACAGCGAACTCCTCCAACCATTAGCTATTTTTCGTATTTTTGCATAAGATAAGCTGCGGCTCGGCATAACATTCAAGTAAACTTGATGTTCTGCACTCGCCTTGCATTATCTTTGCAAGAGATAAGCGGCACGGTGGCAACAGCCGTTGCCGCTGTGTGGTATACAAATCATTCTGAAACCTTTGTTTACAATGCGTCCATATCTGCTCATATCCAATGACGACGGCGTCGACGCGCCAGGCATCAATTTCCTTATCGAAGTCCTGCGTCCCTATGCCGACATGCTCGTCATGGCCCCCGACTCGGCCCGTTCGGGCTTCAGCTGTTCCATCACCTCGTCGCGGCCGCTCACCTACAAGGTGTTGCGGCAAGAGGAGGGGCTCACCGTATGCGCTTGCTCGGGCACCCCGACCGACTGTGTGAAGATGGCGCTCAACCTGTTCAACGACCGCAAATTCGACCTCGTGATAGGTGGCATTAACCATGGCGACAACTCGTCGGTCAATGCCCACTATTCGGGCACAATGGGCGTGGCCACCGAGGGCGCGTTGCAGGGCTATCCCGCTGTGGCTTTCTCGTTGTGCGACCACAGCATGGACGCCAATTTCGAACCTTTGCGTCCTTATTTGGTCGACTTCATGTTCAAGGCCATTGCCGTAGGGCTGCCCGAACTTACGTGCTTAAACATCAATTTCCCGAAAGCCGACAAGTTCAAGGGTATCAAAGTGTGCCGCATGGCCCATTCACGCTGGCAAAACGAGGTGGAACACCGCACCCACCCCTATGGCGGCGACTACTATTGGCTGGTTGGCGACTGCAAGGAACTCGAGCCCGAAGCCACCGACACCGACCGCTGGGCACTGGCTCACAATTATGTGGCCGTCACACCCACGCAACTCGACGTCACCGCCCGCGAACTGGTTGACGTGCTGAGAGAGGTGCTGTGATGACGGGCCGACGAGTTTACAGACAAGTATGTTCTGCATAATTTACAGTATTAAGGACAGAAAGCTAAGAATCGTAAGAAACTGACAAACTCACTCGTCAACCAGTTAACCCACCCCCCATCAACCATCTTACCCATCACCCCGTCAACATATTCCGCCAACGCGTAATATAATGCAATGAGCAAACAGTCAATGAAATTCTTCATCATAGCCGGCGAGGCCAGTGGCGATCTGCACGCGGCCCACCTCATGCATGCCATCAAGCAGCAATGCCCCGGTGCCGAGTTCCGCTATTATGGTGGCGAACAGATGCAGGCCGAGGGCGGCACCCTCTTGTGCCACTATCGCCAACTGGCCTACATGGGATTTATGCAAGTGGCCTTGCACCTGCGCACCATTCTGCGCGGCATGGCCCGTTGCAAGCGCGAAATTGAGGCATGGCAGCCCGATGCGCTGATATTGGTGGACTATCCGGGTTTTAACCTCAAAATGGCACGCTATGTCAAACAGCGCGCCATTTGTCCTGTGTTCTACTACATATCACCCAAAATATGGGCTTGGAAGGAACACCGCATCAATGCCATACGCCGCGATGTCGACCGCTTGTTCTCGATACTCCCCTTCGAGGTCGACTTTTTTGAGCGCAAGCACCATTATCCCATATCATATGTGGGCAATCCCACTGTGGACGAGGTGTCAGCCTACTGCCACACGCATGGCACTCCCGTGCCCGACGGCCGCACCATTGCCCTGCTGCCTGGCTCGCGCCGGCAGGAGATAACCGACAACCTCAGCCGCATGCTGTACGCTGTGCGCCCCTGGGCTTCGACCCATCATATAGTGGTGGCCATAGCTCCGGCTGTCGAACCAGCGTTTTATCAAAGCATCATACACGCTGCCCACATTGCTCCCGACAGTGTGCAACTGGTCAGCGGCCGCACCTACGAGCTGCTCTCGCATGCACAGGTCGCCCTCGTTACGAGCGGCACCGCCACACTCGAAACGGCCCTGTTCCGTGTGCCGCAGGTGGTGTGCTACTACATGCGTTGCGGCTGGTTCATATCGCGTGTGCGCCCCTATTTCCTCAAGGTGCCCTACATCTCGTTGGTCAACCTTATAGCCGGACGCGAAGTAGTGCCCGAGTTGGTGGCAAATGGCATGAATGTGACGGTTCTCCGTGCACATCTCACTCTGTTGTTGGACGACAAATCCCCTGTGCGCCAAGCCCAGCTGCAGGGATATGCCGATGTGGCAAAACGTCTCGGACAGCCTGGCGCACCACAACGGGCTGCCGCCGAGATGCTCACACGCTTGGGCAAGTAAATATCTGTTGAATGATTGACGGGTTGACAAGTAAGCATGTCTTTTACTATTTATTATGTTGAATACAAAAGGGAAAGAAAAGTGAGAGCTTGACCAAGTTGGCCCCTAACCCATTAACCCTCTAACCCATTAACCCCCTAATATGTCATTAGCAAAATTTGAGAGCGAAGTAAAGCTCGTACCGCAAAATCAGGCAGTGGTGTTCAGCCGCTTTGCCGATCTCAACAATTTGGCCGCCATCAAGGAGGCCTTGAGCAATCCCGAAGTGCAGCAACGCATCAGCCAGCAAGTGCCGGCCGACAAATTAGGCGATTTGCAAAAGTATGCCGAGGGCCTTACATTCGAGACCGATGCCCTGCACATCAGTTCGCCCATGGGCAATATCACCCTGCGCGTGGTAGAGCGCGAGGAGCCCAAGTGCATCAAGTTCGCCTCAGAAGGCTCGCCCGTGCAGCTCTATGTGTGGATACAACTGTTGCCGCATGGCGACATGGCCTGCAAACTGCGCGTCACCGTGGGCGCCGAGGTCAACTTCTTCATGAAGGGCATGGTAGCCAAACCCTTGCAGCAGGCGGCCGACGGACTGGCCAACATGCTCAGTGCCATTCGCTGACCACACGGGCGTGAATAAGGGCCTGACCGTGTCCTACCATAATAAGTTAACGGGGGAACAAGTTTACAGATTTATTACCCGTCAACCTGTTACCCCGTTAGCTTGTCCACTCATTTACCAATTTCGCCAAAGCGTAAAGTAATTATGAAAATAACAGTAGCCAACCCCATATACGATTCTGTGTTCAAATTCATGATGGAAGATGAACGCATAGCCCGCACCGTACTCTCGGCCTTGCTCAAAAAGGAGGTACTTACTGTTGAGATGCGGCGCCATGAGCACCCCAATGTCACACGTGACAATTTGTCGATGTTCAGAATAGATTTCGCCGCAAAGGTGCGCGAGAGCGACGGCTCTGAGCGCCTGATATTGATAGAGTTGCAAAAGACTTGGCTCAACACCGAAACACTGCGCTTCCGCCGTTACCTGGCAGCCCAATACAATGCCGAGGAAAACATGCTGAAGGAAGAAGAGCAGCGATGCTACGCCATGCCCATGGTGGCCGTGTATCTGCTTGGCCACCGTGTGGGCGACATCGAAGAGCCTGTGGTGTACGTTAATCACAAGGCTTTTGACTATGATGGCCGCGAGGTGGCAAACTGCGACACTGACCCCTTTATCAACAGTCTCACACACGACAGCATTATTGTGCAGATACCTTTGCTGCATGGCAAAATCAACAACCGCCTCGACAAGGTGTTGAGCGTGTTCGACCAAACACTGGTAGCGGACAAGAACCAGCACGTTATCAACCTTGACGGCAAATTGTACGAAGACGACCCCGACATGATGCACTTGCTCCACCGTTTGGGCCTTGCCACCATGAATGCCGATTTGCGACAGGAAATGAACGACGAGGACGAATATTTCTCAGCTATCGAGGATCGTGACACACTGCTAATGGAAGCAAAGGCAAAACTGTCGGATTTGGACGCACAGCTATCAGATGCCAATGCACAGCTATCAGATGCCAATGCACAACTATCAGATGCCAATGCGCAACTATCAGATGCCAATGCGCAGCTATCAGATGCCAATGCACAACTATCAGATGCCAATGCACAACTATCAGATGTAAATTCGCAGCTATCTGATGCCAATGCGCAGCTATCAGATGCCAATGCGCAACTATCAGATGTAAATTCGCAACTATCAGATGCCAATGCGCAGATACGTTCAATGGCACAAGCAATGTACCACAATGGTGTGTCCTTGGAGGTTATAGCGCAAAGTATGAACTGCCGCATTGATGACTTGAAAGCATTGTTGGGATTGTCGTAAAATTATTGCCGGCAACCAGTTCCAGCACGATGGTGCCCCCGTGCTTAGATAACAAAATATTGCTGTCCGGTAAAAGTCTAAAGCACATTGTAATAATGCTTTTGCCCTTACAGGGCGCGACTACTCCAACACGTGATACCCAGGGTGTCGCTACGCTTGCCCTGGGCTATGGTCTCCATTGGGCCTTCAGCCCGCACTTGCACATACACTTCTACTATACCGTAATTAGCAACGAGACTGTGCATTGGTTCTAACATAGCCTCTCTACCACGAGCATAGAAATGAGCACTATGATTTTAGCAAGTGCGGGCTGAAGGCCCAATGGAGCACATAGCCCAGGGCAAGCGAAGCGACACCCTGGGTATCACGTGTTGGAGCAGTCGCGCCCTGAAAGGGCAAAAGCATTAAAACCTATCATGGACAACGTGATTGCTATCGTATTTCATACATGCTTTTATGCCAATAAAAGCTCTGCAGCCATGTGCAGCCAACTAAAGGGGGTTACTTTTTGAAATAAAGAGCATGATGCTCTATTTATAAAGTATTTAAGACGGAAAAAGTAGCGTCTTGGCGTTTGACAGCAATAATAACAAAACGGCTCCGACAACATCACGTCGTCGGAGCCGTTATACGTCGGGCAGCGCAGTCACTACTCGGGAAATGACTCTACGCACCCTTATCTTCTTTCCTTAACAACCTTTTTACCCGAGTATTTAACCTAACCTATCTATGAGAAATGAATTGACCCAGCCTTTATCTTGTCATCTTCGCAGACTTGAGATAGCAACCTTTGTAAGGATCAATCCGCATTACTTTCGAGTTTTAATGAAAACGTAAACAAGTCGCACGCTACTGCTTTTGTGTGTTACACGCAGGGGCCATACCGTGGTATGAAGTTTAGTCGTGTGTGTCGTAGTTCCTTTGCGTTTTTGTGTTGGTCAATGGAGAGTGTGTGTCTGGCCACGCGTGCTTTGTTGTGTAGCACAAGCGCACCGGCTACTTGTCTCATTTTCACGATGCAAAGATACAACGACACCCCGCCATGCCCTTTACACATATGTTGCATTGATGCGTAAATGCGTACTCATGCAACATTTGTGCGCACGAATGCAACATTTGCGCGCAAACGGCCTGTCAGAACGGCCAGAGCAGCGGCACCACGAGCACGGTAATGATGAGCGATATGATGTTAAGCGGCAGTCCGATACGCACGAAATCGGCAAAACGGTAGTTGCCCACACCCTGCACTATCAAGTTGGTCTGATAGCCAATGGGGGTGCTGAAACTGGCCGAGGCGGCCATGCAGATGGTTACGAAAAAGGGAATGGGACTTACGTCCATGTGCTGCGCAATGCTCAACGACAGCGGAAAGGCGAGCGCGGCGGCAGCATTGTTGGTCATGAGTTCGGTAAACACATTGGTAATGACAAACACCACGGCGAGCAACACCACGGGGCTGCAACTGTGGCTCAATCCTACGGCAAACTGTGCCACGAGGTCGGCCATGCCGGAGTTTTGCATGGCGCGGCTAATGGCAAAGGCCGAGGCTATGGTGATGAGTATGTCCCACGATATGAATTTGGTATACTTGCGGGCCGGAAATATATTGAGCCAGGCCATGATGACTGTGACAACGCTGACAAAGAAGAACATGTCGAGGTGCATGCGCGGAGCGGCCTGGCGCACTGCGGGCAACTCGCCCACCGTGGCGCCCACTATCATCAGGAAGAGGAGGAGTACCGACAGCCAACACTTCCAACGGGGCATTTTGTAGTCGGCCTCTTTGCCATTCGACACCATGAGGAAGAATGATGAGTCGCCCCAGTTCTGCATAAAGTCGTTGTCGGCCAGCAGCACGAGGGTGTCACCTTCGTGAAAGCGTTCGCGGCGCATGTCGTGCATAATCATGGTCACACCGCCGCGCTTTAGCTCTAATATGTCGGCACCATACTTGCGCTTGAAGTCGAAGTCGATGATGCGGCGGTTGATGGCGGGAAAGCGGGCACCGAGCACTACCTCGATGCGGTGCAAACCGCGGTCCAACTCGCCGGGCTGCGTCTCTTCGTTGCGGTCATTGCGGGCTGCGGGGAGCAACTTCGACGAGAAGGCCCAAATGTAGAGCAGTCCTGCAGCGGCTATGATGATGCCCACCTTGCCAAGCTCAAACATGCTGAACCCGCCGTAGCCGGCATCTATCACCATGCCATGCACCACAAGATTGGTGCTGGTGCCTATGAGTGTACACACACCGCCTAATATGGTGGCATACGACAGGGGTATGAGCAGCTTGGTGGCGGCCACACCATACTTTTCGGCCCAACGTTTTATCATGGGGGCGAATATCACTACCACGGGTGTGTTGTTGAGAAAGGCTGATATAAAGGCTATCACCGGCAGCATGCGTGCTTGCACTTGCCGCTCGCCTGCGCCTTGCTGGTGTGGCAGCAAACGGCGCAGGAGTGCTTCGAGCAAACCAGACCGACGCACGCCTTCACTCACAAGGAAGAGCATGGCAACGGTTATCATGCCTTTATTGGCAAAGCCTTCGAGTAGTTCTTTGGGCGACAATATGCCGGCACACATGAACACTACGGCGCCCGAGAAGAGTATCAATCCCGGACGCATTCTGTCCTTTATCAATGCTGTGATGACAAAGAACAATACGATTATTACAAATAGCGCGTGCAATGTGAAATGCTAATATATTAATGTGCTAATATGGCAATGGAGTTATGGGGTAATGGGCGGCCGAGGCGCAGCTTATGAAGATAAAGGTTACTTTTTAACCCCATAACCTCCTAACCTCCCAACCTCATAACCTACTTCACCACAAACCAGGGGTTGTGCAGGTCTTCCTTATTATAGGTAAGAGGCAAGTCGGTTTGTGCGTCGAGCACCTGGCAACCGGCAGCAAGGGCTATGGCATGTCCGGCAGCGGTGTCCCACTCCATGGTGGGGGCCAAACGCGGATAGATGTCAGCCTTGCCCTCGGCCACGAGACAGAGTTTGAGCGACGAACCGGCACTTACCAATTCAAGGTCGGGGTGATAGCGGCGCAGGTCGTTGATGAACGATTCTGTCTCGGCAGAAAGGTGCGAGCGCGAAGCTACCACGCGATAAGGACGGCCCGTGTCGGCCCCTTTGAGGGGTAAAGCTTCGGCCTCGCCCACATGGAGCGTTTCTGGTTCTACCTCAGCTGTAAAGGCACCCTGACCTTTCTCGCCCCAGAACAGGCGGTTTTTGGCGGGTACATAGATCACGCCAAGCACGGGTACGCCATCAGTTACCAAGGCAATGTTTACCGTAAACTCATCGTTGCGCTTTAAGAATTCCTTCGTACCGTCGAGGGGGTCCACTATCCACAGCGTGCGCCAGTCCTTGCGCTCGTCGTAGGGCAAGTGTGCGCCCTCCTCGCTGAGCAGGGGGTACGGACTCGACTCCAAGGCCTCAGCAATGACGCGGTGCGACTCGCGGTCGGCCAGTGTCAGTGGCGAATTATCGGCTTTGCGTTCCACCTGCCAGTCGAGGTCGGGGTGGGTATATATCTGCATGATGGCTCGGCCTGCACGCAGGGCGGTATTTATTATATGGTCTATCATAAGCGTGTATTCAAATTAGGTCATTATAACTCACTTGTGCAAAGATAGTGCAAACCGAGCGAATAAAGTCAAGCTTGCTTGAACTTTATTCCGAGGTGCAGCCTAACTTATCAAAAGATAGTGCAAACCGAGTGCAATACAAAACGAGCTCGCTTGTTTTTATTGCCGAGGTGTGCCCTGGCAGCCGCTAACGCGGAAAACATAAGGACATAAGAACAGAAGAACATAAGATATAACGTTTGTGTTAGCCGCTTACCACGGGAACATAAGAACATAAGTTTTCATAAGAAACATATAAGGCCGCTGCGCGGCTAACGGCCACGGACTAACGTCCGGGTGGCCTCAAGAGACATAAGGGCTGACGCCGTAGCGTTACTATATGTAATACTACGGCGTCAGCCCTTATTTCCTTATGTCCTTCTGTTTGCCGCGTTAGCGGCTGCCAAGCCACGCTACGGCGTCAGCCCTTATGTCCTTATGTCCTTATGTCTCCCGCGTTAGCGGCTGCCAAGCCACGCTACGGCGTCAGCCCTTATGCCCTTATGTTCTTATGTCTCCCGCGTTAGCGGCTGCCAAGACACGCTAAGGCGTCAGCCCTTATGTCTCTTGAGGCCACCCGGACGTAGTCCGTGGCCGCCAGCCGCGCAGCGGCCTTATATGTTTCTTATGTAGCTTATGTTCTTATGTTCCCGCGGTAAGCGGCCAACACAAACGTCATATCTTATGTTCTTCTGTCCTTATGTTCTTCTGTCTCCCGCGTTAGCGGCTGCTAAGTAACACCTCGACCTTATGTTCCCGCGCTAAGCGGCTAACGAGCAACCTACAAGCAACTCCGTCATCTCTGAAAGCTCCTAAAAACCCACATTCGTCTACAAATTGCGGCTTTTGGTCGATTGCGAATAAACCTTACGCCCCGCTGAGGGTCTTAACTATACAGACCGTCAAACAGGACTGCACAATTAAAACATTACAAACATATTAACCACAACGTTATGAAAAGATCAATGATTGCCTTGCTCGTAGCCCTCACATTGGGCATGGGCACCACTGCCACAGCACAAAAGCCAAACAAACAGTACGGCGACCGCACCGAAATGCGTACCAAGATGGCTACCCGCATGGCCAACGAACTCAAACTGGACGACAACACGCAGGCGTGGTTCATTCCGCTTTATGCCGAATACCAAGACACCCTGCGCAGCGTGCGCCGCGAGTTTGCCATTAAGCCCGCTCCCGAACTGCTGAAACCAAAAGCAGACAATGACAAGGAGAAAACTGACAAGAAAGACTGCAAAAAGGCCCCCAAAGCACTGACCGATGCCGAGGCGCAACAAATGATTGACAACACCTTTGCACGTGAGGAGCGCGTACTCTCGCTCAAACGTGCCTACTACGACAAGTTTAAGGCAAAACTCACCCCGCAGCAGCTTGTCACACTGTTTTGCAGCAAGCCCAACCGTGGCGCGGCCCCTGGTCGCCAGCAGTTTGGCGGTCGCCAGGGCGGTATGCGCCAGGGTGGTCAGTTTGGTGGTCCGCAAGGCGGCATGATGCCCATGGGCGGCGGATTTGACGACTAAACGCAACCGTTACAGCACATATATAATACTGCCCACCTAACACCCTCCCAATCTCTAAATGGGGGCGACGCGTCCCGCTTCGGTAAATAAAACTGCTGCACAAGCAGATACCCCGAGGCGGGACGCCTCGCCCCCATTAACGGTAGCGTTTTCTATCAGATTGACAGATTAAAAAGCGGATTTGAAGCCATGGGAAGAACTGTTGTGCCAGGGCTTTGCGCTCTAATGGGAGCGACGCGTCTCGCGTCGGGCATTTTTCAGCAGCCTCGGGACGCCTCGCCCCCATTAGTGCTTGAGTCGGTGCTTGAGTTGGCGCTTGAGCAAGCGCTTGAATCTGTTTGAACAGCTTGTGCTGACACCTGGCCATGCGCCTCCTGTCACTCTAAGCACCCATCAAAAAAGAGCCGCGCGAATCACTTCGAACGGCTCTCCAAATAAAAAAAATTACATTAACTTAAACTCGCGGGGGCTACCTACTCCCCCGCAAGTGGGGATAAAGGCCTGGAGCGTAAGGACTGTTATTGTGCCGCTTACCTCCGGCCTTTATGTTTGTGTGCATGTGAGAATGTCATTATATACACCTCACACGGTGAGATTAGTCTTCGTCGGTCCAAGAACTACTGTTCCAACCCTTGCCATTAGAAAGAATCTGACTTTCATTATTTACAGACTCGTCAGAGCTGTACTTAATTTGGCTTTCGTTACTTGCAGCCATCATGCCTTCTGCTACCAAGTTGATAGCCACAGCTGAGGGTGCGCTATATATCTTCTTCATTGTGTAATATCTGTTTTAAGGGGTTATTACTTTACGAATACCTTCTTGCCAGTGTTGGTTACGAAGATACCGTGAGCAGGATAGAGCACGCGGCGGCCCTGGAGGTCGAAGTACTGAACACCATCCTTGTCAGCTGCTACCACACCATTGATGCCTGTAACCTGACCGAAGTTGAAGTTGAGCACATTGCTGCTGCTACCAGCAGGAATATTTTCAGTAGCAACGTATGCCTTGTTGGCAGGTACTACAGTAAGGCCATTCTTCAAGAAGGCTGCTTCGTTAGCAGAATTCTTAGCCAACACGTATGTGTCGTTTGCGGCAAAACCAGAACGCTTGGCAGTGGCGGGCATAAGAATGTTGCCCTCTACAGTCTTGTCAGTAGCCTCAACAGTAAGGTTGGCAGTAGTAGCACCAGCCTCGTTGTAAAGCAAAGCACCTTGGTTAGCGGGGATAATGCCCTCGGGATACTCTACAAGTGTAATCATGCCGTCAGCAGCACCAGTAGCATAGTAAGCCTTTACACCAGCAGTAGCCACCTTAGTAGCGAAGGGGAATGCTACTGTAGCATACTTGGCGTCGGTGATAGATACGGGAACAGTTGTAACCTTCTTGATAACCCAGTTGCTACCGGTATCACCAGTATGGTTGCCATTATAATCTGCGATAATGGTATTATCATCACCCTGGTAAGCGTTCAGCATGTGGCTACCATTTTTCAAAATGAATTTGTTCGCTGCCTGACCTTTAGTAATCACATAATCGCCTGCACCATCATTGCCAATAGGCATTTCTACACCTTTGCCGTTAGATTCAATCTGACCAATGCAGCAATTTGTATTGGCATTCTTAATTTTGTAAGAGCCATCAGCATTGGCAACCAACTGCCACATTTGTGGAACAAGGGCACCCGAAGCATTTGTACGACGAATAATGCGAGAGCCAACAGCACCAGCCTCAAGCGCGCCATTCTTGTTTACAACCATGCTCTCAGAAGATATATAGGCCAAAGCTGTACCAGCTTGACCAGCGTTTGTCTTGTTTACAACATTCTGTGCAACAATCTGATAGTAAGCATTGGCGTCAACATTTGCAGGATAGTTGAGAGCAGCTGCACGAGCAGCAACAACAGCATCGTAGCTTGTAGCAGATGCTACTGCTGTTTTACCCGTTGACAAGGCGTCAGCAGTTTGACTAACGAGTTCATCACTTGAATCTTCGTTTGCTGTTGCAGCTGTGATTTCGGCAGTAACAACGTTCTTTGCCAACGCTATGAAATTAGCGTTAGAATTCAAATCAATCTTTTCAGCAATGAAAGCAGAACCATCGTCTACGTTAGCGGCTGCATCGTTTTTGGTTGCCAAGAGAGGAGTGCCTTGAAACGCGCTATGGTCGCCCAAGAAACTTGTTGCAGCATACTGCAAGCTGAAGTTAGCCGTAAAACCGCCCTTGGGAGTAATCTTCTGAATATAGAATTTTGAGGCAGCGCCATTAAAGTTGGCTTGGTTATTTGCGCCATTCACGCGAAGATACTTGCCATTTTGCTTGTTCAACAATTTTACAGCAAGGCCATCTTCAACAAAGGCCCAAAGACCACCGTCCAAAAGGTCGAGTGAAGTAATGCAAGTAGCATCGTACTTTGATACGCCAGTGCTACCACCACTACGAATGATGTTGTCAGCCTGACGTACCAAGTAGTTACCATCGCTGTTACGTGTTTTCAAGGTATACCAAACCTTGTTGTTGTCGGTAGAGAACTCTACAGGAGCCTCTTCTGTCTTGCTCAGTTTGTAAGTAAATTTACAGTTATCTTCACTTACAACATAATTTGTCTGATCAGGAGAGAATGAATAATAATAAGGCAGAATCTCTGGCGTGATCGTAGCGAAAGTTTCGCCCTCCGTCAGTGTTCTACGGCCAGACATAAAAGCTACTGTACCACCCTCATCATTAGTTGTTACATAAGGAACGCTATAAGCTTTTGTTGTAGTAACCTCTACAGGCACAATTTTGTACCAGCAGTTATCACCCTTGCCTTGCCAACCGCAGAATTGATTTGTGTCATCACCGCCCATATCAAAAGAGAGGTTGTCACTCTCATTTTTGATTACGAACTGACCATCGTCTTTGGTAGCAAGGTTTGCATCCGTTGTGTGATTCTGAATAACGAACGAAGCAGGTGTTGAAGTTGCAGTGGCACCACCTTTATTATTATTGTCGGCTGCAGCAGGCATATATTGGCCTCCAATAGCAGTCTCGAATGTATAAGTAGTCTTCTCGCCATTCTTTGTGATATGGAACTTGAACACAGCGAGACCACTTTCTGCGTTAGAAGCAGTCAATGAGGCCGCACGACCAAAGTGCAAGTTGTCAAAGTTGTTAATTGTAATGTACTTTGACTGGTTTACATTATAAAAGGCGTAAGTACCACCATCTGTCAGTTTGCTGAGATCCGTCACAGCATTTGCCAAATTGGCATCAGCAGACAGCTTTGCCCATGAGCGAGCGTCCTGCGCACTTGCCGTCACCCCTGCAGATGCAAGAAGCAACGACAACAAGAAAGTAATTTTCTTCATGCTTTTGTTGTTTTTATTAGGTTGTTTGTAAAATGTGTTGTTTCCACTAAAAGGTTTATTCTCTATCAAGTTAGATATGTGCACTAACGCAAGGGGCGTTGCACACATGATACTGACAAACAATACTTTACATTAACAAAATATTTTTATAGATATGTTAGTATTGATGTCTGTATTAACGCTGCAAATATATGGTGCATTTCCCAAAATACCAAACGGGGGGGGAAAAAGTATGTTAACAGATTAAATTTCTCGGCATAAGTGTTAATCAAACGGGGATTTTGGCACCAGCGGACTGACACTTAATACATTTTTTTCGTTTTTTGGAGGAGGAAGGCGCGTCAGCGGACGTGGAAGCGGATTGTGCTACGTGGAGGTGTTATTTTCGATGGTGAAAGGAGAGGAAACTGGTACGGGAGGGCGGTTATACGATAACGGGAGGTAGACGTTTCAGTTGCTCTAACCAAAAAATCGCTCCCCCAATGCCGAAAAGCGTAAGTGGTATAACCAATCATGCTAACAGGTGCTGCCGTGTATAATGAGGGGGCAAGCAGGCGTGCAGGTAAGTGCAGGCAGGCGTGTAGAAACAATAATTTGCGTCTGGGGAAACGAAAACATGCGAACGGACGCAAGCACAAAACGCGACCTCAAAACGCGACCTCTAATGGGGGCGACGCGTCTCGCGTCGGAAAAGTTGCAATGTTCATACACTAAATAAAGGCTCACAGACAGCAGTAATTACACTCCTGTCTGTGA
>OLGI01000671.1_pt1 | contig 34241 bp, 28 predicted proteins | sample 1605221 | NCBI WGS metagenome assembly OLGI01 (sample SAMEA3888915, study PRJEB22519) | human gut metagenome | biome: human gut; feature: human-associated habitat; material: faeces | place: Denmark | collected 2010 | reverse complement strand
GGTTTCCCGCGCACACCCTTCACCCGCAAGGGGTATGCAGCATCCGTAAAGCGGCACAGCCGCTAACGGCTGCCCTACCTTACCGTTGCGGAGGATTTACCACTTTATTGACAGTCTCACTATGTAAGCAATTTTTTTCGGATGAAAGCAAGAGGCAGCTATGTTCAAGCGACTGAAAGAGACCATATTGGAGATCATCCAGCAGGCGGACCTGATTCTGCTGGGGCTTTGCTGCGCCGCGTCGGTGTTCGGCATCGCCATGATTTACAGCGCCACCCGGTACAACAACGATAACCGGAAGATCATCGTACAGACGGCGGCACTGCTCATCGGCATCGTGGTGTATTTCGGCATCTCCATGATCGACCTGGAAATGCTCATTAAGCGGTGGAAGTGGATCGCGGCGCTCGATGTGCTGTTTATCCTGCTGCTGAAAACGCCCTTTGGCGTCAGCGACAATACCGGCAATACCGCATGGCTGAAATTCCCCTTTCTGCCGGTGAGCATCGGCCCGGCGGAGGTGGTGAAGATCACCTTCATCATCCTGCTGGCCTGGCAGCTCCAATGGCTCCGGGAGGAAAAACGGGATCTGAGGTCCTTTTCCGCCGCCTTCTATGTGGGCGGTCATACGCTGGGGATAGCGGGACTGTACTTTGCTATTTCCGGCGATATGGGCAACGCGCTGATGTTCCTGCTGATCTTTGTGGTGATGTCCTTCGTGGCAGGCTTTGCCCTGCGGTGGTTCGCCCTGCTTTTCGGCGCGTCGGGGGCCGTCATCGGGGGCATCATAGCATTTGATCTGGTACCGGATTCCAAAAAGTATATGCTCAACCGCTTCATCGTCCTGTTCGACCACAACTATGATGTGCAGGGTCAGGGCTGGCAGCAGACCCGAAGCCTGCTGACCATCGGCGGCGGAGGCTTTTGGGGACAGGGGTATCTCCACGGTACCCAGTCTCAGGCGGGGGCCGGCTCCGTTCCGGCCCGGCACACGGACTTGATTTTCGCCGTCATCGGTGAGGAACTGGGCTTCGTGGGAGCCACGCTGTCGATCTTGCTGCTGGTGGCCATCATCATCCGGGTACTGGTGGTGGGACGCCGGGCTGCCCAGCCGTTCCACACCTACGTCTGCGTGGGCATCGCCTCCATGGTGATGTTTCAAATGATCATCAACATCGGCATGTGCCTGTTCATCATGCCGGTGATCGGCCTGACACTGCCGTTTTTCAGCTACGGCGGCTCGTCGGTGGTGACGCTGTTCGCCGCTATGGGCTTTGTCTCCGGCATCAAGAAGCGGACGGTGGTCCGCCGCCGTCCGGGACGGCCCTTAGGCTCCAACGCGGTATATTGACTGAAAACCGGGGCGCGTAGCGCTCCGGTTTTTTCCATCGGGCCCGTTCACATATTTTTCCGGCTCTTCGACAACACTACCTCTGTATCAATACGGTATATCCGAACTGACAGGAGGTTTTTATCATGAATATCCGCATGAAACGCGGCATGGCCTTGGCCCTGACGGCTTCGCTGCTGCTGGCAGGCAGCGCGCAGGCGTTATTCGGCCTCGGAAAGAGCAAGCCGGAGACAGTCTCTCCTGAAAACGGCCCCACGGCCCGGGACCTGGAGATCCGCACCTACCGGGGCATCCCCTATCTGGGGCAGTTGGAGGCTGCGGACCCTGACGGCGGGGAGCTGACCTTTGCCATCGTCACCCAGCCCAAGAAGGGGACCGTGACGGTGGAGGGCGCCAATTTCACCTACACGCCCAAGGAGAACGCTGCCGGAGGGGACAGCTTCACCTATTCCGCCGCCAACAGCGCCGGGGCCGTGTCCCTGCCCGCCACCGTGACCGTGACCATCGAAAAGACCCGCTCCGGCGTTACCTACGCGGACACCGGCGAGGTCACCGCCACCGCCGCGCAGGATTTAGCGGAGCGGGGCGTATTCACCGGAGCGAAGATCGGAGATAAGTGGTATTTCGAGCCGGACCGGACCGTCAGCCGTGGAGAATTTCTGGCCATGGTGCTGGAGACCGCCGGCGCAGAGGTGACGGACGTCACCATGACCGGCTTCCGGGATGATGACGCCATCCCCACTTGGGCGAAAAGCTATGCCGCCGCCGGCGTGGCGGAGGGCATCCTGCGTGGAAAGCCCACGGAGGACGGGGCGGTATTCTCCTGCGAGGAGCCTATCTCCTTCAGCGAAGCCGCCACGGTGCTGAACCGGGTGCTGGATCTGGGGGACGTGGAATTGGAGGTATGGTTCGCGGACCGGGAGACGGTGCCTTCCTGGGCGGCGCAGGCTGTGGGGAATATGGAAGCACTGAATGTCCTCAGCGTGGGCAGTTTCGGAAGTGACCGCCTGGAAACGGCAGTGACCCGTGCCGACGCGGCCCGGATGCTCTCAGCGGCGGGAACCCTGCTGAGAGGGGAGAAGGATACCGGCCTGCTGGGTCTGCTGAAAAAGTCCTGACCCCGCAAGGGCGAACGCACCCACAAAACGATGCAAGCAGCCTGCCCGTTCGGGCAGGCTGCTTGCGTCTGAACAGAACCGGGGGAAAAGTTCATATTGTATTCAGCGGGGGTTTGTGCTAAACTACTATAATTACAATAGACTAAAATAGTATCGTTATGTCCATCGCAAACTGCCATAAAAATAGAAAGGTTCTGATTTTCCATGAAAATCGTTGTTTTAGCCGGCGGCATCTCCACCGAGCGAACCGTCTCTCTGGTGTCCGGCACCGGCGTGTGCCAGGCGCTGCGCCGCAAGGGCCATCAGGCCATTCTGGTGGATATGTTTATGGGACTGGAAAATCCGCCCGCAGATCTGAACACGCTGTTTGACGCGCCGGATGGCCTGTGCCCGGATGTGAAGATCGAGGTGCAGGCCCCGGATCTGGATGCGGTCCGCCGCAGCCGTCCGGATCAAAGCCCCAGCCGTATCGGCCCTCATGTGCTGGATATCTGCCGGCTGGCGGACATCGTGTTCCTGGGCCTTCACGGGCAGGACGGCGAGGACGGCCGCATCCAGGCAACGCTGGACCTGCTGGGTGTCCCCTATACCGGCGCGGGCTACTTAGGCTCCGCCATCGCCATGGATAAGATCGCCGCCAAGGAGATGATGGATGCCAACGGCATCCCCAATCCCAAGTGGCAGAAGCTGACCTATACGGAGGAAGAGATCCCACAACTGGCGGAGACGCTGCCCATGCCCTGCGTGGTGAAGGCTCCCACTGGCGGCTCCTCTCTGGGTGTCTATCTGCCCAAGGATCGGGCAGAGCTGGCGGATGCCCTGCGGCAGGTCCGCAGCTTCTGCCATGAGGTGCTGGTGGAGCAGCGGATCTACGGCCGGGAGCTGACGGACGCCGTACTGGGCGAGCGGTATCTGCCCCCGGTGGAGACCTTCCCCAGCGTGGAGAACTTTGACTATGAGGCCAAGTATCAGGCCGGCGGCGCCAAGGAGATTTGCCCGGCTGAGCTGACGGAGGAACAGGCGAAGGCTGTGGGCGAGATGGCTTTGCGGGTCCATAAGGCCCTGGGGCTGGCCGTCTATTCCCGGACGGATATGATCATGGACGAAAACGGGCAGCTCTGGTGTCTGGAGGCCAACTCTCTGCCGGGAATGACCCCCACCAGCTTCGTGCCCAAGGAGGCCGCCGCCGTGGGCATCAGCTATGATGACCTGTGCGAGGAGATCGTGCGGCAGTCCTTAAAAATCAAGAGGAGATAACTTATGCAGCCAATGACGGTAACAGAGATCGCATCTGCGGTCAAGGGGGTCTGGTGGAATCCCAGTGAACAGGTCCCGGTGGTGAGCGCCGTTTCCACGGACAGCCGGAGGATCGTTCCCGGCAGCCTGTTTCTGCCCTGGGTGGGGGAGAAGTTCGACGGACACCTGTTCATCGACGCGGCGCTGGACGCCGGCGCCGCTGGCTGCCTGTGCGCCAAGCTGCCCCAGAATATCCGGGAGGATAAGTTTTACATCAAGGTAGCGGATACCCGACTGGCTCTGCGGGATCTGGCCTCCGCCTACCGGGACAAATTTCAGATCCCCTTCGTGCAGATCACCGGCAGCGTGGGCAAGACGACCACCAAGGAGATGATCGCCGCCGTGCTGGGGGCCAAGCTGAACGTCCTCAAGACGCCGGAGAATTTCAACAATGACATCGGTACACCTCTGACGCTGCTGGGCCTTGCCCCGGAGCATGAGGCGGCGGTGATCGAGACCGGCATGAACCACTTCGGCGAGATCGAATATCTGGGAGCCATGGTGCGGCCGGACATTGCCGTGATCTCCAACATCGGCGACGCCCATATCGAATATCTGGGCAGCCGAGAGGGAATTTTAAAGGCCAAATGCGAGATTTTTGAACATCTGAAGGCAGACGGCGTGGCCATCCTCAACGGCGATGACGCACTGCTGGATACAGTGACGCTGCCCCAGCGGATCGTCCGCTGCGGCCAGAGTGAGCACTGCGAGACCCGAATCAGCGACATTGTGGATCACGGTGTGGACGGCATCACCTGCACGGTGACAACAGCCCGTGACACCTATGCCCTGACCATCCCGGCTCCCGGCGAGCACATGGCCTATTCCGCATCCATGGCGGTGGCCGTGGGGGAGGAACTGGGCCTCAGCCGGGAGGAGATCGTCCGGGGCGTGGCAGCCTATGAGCCTACCGGCTCCCGAATGCGGGTCATCCGCCTGCCTGGGGGACGGGTGCTGCTGGATGATTGCTACAACGCCAATCCCCAGTCCGTTACGGCGGCGCTGGAGATCCTGGGCCGCACGGACTGTGAACGCCGGGTGGCGGTGCTGGGCGACATGGGCGAGCTGGGGGATCTGACGGATCAGGCCCACTTCAATGCCGGCGCTCTGGCGGCCATGCTGGGCATTGACTTTGTGATCGCCATTGGCTCCAAGGCTGCACGGATCGCAGACGGCGCCGCCATGAGCGGCGGAGACGTGGTGCATTTCGCCACGAAGGAGGAGGCGCTCCCCACGGTGCGGGAGCAGCTGCGGCCCAACACCAGTATGCTCATCAAGGCGTCACACTCCATGCGCTTTGAGCGGCTGACGGAGGACTTGCGGAAGTATTATGATTGAGATTCAGGTCAACAACCTTGTAAAATCCTTTGAGGTGGGCCACAATGTTCTGGATGGCGTCACCTTTCAGATCGATCAGGGGCAGCGGGTAGGTCTGCTGGGCAAAAACGGCGCCGGCAAGTCCACGCTGTTCAAAATATTGATAGGAGAACTGGACTGCGACGAGGGCACCGTCACCATTTCGCCGGGTCACCGCATGGGTCTGATCTCTCAGATCCCGGTGTACCCGGAGGGGTACACCGTGGACGATGTGCTGCGCTCTGCCTTCGGGAGACTCCACGCCCTGACCGCTGAAATGGAGGAGCTGGCAGGCCGCATGGCGGCGGGGGAGACGGACCCGGCCATTTTGAAGCGCTATGGCAGTCTTTCCGAGCGGTTTGAGGTGTTCGGCGGATACGATACGGACGTGGCCATCAGCAAGGTGGCCAACGGCCTGTCCATTTCCGACGATATGCGGGGCCGGCTGTTCGACCAGCTTTCCGGCGGAGAAAAGACCCGGGTGAACCTGGGCCGCCTGATTCTGGAGGATACGGACATTCTGCTGCTGGATGAGCCTACCAACCATTTGGACCTTCACGCTACGGAGTGGCTGGAGGCCTATATCCAGAAATTCCGGGGCACCGTGGTGGCCATCTCCCATGACCGCTACTTTTTGGACCGCTCCGTGAACCGGGTCATTGAGATTGAAAACGGTAAAGCGGAGTTTTACTCCGGCAATTACAGCTTCTACGCGGTGGAAAAAGAACGCCGCTATCAGGAACGGATGAAGCAGTACGAAAAGGAGCAGGCCAAGATCGCCCAACTGGAAAAGTCTGCGGAGCAGCTGCGGATGTGGGCATTTCAGGGTATGGACAAGACCTATCGCCGCGCCATTTCCATGGAGCGCCGCATTGAGCGAATGCGCACCACGGCCAAGCCCACCAAGGCCCGGAAGATGGACGCCCGGTTTACCGCTGCAGAGTTCCACGGGGACGAGGTGCTGGGCATCCGGAGCCTCAGCAAGTCCTTTGGGGAAAAGAAGCTCTTTGAGGGCATCTCCCTGAAGGTGGAGGGGGGCGAGCGCATCGCCCTCATCGGCGACAACGGCACCGGAAAATCCACCCTGATCAAAATGATCGTGGATGAGGTGTATCCGGACAGCGGCCGCATCCGGTTGGGGCCCCAGGTGAAAATGGCCTATCTGCCTCAGATCATCCACTTTGACCACCCGGACTGGAATCTGGTGGAGAACATGATGGCGGCCAAGCGGGGCATCTCCGCTCAGTCCGCCCGGAACCGGCTGGCGGCTTATGACTTCCGAGGTGAGGACGTCCTCAAGCCGGTGTCCGTTCTTTCCGGCGGCGAGCAGAGCCGCCTGCGGCTGTGTATGCTGATGGATGACGAGATCAACTTCCTGATCCTGGACGAGCCTACCAACCATCTGGACATCGCTTCCAGAGAGTGGATCGAGGAAGCGGTGGAGGCCTATGACGGCACGCTGCTGTTCGTCAGCCATGACCGGTACTTTATCAACCGCTTCGCCACCCGGATCTGGGAGGTGGCCAATGGCACCATTACCGACTATCCCATGGGCTTTGCTCAGTACCGGCAGGTAAAGGCACAGGAGGAAGCGGAAAAAACAGAAGCACCAAAGCCTGTAAAGGAAAAGACGGTTACAGAAAAACCGGTCCGGGGCGACCGGGCGCAGCAGGCGGCCCGGCGGCAGCTGACCATCTGCGAGCGGGAGATCGCCAAGGCGGAGGAGCGGATCGGGGCGCTGGACGCTGAAATGGAGGCTAACGCCTGCAACTATGAAAAGCTCAATGCGCTGGTGGCGGATAAGGACGCTGCCCAGGCGGAGCTGGATGCCCTGTACCTCCGCTGGGAGGAGCTCAGCGAGGCGGCGGGCGAGGCATAAGAAACAGAGGTGAAAACATGCGGGATGTACTCTGCATTTACTATTCCCGAACGGGGAATACCAAACGGGTGATGGAGACCATCGCCAAAGAAATGGACGCGGAGCTGTTGGCATTGACCGATGGCGTGGAGCGGAGCGGTCTGCGGGGTTGGCTCCGCAGCGGCATGGACGCCATGCGGAAGGACTGCCCTGACGTTCTGCCCTTTGAAACGGAACGGAAGCTGGAAAATTACCGGCTGGTCATCGTCGGTACCCCGGTGTGGGCCGGACGGTGCAGCAGCGTGGTGCGCAGCTTTCTGAAGCAGCACGGCAAGGAACTGAACCGGGTGGCCTATGTGCTGACCCGGGGCAGCGAACACAAATGTGAGGATATTTACCGGCAGATGGATCAGTATACGGGAAAGCCCCATCAGGCGGCCACATCCCTGCGGGTGGGCCATGTGGGCCACACCTTCTGGCAGGAGGAATTTCTCCGGCAGATCCGGGAACTGCTGGCAGAGGAGGAATAGCGACACTCCTTTTCAAATTTCAACATTTGAGAAAGGAGCACAGCTATGCTGGATAAATTAAAGGATCTGGACCTCCGGTATGAGGATCTGGAATCCCAGTTGGGCGATCCCCGGGTGTATGGCGACGCAGAGAAACTGCGTCAGGTAAACCGGGAATTGAAGGAACTGCTGCCGGTGGTGGAGACCTACCGGGCCTATCAGGCGGCGGACAGCCGCCGCCGGGAGGCGGAGGAGCTGCTCCATGACCCGGAAATGAAGGAAATGGCTCAGGACGAACTGGCAGAAGCCAAGGAAGAACTGGAACAGCTGAAGGAAAAGCTGACGATCCTCCTGCTGCCAAGGGACCCTAATGACAGCCGAAACGTGATCCTGGAGATCCGGGGCGGCGTGGGCGGCGAGGAAAGCGCCCTGTTTGCCCATTCCCTTCTGCGGATGTATACCATGTACGCCGAGAGCCGCGGTTGGAAGCTGGAGATCGCCAGCATCAACGAAACGGAGCTTGGCGGCGTGAAGGACTGCTCCGCCGTCATTGAGGGGGACGGGGCCTGGTCCCGGCTGAAGTTTGAATCCGGCGTCCACCGGGTCCAGCGGGTGCCGGAGACGGAGTCCGGCGGCCGTATCCACACCAGCGCCGCCACGGTGGCGGTGCTGCCGGAGATGGAGCCGGTGGATGTGGAACTGAACCCCGCCGATATTGAAATGCAGGTCTACCGGGCCAGCGGCGCCGGCGGACAGCACGTGAACAAGACCTCCTCCGCCGTGCGGCTGATCCATAAGCCCACCGGCATGATCGCCGAGTGTCAGGAGGAGCGCAGCCAGTTTCAGAACCGGGAGAAGGCCATGCGCCTGCTGGCCTCCAGATTGTACGAGGCGGAGCGGGAAAAACGGGAGAGCGCCTATGACGCGGAGCGCCGCAGCCAGGTGGGCAGCGGGGACCGTTCCCAGCGGATCCGCACCTATAATTTCCAACAGGGACGGGTGACAGACCACCGCATCGGCCTGACGCTTTATAAGATCGACGCCATCATGGACGGCGCGCTGGACGAGCTGATCGACGCGCTGGTGACGGCGGATCAGGCAGAGAAGCTGAAACAGGGACAGGAAGCAGAGTGAGCATATTTTGAGAGCAAACGCCCGGCGGCGTTGAATATAAGATAATTCGAGGCGAGAAATGATGCATACACGATATTTTGACCTGCGGGATACCAAGGGTCAGCAAAAGATCATCGAGGATCAGATCTCCGCAGCGGCAGACATCCTGCGGCAGGGGGGACTGGTGGGAATTCCCACGGAAACGGTCTACGGCTTGGGTGCCAACGCATTGGACGCAGAGGCTGTCAACAAGATCTTTGAGGCCAAGGGCCGTCCGCAGGACAACCCTCTCATCATCCATATTCCGGGACCGCAATGGCTGCCCCGGTACTGTGAGGACGTGCCGCCGCTGGCGTATACGCTGGCCCGGAAATTCTGGCCCGGTCCTCTGACCATGATCCTGAAGCGGAAGCCCATCGTGCCGGATGCCACCACAGCGGGACTGGACACCGTGGGTGTCCGCTGCCCGGACCATCAGGTAACGCTGTCCATCATCCGGGAGGCAGGCGTCCCTGTGGCCGCGCCCAGCGCCAATACCTCCGGCCGTCCCAGCTGCACCACCGCGGCAGACGTGATGGAGGACATGGAGGGCAAGATCGACGCCGTGGTGGACGGCGGCCCCTGTCAGGTGGGCGTGGAGTCTACCATTTTGGATCTGACCTGCACACCGCCCCGTCTGCTGAGACCCGGCGGACTGCCTTTGGAGGCATTGGAAGAGGTCGCCGGCCCCGTGGCGGTGGATAAGGCCGTAACAGAGCGGCTGAAGGACGGAGAGCAGCCCAAGGCTCCCGGTATGAAGTATCGCCATTATGCCCCCAAGGCTCCGGTGACTGTTGTCACCGGCCCGGCGGAAGCTTCTGCCCGGACCATTTTGCAGATGGTGAAGCCCGGTGACGGTGTCATCTGCTTTGATGAATTCGCGGAGCTGTTCAAGGAACAGGAAGTGGAATGTCTGGGACCCAGTCAGGATAAGCGGATCCAGGCCCAGCGGGTGTTTGACGCTCTGCGGGCCTTTGACAGCAAGGACGCGGCCCAGATCTATGCCCAGTGCCCGGACAGTCAGGGCCTTGGCCTTGCTATCAGCAACCGGTTGAAGAAGGCGGCGGGCTTCAAGACCATCGCCGCTGGACAGAAGCGGGTGGTCATTGGCATCACCGGCGGTACCGGCTCCGGTAAGACCAGCGCGCTGGAGGCCATCCGGGATCTGGGCGGCCAGGTCATCGACTGCGACGCCGTGTACCACGAGATGCTGGACAAGGACGTAGACCTGCGCCACGCCATTGAGGTGAAGTTCCACGGCGTGTTTAATTCCGACGGCACGTTGAACCGCAAGAAGCTGGGAGAACTGGTGTTTGAAAACAAGGAGCGGGTGGCCCAGCTTAACGAGGTCATCTACCAGTTCCTGGTGCCGGAGATCCAGAAGCGGGCCCGGGAGGGCTATCTGACGGCCATCGACGCCATCAACCTCATCGAAAGCGGCGTGGGAGAGCTGTGCGACCGCACCATTGCCATCACCGCCCCGGCAGAACTGCGGGTGCGGCGGATCATGGCACGGGACGGCATAGACGAGCGCTATGCCCGTATGCGGATCTCTGCCCAGAAATCCGACGAATTCTACCGCGGTAAGTGCGACTATGAGCTCAGCAACACCGCTGAGACGCCGGAGGATTTCCGGGAGATCGCCAGAGATTTCTTCCGCCGCCTTATCGGAGAGCTCCGGGAGGAAAAGAACGAAGCCAGCCGGTAAACGACAGACAGGAGCCGCTAGTGGCTACCCTGCCTTACCGTCGCGGAGAATTTACCACTTTATCGACAGTCTCGAAGGAGGATACTATGTCTGATAGCAACAAAGCATTGAAGGAAAAGCTGCTGAGCAGCCGTAAAAACGGCTTTGACCGTGTGGACGCGGCGGAGCTGGAGCAGATGGAAGCCTACTGCAAGGAATATATGACGTTTCTGGACGCAGGCAAGACCGAGCGTCTCTGCGCGGCGGAGACAGTCCGCCTCGCAGAGCAGGCCGGATACAAGCCCCTGGTCCGGGGACAGGCATTGAAGGCCGGAGACAAGGTGTATGTCTGCAACCGGGGGAAGAGCGTGCTGCTGGCCCATGTCGGCAGCAAGCCCATGAGCGAGGGGGCCCAGATCGCCGCCGCCCACATCGACTCTCCCCGGCTGGATCTGAAGCCCAACCCTCTGTATGAGGACAATGAGCTGGCCTATTTCAAGACCCACTACTACGGCGGCATCCGCAAATATCAGTGGGTGACCATCCCGATGGAGCTTCACGGCGTGGTGGCGCTGACGGATGGCACCACTGTCACAGTGAACATCGGCGGCGATGAAGGCGATCCCAAGCTGGTCATCACGGACCTGCTGCCCCATCTGGGTCAGGAGCAGAGCAAGAAGCCACTGGCTGAGGGCATCGTGGGCGAACAGCTGAATCTGCTGCTGGGCAGCAAGCCCATCGGAGACGATGAAGGCTCCGACCGGGTAAAGCTGGCTGTGATGCAGCTTTTGAACGAGAAGTACGGCATCACGGAGGATGATTTCACTTCCGCTGAACTGGAAGCGGTGCCGGCTGTGAAGGCCACGGAGATCGGCCTGGACCGCTCCATGATCGGCTCCTACGGCCATGACGACCGCGTCTGCGGCTATGCCGCCTTGAAGGCATTGCTGAATCTGGACAAGACGCCTGCCAAAACCGCCGTCTGCGTGCTGGCGGACAAGGAGGAGATCGGCTCCGACGGTGTGACCGGTATGCAGTCCGCTGCCTTTGACACCTTTATGGAGGATCTGTGCGAGGCTCAGGGCGCGGCCCTGCGGGTGTGTCTGGAGAATTCCTTCTGCCTCAGTGCCGACGTGACGGCGGCCTACGATCCCAACTTCGGCGAGGTGTTTGAAAAGAAGAACGCCGCCTATCTGAACTACGGCATCGGCCTGTGCAAGTACACCGGCGCCCGTGGCAAGTCCGGCGCCAGTGATGCCAGCGCCGAGACGGTGGGCTATGTCCGGGGTATCTTTGACCGGGCCAAGGTCATCTGGCAGATCGCGGAGCTGGGCAAGGTGGACGCCGGCGGCGGAGGCACCGTGGCCATGTATATGGCCAACCGCAACATCACGACGCTGGACGCCGGTGTGCCGGTGCTGGCCATGCACGCCCCCTTTGAGGTGGTCTCCAAGCTGGACTGCTATGAGACGTATAAAGGTATGAAAGCTGTTTACGAAGCGGAGTAAAAGCTGTTTCAAAAGAGTCTGACGGCGAGATAATATGGAAAAGGCAGGAGGGAAATCCGCTCCTGTCTTTTCATATATGACCATTTTCAACAATTTGACCGTAAACGGCGGACAATTTAACGAAATTTTTCCAAATCCCACAAGGGTATCTTTGCCGTTTTCGGTTGCAAGCTGTTGGGAAAGCTGATAGAATAGAACTATTCAAAGACAAATGACCGTATGAGGTGGACGATATGGCGAGAAAAATCAAGTATTATCTGGTGGCGGCGGAGGCCCTGCCGGAGATCTTTATCCGGGTGGCGGAAGCCAAGCGGATGATGCAGACCGGCGAGGCGGACACGGTGGGCGCAGCCACAAAAATGGCCGGCATCAGCCGCAGCGCCTTCTATAAGTACAAGGACGCGGTGCAGCCCTTCAACGATATGAAGTCGGAGCATATCATTACGTTTTACACCCTGCTGAAGGATGTGTCCGGCACGCTTTCCAGCGTTCTGGGCGTGTTTGCCGCCTCCGGCGCCAACATCCTGACCATCAACCAGAGCATTCCCACCAACGGCTGCGCGGCCGTGACCATTTCCGCCGAGACCTCCGCCATGGAGAAGTCTCTGGAACAGCTGATCACCGACATTTCCGCATTGGACAACGTCATCAAATTCGAGATCCTGGCCGGATAAGGGAGGAGCAACGATGATCAAGATCGCAATTCTGGGATTGGGTACAGTGGGGACCGGTGTTGTGAAGGTAGTAGAGGCCAACACAGTTCCCATCCAGCACAAGCTGGGCCAGCCGCTGTCCGTGAAAACGGCGCTGGTCCGGAAGCTGCGGGCCGACCCGTATCAGCACTTGATGACCGAGAATTTCCGGGAGATCGAACATGACGGCGAGATCCGGGTGGTGGTGGAGACCATCGGCGGCGTGGAGGCTGCCTATGAGTACACCCGCCGGTGCCTCATGGCAGGCAAGCACGTGGTCACAGCCAACAAGCAGCTTGTGGCGGAGCATGGCTGCGAGCTGCTGGAGCTGGCCCGGAAGAACCATGTGAATTACTTGTTTGAGGCCAGCGTAGGCGGCGGCATCCCTGTGCTGCACCCCCTGACCCAGTGCATGGCGGCCAACCGCGTGGATGAGATCTACGGCATCCTGAACGGCACCACTAACTTCATCCTCACAAAGATGGTGAAGGAGGGCGCGTCATTTGCCGAGGTTTTGAAGCTGGCGCAGGAGAAGGGCTACGCGGAGGCGGACCCCACGGCGGACGTGGAGGGCATCGACGCCGGCCGCAAGATCTGTATTTTAGCGGATCTGGCCTTTGGACATCAGGTGGACCCGGCGCAGGTGCCCATGGAGGGCATTACCGGCATTGATCTGAAGGATGTGGAGATCGCCGGACGCCACGGCTACCGCATCAAGCTGCTGGGCCGCTGCCTGCGGCTGGAGGGCGGCCGCCGCACTGCGTATGTGGCGCCCCACCTGATCTCGGAGGAGAACCCCATGTCCGATGTGAACGATGTGTTCAATGCGGTGGTGGTCCGGGGCAACGCCACCGGCGAGGTCATGTTCTACGGCAAGGGTGCGGGCGAGCTGCCCACCGCCTCTGCCTGCGTGGCGGATGTGATCGAGTGTTTACAGGAGGAGCGCCATCGGCCGGAGATTGGCTGGAGCGCCGACACCGGCGGCTTTGCCTCTCCGCTGACGCTGAAGAACCGTTGGTACTTCCGGGTGGGAACGGATACCCTTCCGGAGGCCTTACATGGCGCAAAGGTGCTGGAACAGGGCACGGAGACCGCCTTTATCACGCCGCCCATCACCGGCACGGATGCGGAGCGGCTGGCGGCTTACCTGCCCACGCTGGCAAAGATGCGGGTGCTGGATTGATTCCCCAATCCCGGCTTCCCGCGTATGATGGAGTGGACCCTGCTGCCGGTCGGTAAGATTTCAATGGACTGGCGGCAATCTGAAGCAAAGAGGGAACAACCATGAGCTTGATCGTACAGAAATTCGGCGGCAGCAGTGTGCGGGACGCACAGCGGATCCGCAACGTTGCCGGTATCATTGCGGAAACTTATTTGGAGGGCAACGATGTACTGGTGGTGCTTTCCGCACAGGGAGACACCACGGATGACCTCATTGCCAAGGCGGAGGAGATCAATTCCCATCCCTCCAAGCGGGAAATGGATATGCTGCTGTCCACAGGCGAGCAGATCTCCGTAGCCTTGTGTGCCATGGCGCTGGAATCCATGGGCCTGCCCTGCGTGTCCCTGACCGCCTGGCAGGTGGGGATCCAGACCACCGCCGTCCACGGGGACGCCCGGATCAAGCGGATCGATTCTGAGCGAGTCCAGGCGGAGCTGGATCAGCACAGGATCGTACTGATCACGGGCTTTCAGGGAATGGATCGGGCCGGGGATGTTACGACCCTGGGCCGGGGCGGCAGCGACACCAGCGCTGTGGCGCTGGCGGCGGCGTTCCGGGCCAAACTGTGCCAGATCTACACGGATGTGGACGGTGTTTACACTGCGGACCCCCGGATCGTGCCAAATGCCAGGCATCTGGATGAGATCACCTATGATGAAATGCTGGAGCTGGCGTCTCAGGGGGCCGGCGTGCTCCACAACCGCAGCGTGGAGCTGGCGAAGAAGTTCCGGGTGGATCTGGAAGTGCTCTCCAGTCTGGAGAGAAAACCCGGAACCAAAGTGAAGGAGGTCACAAAAGTGGAAAAGACGACCATCGCCGGTGTGGCGAAGGATACCAGCATCGCGCGGATCGCGCTGATCGGGCTTCGGCACAATCCCGGCGTCGCGTTTCAGGTGTTTGACCTGCTGAGCAAGCATAACATCAATGTGGACCTCATTTTGCAGTCCATTGGCCGGGAGGACAGCAAGGATATTTCCTTTACTGTTCACGAAAAGGATCTGGAGGATGCTCAGGAGATCCTGACGGAAAATCAGGAGGTTCTGTGCTTTGACCATATCGAGGTGGACGGCAACATCGGCAAGGTCTCCATCGTGGGTGCGGGCCTGATGACCAACTGCGGCATGGCCGCCCGGATGTTTGAGGCGCTGTATGAGGCGGGCATCAACATCCAGATGATCAACACCTCTGAGATCCGGGTCTCCGTCCTGCTGGACGAGGGGGACGTGGACCGGGCAGTCCGGGCCATCCACGCCAAATTCTTTGACGAAATCTGAGTGATATAGCGGAACACGGGGAAGCCGGTATGGGTTCCCCGTGTCCCTTTGACTGTTTGGAAATCATTAAATAAGCCGCATCAAGCGGCGGAATGGAGATAGGTATGAACGCAATTGTAACCGTGATCGGAAAGGACAAGGTGGGCATCATCGCCGCCGTGTGCATCAAGCTGGCGGAGATGAACGTCAACGTGCTGGACATTTCCCAGACCATTCTGGACGGCAAGTTCACCATGGTCATGGCGGTAGATGCCGCCAATGCCAACGTGGGCTTTGAGGAACTGGCTGCCCAGCTTCGGGAGCTGGGGGAGGGGATGGAGCTGTCCATCCGCATCCAGCGGGAAGAAATTTTCGATGCCATGCACAGAATATAAGGAGAGAGAACGATGCTGAATCAAAAAGAGATCCTCTCTACCATCGCCATGATCGACCAGCAGCACTTGGACATCCGCACCATCACCATGGGCATTTCCCTCCTGAGCTGCTGCGATCCCGATGCGAAGAAGGCCTGTGACAAGATCTACGAGAAAATCACCCGGTACGCGGAAAAGCTGGTCAAGACCGGCGAGGACATCCAGCATGAATTCGGGATCCCCATTGTGAATAAGCGGATCTCCGTGACCCCCATGGCTCTGGTGGCCGGAGCCAGCGAGACGGAGGACTATGTACCCTTCGCAATGGCGCTGGACCGGGCGGCAAAGACCTGCGGCGTCAACTTTATCGGCGGTTATTCCGCACTGGTGCAGAAGGGAATGACCCTTGCCGACGAAAAGCTGATCCGCTCCATTCCGGAGGCCCTGGACCGGACGGAGCTGGTGTGCTCCAGCATCAACGTTGGCTCCACCCGTGCCGGCATCAATATGGATGCCGTGAAGCTCATGGGCCGCATCATCAAGGATACCGCCGCCCGGACGGCGGACCGGGACGGTCTTGGCTGCGCCAAGTTGGTGGTGTTCTGCAACGCCGTGGAGGACAACCCCTTCATGGCCGGCGCCTTCCACGGCGTGGGCGAGGCAGAACGGGTCATTAACGTGGGCGTTTCCGGTCCGGGCGTGGTGTATCATGCCTTGCAGTCCGTGAAGGGCCAGCCCCTTGACGTGGTAGCGGAAACCGTGAAAAAGACGGCGTTCCAGGTGACCCGCATGGGCCAGCTGGTGGCTAAGGAGGCCAGCAGCCGCCTGGATACCCCCTTCGGTATCGTGGACCTGAGCCTGGCTCCTACCCCGGCTATTGGCGACTCCGTGGCCCGTATTCTGGAGGAAATGGGCCTTGAGGTCTGCGGCACCCACGGCACCACCGCTGCACTGGCCCTGTTGAACGATGCTGTGAAGAAGGGCGGCGTCATGGCGTCCTCCTCCGTGGGCGGACTGTCCGGCGCCTTTATCCCCGTCAGCGAGGACGAGGGTATGATCGCCGCCGCCAAGGCGGGGACGCTGTGCGTGGATAAGTTAGAGGCCATGACCTGCGTTTGCTCCGTGGGTCTGGATATGATCGCCGTGCCCGGCGACACCTCGGCAGAGACCATCTCCGCCATCATCGCGGACGAGGCGGCCATCGGCATGGTGAACAACAAGACCACCGCCGTCCGCCTGCTGCCCACCCCCGGCAAGAACGTGGGCGACACGGTGGAAATGGGCGGCCTGCTGGGCAGTGCTCCGGTGATGCCGGTGCACAAGGAGTCCAGCGCCGACTTCATCCAGCGGGGCGGCCGCATCCCGGCCCCGCTCCACAGCCTGCGGAACTGATTTGAATAGTTGAACAGCAAACCCCCGCCGTAGTCATACGGCGGGGGTTTTTGGCAAAAATCAGCGGTTTGCGGAACAAAAACGCTCTGGAAATGGGAATTGAAACCGGCCAGCTTTCCTTTTTGAAACACCGTATCAGTCCCGCAATGGCGAAAGCCAGTCCCACAAGGCTGATAAAATCGGAGGGGAGACTGTCGATGATGGGGAGCCAGGGTGAGAGCGGCGCATACAGCATCAGCATATCGGCAAACAGGATCAGCGCGATTCCCTGCAACTGATTTTTTATCTAAAAACTCCTTTCTGCTACAAAACGGGGCGGGCTTATGCCTGCTCCGCAAATTTTTTCTTGTCCCGGTCGATCTGCTTCTGGTAGCGGTCCTGTTCGGAAAAGACACAGCCGCAGTACTTCTGCATATAAAAGCCAAGCTCTCTGGCCCGCTGATTCCCCGCCCGGAAATTGGGCCGGAAATCCCGGTAGAGAAATTCCACGCCGTACTGCCGGGCGTATTTCTCCGCCGCGGCCTTGATGCCGTCGTGATCCTGATAGAGACTGGCCAGCAGGGTGGAGGTAAAGGACTCATAGCCGTGCTCCGCCGCGTACCGGGCCGTTCCCTCCAGCCGGTGCTGATAACAGTAGGTGCAGCGGTGGTCAATATCGCTTGCAACGTGCTCGACAAACGTTCTAAGACCGTAGTCCTCGTCTACAATGACCTGCATTTCAATGGTGGGGGCGTAGGCCAGCAGACAGTCCCGCCGGGCTTCATATTCTTTCCATGGATGAATGTTCGGGTTGTACCAAAAGGCTACCGGTTCGATCCCTTCGGCCCGGAGCGGATCGATACAGCTGAGGGAGCAGGGGGCGCAGCAGGTGTGCATCAAAACAGACGTCATAATGGAAACTTCCCTTCTGAAAAAGCATGTTTTTTATAGTATAACATAGGTTGTCAAATGAAGAAAGTCTAAGGAAGTAACCGATTTCTTAACGGAATATTCACGAAAATTCCATGTTTTTTACATTGAGAATTACGGCGGAGAAACGTAAAATATTGGTAATAAGCTAATGTGGGGCTGAATGGTCCCTAAAGGAGGAACTCCCCTTGCGGGTCGGACTTGACGTAGGCTCCACCACCATCAAATGCGTGGTGTTGGATGACCGGAACAACTTGATATACCATACATACGAGCGGCATTACAGCCATATTGTAGAGAAATCCGCAGAGCTTCTACGGCGGGTGGCGGAGCGCTGCGGCCGGGAGGCGGTGTTCGCCATCTCCGGCTCCGCCGGCATGGGCATGGCGGAGAGCGTGAAGGCTCCCTTCGTGCAGGAAGTGTTCGCAACCCGTGTGGCGGCCAACCGTCTGGCACCGGGGACGGACGTTATCATCGAATTGGGCGGCGAGGATGCCAAGATCCTCTTTCTGACCAACGGTATGGAGGTCCGGATGAACGGCTCCTGCGCCGGCGGCACCGGAGCCTTCATCGACCAGATGGCCACGCTGCTGAAAATGGGCGCGGAGGAGATGGACAAAGCCGCTCAGACGGCGGAAAAGACCTACACCATCGCCGCCCGCTGCGGCGTGTTTGCCAAGAGCGACATCCAGCCCCTCATCAATCAGGGGGCCAAATCCGCCGACATCGCCAAGAGCATCTATCAGGCGGTGGTGAATCAGACCATCGCGGGTCTGGCGCAGGGACGGCCTATCAAGGGCCACGTTCTGTATCTGGGCGGCCCCCTGACCTTCTCCAAGTGCCTGCGGCAGAGCTTTGACGAGACGCTGGGCGTCACCGGCACCTGCCCGGAGAATAGCTTGCTGTTTGTGGCTCTGGGCGCGGCGTTTTACGCCGAGGAATCGTGGGACCTGCTGAAAACGGCGGAGCTGTTGGAGCAGCGCGGCATGTCGGAGACCTACCGCTCCCAGCCGCCCCTCTTTGAAAATCAGGCGGAATATGACGCCTTCAAAGCCCGCCACGCCAAGGCGACGGTGCCGCAGGCGGAATTCCCGGCAGACTACGCAAAGCCCGTCCATATCGGCATCGATTCAGGCTCCACCACGGTGAAGGTGGCGGTCATCGACGAGAACGCGGAGCTGCTGTTCACCGACTACCGGCCCAATCAGGGGGACCCCATTGCCCTGCTGAAAACCGTGCTGCTGGGGTTATATGAGAGCCATCCCAAGCTGAACGTGGAGTCCGTCACCACCACCGGCTACGGCGAGGATTTGGCCAAGGCCGCCTTCCACGCGGATTTCGGCGTGGTGGAGACCGTGGCCCACTTTACCGCCGCCAAGCATTTTATGCCGGATGTGGACTTCATCATCGACATCGGCGGTCAGGACATGAAGTGCTTCAAGATCGAAAACGGCGCCATCAGCGACATTTTCCTCAACGAAGCCTGTTCTTCCGGCTGCGGCAGCTTTTTGCAGACCTTCGCTCAGGCGTTGGGCTACGATGTGAAGGACTTCACGAAGCTGGGCCTGTTTGCGGACCGGCCCGTGGATCTGGGCAGCCGGTGTACGGTGTTTATGAACTCCAGTGTGAAGCAGGCCCAGAAGGACGGCGCCTCCGTGGAAAACATCTCCGCGGGACTGTCCATCTCCGTGGTGAAAAACGCCATCTACAAGGTGATCCGGGCCTCCTCACCGGAGGAGCTGGGCCGTCATGTGGTGGTCCAGGGCGGCACGTTTTATAACGAGGCCGTTCTCCGGGCCTTCGAGAAGGAAATGGGCCTTGAGGTGATCCGCCCCAACATCGCGGGCCTCATGGGAGCCTACGGCGCTGCCCTGTACGGCATGAAAAAGGCTGTCAAGGGAAACCACAGTACACTCCTGACAGAGCCGGAGATGCGGGCGTTCTATCGGGAAACAGAGAGCCGCAGCTGCGGCCAGTGCGGAAACAATTGCCAGCTTACCGTCAACACCTTCTCCGATGGCGGGCGGCTCATCAGTGGCAACCGCTGCGAGCGGCCCATCACCGGCAAAAAGGACGATGGTCGATGGAACCTCTATGAGTACAAACGGCAGCTGCTTTTAGGCTACAAGCCGGGGGAGAACCGGCGGGGGCGGATCGGGCTGCCCCTGTGTCTGAACTTCTGGGAACTGTATCCCTTCTGGCACACGTTTTTCACGAAACTTGGCTTTCAGGTGGTCCACAGCCCCATGTCCAGTCGAAAGCTGTATCTGGAGGGGCAGGGGAGCATCCCCAGCGACACCGCCTGCTTCCCGGCGAAGCTGGCCCACGGCCACATTGAATTTCTGGCCAAGCTGGGCGTGGACGCCATTTTCTACCCCTGCATGACCTACAACATCGACGAGGGTCTGGGCCAGAACCACTACAACTGCCCGGTGGTGGCCTACTACCCGGAGGTTCTGGCGGGCAACTGCGACTGTCTGAAGAACACGAAATTCATTTATGACTATGTGGGCATCCACCGGCCCCATGATTTCACGAAGAAGATGACCGCCGTGATGGAGCGGGAGTTTGGCCCCATTCCCCACGGAGAGATCAAGGCGGCGGTAGAGGCGGCCTACGGAGAATATGAGCGTCACATGAAGCAGATCCGGGAGAAGGGTGCGGAGATCATGGCCGCCGCCCGGAAGGAGGGGCGCCGGATCATCGTTCTGGCAGGCCGGCCCTACCATGTGGACCCGGAGGTCAATCACGGCATCGACACCCTCATCACCCAATTCGGCGCGGCAGTCATCACGGAGGATTCCGTTTCTCAGCTGGCAGATCCGTTCAAGACCACGGTGCTGAACCAGTGGACGTATCACGCCCGGCTCTACGCGGCGGCGAAGTACTGCTGCTCCCAGCCGGATATGGATCTGGTGCAGCTTGTGAGCTTTGGCTGCGGCGTGGACGCCATCACCACCGACGAGACCCGGGAAATTTTGCGGGAGGGCGGCAAGCTGTATACCCAGCTGAAAATTGATGAGATCACCAATCTGGGCGCGGTACGCATCCGTTTGCGGAGCCTGTTTGCGGCGTTGGAGGAACAGGAGGAGACCTGATATGGAACAGACCTATCCCCGGTTTACACCGGACATGAAAAAGACCCATAAAATTCTCATTCCCAATATGGCACCGGTGCAGTTCCGCATTCTGGCAGCCAGCATGGAGAACCATGGCTATCAGGTGGAGCTGCTGGGCAACTGCGGCGAGCGGGTGGCGGAGCTGGGACTGAAATACGTCCATAATGACACCTGCTATCCGGCGCTGCTGGTCATCGGCCAGTTTTTGGACGCACTGGATTCCGGCAAGTATGATCTGGACCACACCGCCCTTATCATCACCCAGACCGGCGGCGGCTGCCGGGCGTCCAACTACATTTTCCTGCTGCGGAAGGCTCTGGAAAAGGCGGGCTACGGCAACATCCCCGTGCTGAGCCTGAACTTCTCCGGTCTGGAAAAGGACAGCAGTATGCCCATGGATCTGAAATTCATGCGGCAGGCTCTGGCTGCCATCTACTACGGTGACCTGCTGATGACCCTCCGGGCCCAGACCCAGCCCTATGAGCTGGAAGCTGGGGCGGCGGAGCGGCTGCAAAACAAGTGGCTGGACATTCTCTGCGATGAGGTCCGCCACGATAAGGGCTATTCTGGTCGGGAGATGAAGGCCGTCATGCCGAAGATCGCGGCGGAGTTTGCCGCCATCCCGGTGCGGCGGGTGCCCAAGGTCAAGGTAGGCGTAGTGGGGGAGATCTACGTCAAATATTCCCCCTTAGGCAATAACGAACTGGAAAAGTTCCTGGCCTCTCAGGACTGCGAAGTGAACCTGCCGGGGCTGATGGGCTTCGTGCAGTATTGCGCCTACAACATGGCGGAGACCGTGCGGCTCTACGGTGGCTCTCTGGTGGAGAAAACCGCCGCGGAGGCGGCACTGGCCCTCATCGCGGGCATGGAGAAGGTCATCATCAAGACCCTCAAGGACGCAGGCTACCATGCCCCCATGCCCTTCAGCGAGCTGATCAAGCTGCCGGAGCAGAGCCACACCATCGGCATGGGCTGCAAGATGGGCGAGGGATGGCTGCTGACGGCGGAAATGCTGGAGCTGGTGCGCTCCGGGTATGAGAACATCGTCTGCGCCCAGCCCTTCGGCTGCCTGCCCAACCACATCTGCGGCAAGGGTATGGTGAATAAGATCCGGGAGCTGTACCCGGAGGCCAACATCACCCCCATCGACTACGATCCCAGCGCCACGCGGGTCAATCAGGAGAATCGGATCAAGCTGATGCTGGCGGTGGCAAGAGAACGCCTGTCGGAGCGGCGGGAGCCGCCTGCCGACTTGCCGAAGGTCCGGACGTCTGTATCTGCCAAGCTTACCAAACCCAAGTCCCTGTGCGCAAATATCTGATTTTGAAGAGAGTCGCTTCGGCGGCTCTCTTTTTTGCTGTCCGCAAGGGACGGACGGACAAAATTGATGGAATTTGGTTGACCGGGCAAGATAAAAAAGGTATAATAAAATGATTTATTATGAGAAAGTATGTCCCTCGGTGCTTTGCGGGACATGGAGGAGGAACCATCTATGTGGATCGCGGATCAATGGCAGGATTATGAGCTGCTGGACTGCGGCGGCGGTGAAAAGCTGGAGCGCTGGGACAAGCAGTATCTGGTGCGTCCTGACCCACAGGCCATCTGGGAAACGCCCCGGCGTCTGCCGGAGTGGAAACGGGCCAACGCCCGGTATCTCCGCAGTCAGACCGGCGGCGGACACTGGGAGAAAAAGGCACTGCCGGAAAGCTGGCAGGTGCATTATAAGGATCTGACCTTCCAGGTCAAGCCCATGAACTTCAAGCATACGGGTCTGTTCCCGGAGCAGGCGGTGAACTGGGATTTTGTCATGGACAAGATCCGCAAGGCTGACCGTCCCATTCGGGTGCTGAACCTGTTCGCCTATACCGGCGGCGCTACGGTGGCCTGTGCCAAGGCCGGCGCTGCCGTCTGCCATGTGGATGCGGCCAAGGGCATGGTGGCCTGGGCCAAGGACAACGCCCGGCTCTCCGGTCTCTCCGACGCGCCCATCCGCTGGATCGTGGATGATTGCGCCAAGTTCGTGGAGCGGGAGATCCGCCGGGGCAAGACCTATGACGCGATCATCATGGACCCGCCCAGCTACGGCCGGGGTCCCGGCGGCGAGGTCTGGAAGCTGGAGGAGAGCCTGTACCCCTTTGTGAAGCTCTGCGCCGGGGTTCTGTCGGACAAGCCGTTGTTCGTGCTCATCAACTCCTACACCACAGGTCTGGCCCCCAGTGTGCTGGGGTATCTGCTGCACCTGCTGGTGGCGGAGAAGTACGGCGGCACCGTCAGCTGGGACGAGCTGGGCCTGCCGGTAACGGCTACCGGCATGGCGCTGCCCTGCGGCGCCACCGGACGATGGTTTTCTGAGTAATAAACAGATAAACAAGGAGCGGCTATGTTAAAAACGAAGAATAAGCATCTGCGGTATGTGATCACATTTTTTGCGGTCTTGTGTTCTTCGCTGCTGCAGACGTTTGTGATCGAAAGCTTTGTCCATTCCGCCGGACTGCTTTCCGGCGGCTTTACGGGCGTTGCCATTTTGATCGACCGGGCGGCATCGCTTTACGGCGGGTCCATCTCCACCTCTCTCGCACTGGTGGCGCTGAATCTGCCGGTGGCGGTCCTCTGCTACCGCAGCATCAGCCCGAGATTCACGCTTTTTTCCCTTCTGCAAGTAGGCATGACCAGCTTATTCCTGAAATACTTCTCTCTGCCGCCGATTTTTGACGATATTCTGCTCAGCGCGGTGTTCGGCGGCTTCCTTATGGGCATCAGCATCGTGCTGGCCCTGAAGGGAAACGCCTCCACCGGCGGCACGGACTTTATCGCGCTGTATGTCTCCAATAAGACCGGAAAATCCATCTGGTCCTATGTTTTCGTGTTTAACGCCTGTATTTTGTGCATCTTTGGCTACCTGTTCGGCTGGCTGTACGCAGGCTACTCCATCCTGTTTCAGTTTATCTCCACAAAGACGGTGGAGACCTTCCATCACCGCTACGAACGGCTGACGCTTCAGATCACCACCCAAAAGGCAGAGGAGATCATGGCGGCCTATGTGAGCGGGTGCCGGCACGGGATGTCCTGCGTGAAGGCGGTGGGCGGATACAGCCACAAGGATATGAGCGTCCTGCACACTGTGATCTCCAGCTACGAGGAGAGCGACATCGTGCACCTGATCTTGCAGGTGGACCCCCATGCGATCATCAACGTGCTCCGCACGGAAAACTTCTACGGCGGCTTTTACCGGGCCCCGTTGGATTGAATATCAAGTTAAATGAGGGAACCGATCCATGGATATGATCGAAACAAAGGCTCTGGAATTCGCCTATCCGGCGGAGGAAGGAGAGAAGCCGGTCCTGGCCCTGCGGGGCGTGGACACGGCCATTGAAAAGGGAAGCTTTGTGGTGGTGCTGGGGCACAACGGTTCCGGAAAATCCACCTTTGCCAAATGCCTGAACGCCATCCTGTTGCCCTGCGGCGGCAAGGTGTACGTGGAGGGCATGGATACGCAGGACGAGGCGTGTCTGCTGGAGATCCGCCGCCGGGTGGGCATGGTGTTCCAGAATCCGGACAACCAGATCGTCGCCAACGTGGTGGAGGAGGATGTGGCCTTTGCCCCGGAGAATTTAGGAGTGGCCTCAGAGGAGATCCGCCGCCGGGTGGATGACGCCCTGGCCGCCGTGGATATGACCGCCTTTATGACCCATGCGCCCCATCTGCTGTCCGGCGGCCAGAAGCAGCGGGTCGCCATCGCCGGCGTCATCGCCATGGAGCCGGAGTGCATCGTACTGGACGAGGCCACCGCCATGCTGGACCCCATCGGGCGGCAGGAGGTGCTTTCCGCCGTTCATAAGCTGAACCGGGAGAAGGACATCACCGTGGTGCTCATCACCCACCACATGAACGAGGCGGAGGAGGCGGACCGGGTCATCGTCATGGATGACGGCCGGATCGCGCTGGACGGCACCCCCAAGAAGGTCTTTACCCAAGTGGAGCCGCTGCGGACCATGGGCCTGACGGTGCCAGACACGGTGGACTTGCTGGACCGTCTGCGGAAGGACGGGCTGGACGTACCCCTGGACGCTTTAACGGTGGACGAATGCGCGGCTGCCATTACCGCGGCTCTGGCGAAGAATTGACGGAGGACAGAAGGATTGGAACCGATTCTACAGGTAAAAGACCTGACACATACCTATGGCGCCGGAACGCCGTTCCAGCGCAGTGCCGTGGAGCACATGAGCTTTGATGTGAACGAGGGAGAATTCTTAGGGATCATCGGCCATACCGGCTCCGGCAAATCCACCCTGATCCAGCATCTGAACGGTCTGCTCCAGCCAACGGCAGGAGAGATCCTGCTGCGGGGGAAGAATATCTGGGCGGAGCCGAAAAAGATCCGGGAGGTTCGCTTCAAGGTGGGTCTGGTGTTCCAGTACCCGGAATATCAGCTGTTTGAGGAAACAGTGTACAAGGACATCGCTTTCGGCCCCGCTAATCAGGGAAAAACCGGGGACGAGCTGGATCACGCCGTCCGGGAGGCCGCCAAGTTAGTGGGTATCCGGGACGATCAGCTGGAAAAATCCCCCTTTGAGCTGTCCGGCGGACAAAAGCGCCGGGTGGCGCTGGCGGGCGTACTGGCTATGGAGCCGGAGGTGCTGGTGCTGGACGAGCCCACGGCGGGCCTTGACCCGGCGGGCCGGGAAAACCTCATGGCCAACATCCGGGACTATCACCGCAACAAGGGAAAAACCATTATTTTGGTGAGCCACAGCATGGACGAGATCGCCCGGAACGTGGATCGCATTTTAGTGCTGAAAAACGCCCATGTGCTGATGCAGGGAACGCCCGCGGAGGTGTTCGCCCGGGGCGAGGAACTGCTCTCCGCCGGTCTGGACGTGCCGCAGATCACCCGGATCGCTATGGAATTGAAGCGTCGGGGCGTGGACATCGACCCGGCTGTTTATACGGTGGAGGCGCTGGAGCATCAGCTCCTTGCCCTGCGGAAGGGGGGAGCGGGATGCTGAAGGACATTACCTTAGGCCAGTATTTCCCGGGAAATTCCATCGCCCATAAGCTGGACCCCCGGACGAAAATCTTGTTGGTGACGCTGTACATCATCGCGCTGTTCAGCGCCAAGGGCTGGATGGGCTACGCTGTCATGGCGGTGACGCTGGCTGCGTGCGTGAAGGTGTCCCATGTGGGCCTGCGGGCGCTGGTGCGGGGCCTGAAGCCCCTGGTATTCATCATCGCGTTCACAGGCATCCTCAATATGTTCTTCACCCCGGACACCCACTACCTCTGGGAGTGGGGCATCCTCCGGGTCTCCGTGAAGGGCATTGAAAATGCGCTGTTCATGGTCATCCGCATCATGCTGCTGGTGATGGGGACGTTCCTGATGACCTACACCACCAGCCCCATCCGCCTGACGGACGGACTGGAATCCCTGCTGAACCCCCTGAAAAAGATCCATGTCCCCGTTCACGAGCTGGCCATGATGATGGCCATTGCCCTGCGGTTCATCCCCACGCTGATCGAGGAAACGGACAAGATCATGTCCGCGCAGAAGGCCCGTGGTGCGGATTTCGACAGCGGGAACATCTTCCAGAAGGCCAAGGCGCTGGTGCCCATTTTGGTACCCCTGTTTATCAGCGCCTTCCGCCGGGCGGACGAGCTGGCCACGGCCATGGAGTGCCGCTGCTACCACGGCGGCGAGGGCCGCACCAAGCTCCACGTTCTGAAATACCAGCGGCGGGACTACGTCGCGCTGGCGGGCGGCGTGGTCATTCTGGCGCTGGTGGTCGTCCTGCGGAGACTTGGCACATAAAACTGAAAAAACGTTGTAACACAAACGCTGTAAAGGGAAAATGCTTTGCGCGAAAGGAGCGGTCTTATGAAGAAAAACTGGTTTCAGATCCTCTCTCTGGCACTGAACGCGGTGCTACTGATTGCTCTGCTTATGACCCGGGCGGAGCTGGCGGACACGCAGAACAGCCTGAAAAACCAGCTGGACAGCATTGCCTGGCGGCTGATAGATGTGCAGGATCAGATTACGGATCTGTCTGTCAGGCAGCGGGAGCAGACGGAGGATCTGTCGGATTTTTCCTTTGAACCCACCGGCCTTGACCCGGAAAGCCATACGCTGCAAGCCGACATGAGCATCACCCTCCGCCGCTGGACGGCGGACACGGCGGTGACGCTGCTGATCACCCAGAACGGCCAAACCGCGGAACTGCCCATGACCGGGACGGACGGCGTGTTCGCCACCCCGGTGGGGCTGCCGGTGGAGCAGACCGGAGAGGTGTCCTTTGCGGTGAATATCACCGATGGCGGTCAGACCAGCCGGGAGGAGGTTACCAGTTACAGCGACATTGCCATGCTGCTGCCTCTGACGAATGACAGCAGCGGTTATGGCGATCCCACCTATCGGGGAGGGAGCTTCCAGCTTCAATATGATCTGGGCATCAGAAAGCAGTACGGTACAGAAGTGATCGACCCTGTTTTTCAGGTGCTGAAAAACGGGGAAGCCGTCCGGACGCTTCCGGCAGCAATTTCGGAATCCACATCCTCCAGTGATCCGGATGTCATCTATTATACCCCGGCTTCGGACGACGGAAATATCGAGGTTTCCTGTCAGCCGAAGGACACGATTGAACTGCACCTGCTCTGCCGGGACAGCTTCGGCCTTTCCTATGATTTTACCGTCTGCTCCTATGAGATCGATCAGGATGGGACGATAGTGGAAGAGGTCTGGCCGGTCACAGATTACAACGTGGAAGTGTCCTGGGATTAATCACGCGGCAAACGCCGCCAAAGGAGCCAATATGCGTAATATCGCACTGAAACTGATGTATAATGGAACGGCCTACCACGGTTGGCAGGTGCAGAAAAACGCCGTCACCGTCTGCGAGACGCTGCAAAAGGCGTTGGAGAAGATCACCGGCGCACCGGTGCACCTCACCGGCTGCGGCCGCACGGACGCCGGTGTTCATGCGGAGCGGTACATCGCCAATTTCCGCACGGAGAGCCGCATCCCCCTGGAGCGGCTGCCCTTTGCCATCAACACCCACACGCCGGAGGACATTGCCGTCAGCGAGGCGCTGGAGGTGGCGGAGGATTTCAACGCCATCGGCTCCTGCCTGAAAAAGGAGTATACTTACCGCATTTACAATTCCCGGGTGAAGAATCCATTTTATGTCAACCGGGCGTATTTCTACCCCAAGCGTCTGGACGAGGAATTTCTGAACCGGGCGGCCCATCAGTTCGTGGGCACCCACGATTTCGCGGCAGTCCGCAGCGTGGGCACGGAGACAAGGACCACTGTCCGCACGATCTACTGGTGCGACGTGACCCGCAGCGGGGAACTGCTGGAACTGAAGGTCTGCGCCGACGGCTTCCTCTATAACATGGTGCGGGCCATCACCGGCACGGTGCTTTACGCCGCCGAGGGAAAGTTCCTGCCGGAGGATATTCCGGCCATCCTGGAAAGCCGGGACCGGACACTGGCGGGACCCACAGTGCCGCCGGGGGGACTGTACCTGACAAGACTTTGGTATGAGGATGAACGGCTCAATGGCTGAAAATATGACAAAAGACATTTGGAATGACGATGACGGAGCCAAGGAACCGCCGAAAAAGCGGCATATGCTGCGGAAGCTCCTGCTTTTTCTGCTGGTGCTCATCGCTGTGCTGGGCCTCGTGCTTGTGGCGGCGTGGCGGGACGGCACCGGGTTCGACGCTCTCCGCCGGTATTTTGCCTACGGTACGGAAGCGGTGGGCGGGGAAAAGACCGTCTACCGCTACGATACAGACAATACCAACCGCTTCGCCCGGGTGGGGACCGGCTCACTGGTTATCCTGTCGGATACGTCCCTGCGGCTGCTGGGACCGGACGGCAGCGAGGTGTGGAGCGCCAACGTGAAGATGAACGCTCCGGCGCTTGGACAGGGGGGCGGTCTGGCCGTAGCCTATGACATCGGCGGCACGGCCCTCTACGTGCTGGACGAGACCGGGCCCCGGCTGGAGCTGACCTCCGACGGGCCGCTGATCTCCGCCAATCTCAACGGCTCCGGGATGCTGGCCGTAACCACTCAGACCAGCGGCACCAAGGGCCATGTGGACGTGTACGGCGCCGATATGCAGGTGCTGTTCGCTTTCGACGCCCACCGCCGCTTTGTGGCGGATGCCTGCGTGACGGAGGACGGCGGCTATTTGGCCGCTGTGACCATGGGGCAGGCGGACAGCGTGTTTATCAGCAATCTGGTGATCTACGATCTGACCCAGGAGGACCCCGTGGCGGACTACGCCGTGCCGGACGGTCTGGTGACGGCCATGACAGGCCGGGGAGATCGGATCCTCACCGTCACCGATACCTGTCTGGCGGTAGGGAATACCGCCGGAAAGCTTCTGGGCACCTATTCCTACAATGGTGAGTACCTCCGGGAATATGACCTCGGAGGCGAGGACTACACGGTGCTGCAACTGAACCGGTATCAGTCCGGCAGTGTGGGACGGCTGGTGACGGTGGATGATGACGGCGAGGAGATCGCCAGTTTGGATGTTGCGGAGGAAGTCCGGGACGTTTCCGCCTGCGGGCGGTATCTCTCCGTGCTGTACGCGGACCGTCTGGTGGTCTACAACCGTCAGTTACAGGTCTATGCCACCCTCCACGGCCCGGAGCACACCCGCGAGGTGCTGACCCGGGCGGATGGCTCCGTTCTGATGATCGGTGCGGATTCCGCAGAACTGTTTCTGCCATAAAAGGCAGGATTTACAGCGATGTTTACAAATTGTTTTCACGGTGAAAGGTAGGCAAGTCCCATGACACCTGCTATAATATTAGACGTTCTGATTGCGGCACTTTTGATCGCCGCAGCTTTGCGGGGCTGCTGGCGGGGGCTGTTCCTGTCCCTATCTGGCATCCTTGTTCTGATCGCGGCCATGATCGGCGCGAATCTGGGGGCGAAGGCCCTGACCCAGCCGGTCTCCGATTGGGTGACGCCAAAAATCGAGGAGCGGATCGCCGGAACGGTGGAAAAGACCTTGGAAAAGAAGGGGCAGGAGAGCAGTCAAACGCTGGAAGAACTGCTGCCGGACAGTTTGAAGGGCCTTTTGGACCGGACGGGACTCTTAGATACGCTGCGGGGGACGCTGGAGCGCCGCGCGGAGGACAGCGTTGCCGCCACAGCCAAGGCCATTGCGGCGGCTGTGGCCCGGGAACTGGTAGAGAACTTTGCCTTTGCCATTTTGTACATCCTGATTTTTGTGGCGCTGGTGCTCCTGCTGCGGCTGGCGGCGCTGGCCATCAACCTGGTCCTGCGCCTGCCGGTGCTCTTCAGCGTCAACACCCTGGGCGGCGCCCTGCTGGGCCTGCTGGAGGGCATGATGGTGGTGTGGCTGCTGATCTGGCTGGCCCCCCGCCTTGGCATCGCCCTTCCCGCGGAGAACACCTATCTGCTTCACTTTTTCATGACGGTCGGACCAATTGGCCTGCTGTCATCCCTATCATAATTTCCCTATGGAGCGCCGCACGCTCCGTGGGGTACGGAGGTAACTATGCAGCCAACACTTTGTTCCAGATGTAAAAAGAATATCGCCACGGTGTTCATCACCCGGATGGAGGGAGACAAGACCGTTAACGAGGGTCTGTGCCTGAAGTGCGCCAAGAGCCTGGGACTGCCGCAGGTGAACGAGATGATGCAGCGCATGGGCATCACAGATGAAGACCTGGATAATTTGAATAATGAAATGATGCAGGCGCTGGACTCCATCGAAAATGTGGAGGATCTGCCCGGCGGAGAGGATGACGAGGAAGCCGGCAAGACCGCTACCTTCCCGTTTCTGAACCGCCTGTTCAACAACGGCGGCGAGCCTGCTCCCAAGGAGGAGACGCCTGCGGAGGACGGCAGCCGCCGGGAGAAAAAAGAGGGGAAGCCCAACGGAAAACGTAAATTTTTGGAGGGCTACTGCATCTCCCTGAACCGCAAGGCCAAGGAGGGCAAGCTGGACCCGGTCATCGGCCGTGCGGAGGAGATCGAACGAGTCATTCAGATCCTGAACCGCCGCCAGAAGAACAACCCCTGTCTCATCGGCGAGCCCGGCGTGGGCAAGACCGCCATCGCGGAGGGCCTTGCCCAGCGGATCGTTGCGGGGGATGTGCCCTTCAAGCTGCGGGATAAAGAGGTCTACCTCCTCGACCTGACGGCGCTGGTGGCCGGGACTCAGTTCCGGGGCCAGTTTGAGCAGCGGATGAAGGGCCTCATCGACGAGGTCAAAAAGCTGGGTAACATCATCCTGATGATCGACGAGATCCACAACATCGTGGGTGCAGGAGATGCCGAGGGCAGCATGAACGCTGCCAACATCCTGAAGCCTGCTCTTTCCCGGGGCGAGATCCAGGTCATCGGCGCCACCACCTTTAATGAATACCGCAAGTCCATCGAGAAGGACAGCGCCTTGGAGCGCCGGTTCCAGCCGGTGACGGTGAACGAGCCTTCCATCGAGGATTCCATCAAGATCCTCAAGGGTCTGGCCCCCAACTACGAGGCGTATCACGGCGTCAAGATCTCCGACGGTATCCTGCGTCAGGCGGTGCTGCTGAGCGAGCGGTACATCACGGACCGTTTTCTGCCGGATAAGGCCATCGACCTGATCGATGAGGCCTGCTCCGACCTGAACCTGAAGGACCCGGACATCTCCCGGCGGATGCAGCTTCAGCGGGAGATCGACGACTTTGAAAAAGAACGGGCCATGCTGGAAGAGCAGGGGGCGCAGGAGGGCGCGGAGCCGGATTACGAGCAGATCGCCACGCTGAAAAGCAAGATCCTCCAGCGTCAGACGGAGCTGAACACCCTGCTTTTGAAGGGTGATCCCCAGCTGACCATGGAGAATATTGCCCACGTTATCGAGCTGTGGACCAAGATCCCGGCCTCCAAGATCCGGGAGGAGGAATTCCAGCGGCTCAGCCAGCTGGAGGAGCGGCTCAAGAGTCACATCGTCGGACAGGACGAAGCCATCGCGGCGGTGTCCGCCGCCGTGCGGCGGAACCGGGTGGGTATCTCTCCCAAGCACAAGCCCGTCAGCTTCATTTTCGTCGGCTCCACCGGCGTGGGCAAGACGGAGCTGGTGAAGCAGCTGGCAGTAGACCTCTTCAACACCCCGGACGCGCTGATCCGTCTGGATATGTCGGAATTTATGGAAAAGCACTCCGTTTCCCGGATCGTAGGCTCCCCGCCGGGCTATGTGGGCTATGACGAGGCGGGCCAGCTGACGGAGAAGATCCGCCGGAAGCCCTACGCCGTCATTTTGTTCGACGAGATCGAAAAGGCCCATCCCGACGTGCTGAACGTGCTGTTGCAAATTCTGGATGACGGCGAGATCACCGATTCCCACGGCCGCCGGGTCAACTTTGAAAATACCATCATCGTCATGACCTCCAACGCCGGCAGCGGCAATCAGGACGGCGGCACCGTGGGCTTTGACCGCAGTCAGACCCAGCAGGACGCCGACAAGGCCATGAAGGCGCTGCAGCAGTTCCTGCGGCCGGAGTTCATCAACCGCGTGGATGCCGTCATTACCTTCAACCGCCTGTCCAAGGAGAATTTCAAGGAGATCGCCAAGATCATGCTGGGCGAGCTGGTCACCTCCTTGGGCGACAAGGGCATCACCTTTACCTATGATGACAGCCTGGTAGAGTTTCTGGTGGAAAAGTCCTTCTCCCGGACCTACGGCGCCCGGAACCTGCGGCGCACCATCCAGAAGGAACTGGAGGACCCCATGGCCACCAAGATCATCGACAGCTACGAGCATCCGGTATCCCGGATCCACGCTGCTGCGGAGAACGAAGCTATCCGTCTGGACGCGCTGTAAGAAAGGGGAGAGGTACGGTGAAGCTGTTTCGGAAGAATATCGATCCCCGCTGCGCCTACTGCCAGCGAGGGCAGCAGATCAGCGAAACGGACGTTATGTGCGTGAAGCACGGTATCGTTCCAGTGGAGCACCATTGCAGAGGGTTTCACTACGATCCTTTGAAGCGGGTACCGCCCCGTCCGGCTTCTCTGGACACCGCCAAGCTGAAAGAGGAAGATTTTTCCCTGTGAATTTCAAACAGGCACCCGCAAGGGTGCCTGTTTTGGCAAAAGGAGGAGACTATGGAGATCAAACGTGTATGCGCCCTGTATTTCAGCGCCACCGGAAATACGGAAAAAACCGTTGCCGCCTTTGCGGAGACGCTGGCGGAGCAGTTGGGCGTCCCATGGGAGCGGCTGCCGTTCACCAAGCCTGCGGAGCGGGAACGGGACTATATGTTTGCCGACACGGATCTGGTGGTGGTGGGTACACCCACCTACGCGGGAAAGCTGCCTAACAAGATCCTGCCGGACCTCAAGGCCCACCTTCATGGTAACAGCGCGCTGGCGGCGGCCATCGTGACCTTCGGAAATCGGTCCTATGACAACGCTTTAGCAGAGTTGTGCGCGGTTCTGGAGGGTGACGGATTCCATACGGTAGTCGGGGGCGCCTTTGTGGGACGTCACGCCTTTACGGACAAACTGGCGGAGGACCGGCCTGACTGGGATGACCGAAAGGAACTCAAAAATTTTGCGACTGTAACCGCCGACAAGGTAAAAAACTTGACAGAAAATCCCGCACCTGTCACCGTTCCCGGAGACCCGGAGGCCCCGTATTACATCCCCAAGGGCGCCGACGGAGAACCCGCCAAGTTCCTGAAGGCCAAGCCCCTGACGGACCTGTCCCGGTGCACCAACTGCGGCGCTTGCGCCCGGCTGTGCCCCATGGGGGCCATCGACCCCAAGGACGTATACAGCGTTCCCGGCACCTGCATCAAGTGTCAAGCCTGTGTGCGGAAATGTACGAAACATGCCAAGTACTTTGACGATCCGGCGTTTTTATCCCATGTAGCCATGCTGGAGCAGACCTTCACCGAGCCGAAGAAGAACGAGGTGTTCCTGTAAGGAAAGTCCATCGGAATATAGCAAAACAGCGTCCCGTCACGGGACGCTGTTCCTTTTTTGCGGAAAAACGGACCGGTCAAGCCGCTGCTGCATAGCTTGGGAATGAAATCAAATGGGGAGGGGCGGCTATGGCACAGATCACCAATTTCTTCTTAGGGGCCAACAGCGGCAGCGGCTTTCAGAATTTATTTTCCGAGATCATGGACCCGGAAACGGCCTTTGACATCATGATCCTCAAGGGCGGGCCGGGGGTGGGGAAGAACACCTTCATGCGGGAGATCGGCAGGACCATGGAGCAGGCGGGAGCGGACGTGGAGTATCTCTGGTGCTCCGGAGACCCGGATTCTCTGGACGGCGTGGTGATCCCGGCGCTCCGGTGCGCCGTCTGTGATGGGACCTCGCCCCACGCCGTAGAGCCGAAGTACCCGGCGGCTGTGGATCGCTATGTGGATCTGGGGCGGTTTTATGACCTGCCCGCCGCTAAGGTCCAAGCCG
>OLGI01000662.1_pt1 | contig 34405 bp, 28 predicted proteins | sample 1605221 | NCBI WGS metagenome assembly OLGI01 (sample SAMEA3888915, study PRJEB22519) | human gut metagenome | biome: human gut; feature: human-associated habitat; material: faeces | place: Denmark | collected 2010 | reverse complement strand
ATTTTAACGAATCCCACCCCAACTATTGACATAGAGCCTGAAAAAAAGCGCCGCCAGATGAAGAAAGACTCTCCATCCAGCGGTGCTTTTCATTCAAATGCCGCTTGAATGCCCTTTTATCATTCATTTTTGCAATCTATCTTACAGCACTTTCTATATTTCACCTTAGTTTTGCCTTGGTTTTAATTGCTTCCAGGTCCATTTGCTTCCACAACCGGGTTCGTTTCCTCTGGCTCTGGAGTTGTCTCCTGTGGTCCTTCGTTGGATTCCGCCGCTGTCGTGGTCGGAGCTTTTGTCTCGCCGCCAGAGCTGGACGGTGCCGCTGTGGTTGTCTCATGTGCCGCCGTGCTCTCATTAGCTGCATTTGTCTCAGCCGCAGTGCTCTCTGCTGCCGCCGTTGTCTCCGTTGCGTTGGTCGCTACAGTAGCGGAACTGTTACGTTTGATCTGCGCTGCCTTTCCACGATAGCTGCTATTGTGAAAAAATTCACGACTCACTTCTTTATCATTCTCATAGGGAACCAGATCCGTAGACCAGCGGCTGCCCGGAGTCGCTGCCTTTGTCTGCACTTCCTGACCCGGCTGCAGGGAACCATCCTCGGTATAAACCGCAGACGGCGGATCAATCTCGCCTGTCTTCTCAGAAGACATACGGATCTTGACACCCTCTTTCAGAATCGGAACTCCATACAGTGCGATCGTCAGTTTTCGATCAGATGCGCTGAAGCTTGCCTTGATAGCCAGCGGATATTCCGAGTTGTTGACGAACTTGAAATCCGGTCCGCCGTAGCTGACTGCCGCATCCTCGCCCGGTGTAACGTAGGACGGCTCGTAGCTGTGTGCGTGGCGCTCCGTACTCTTCAGCCCCGCAAATACAACCGCATTGTATAAGGTCGAAGATACCTGGCAGACGCCGCCGCCTGGCTCCTGGACAACCTCGCCATTTAAGTATGCGGTTGCCGGCTTGTAGCCTTTTTCTTCGGTTCTCGCACCGGTCGTATTGTTAAAAGAAAATTCCTGTCCTGGTTTGACAATCGTTCCGTTTAACGCTGCGACCGCCAGACGGATATTCTCGTTTCGGTTGCTGTTGGAGGTCGTCGTGGTTGTGTAGGTGGACATTGTCTTGTACTTATCCTGTACCGACGAATCCGCTGCGACTTCCTTCGTCTCTGCGGTCAGGACGGCATCAAACTCTTTCTTGTCAATCGCATCGACCATCGCCTGTGCCAGCTTATCCTGATCGATGACAAGTCCCTTGGTGCCCTCGCTGAACTCAAACTTGCCCGTTTCCTTATTGTAACCGGAGATACCGCCGCTCTTGGCTGCCATGTTCCAGTTTCCGGCAATCAGTGCTGCCTCTGCCTTGGCATCCTCGATCATATTTTCCGTGTTGACTTCATATGTCTCACCCGGTTTCAGATCACTTGCATAGATCTCCTCGAGAAGCTGATCAACTTTATCGGCCATCAGATTGGTGACGTCGGTCTCTTTGTCCTCGTATTTGGCCTTCATCTTCCAGTCAAATGAATCAAGGATCGCCTTGCGCGCCTCCTCCTGCGTCATTCCGTAAATATTGACGCCGTTGACGGTCACCGCTCCATCTGCCACGGTACTCTCCTGTACGATATCCGATTCGGTCGCCCCGCCTGCCGCGCTGCCCCCACCGCACCCGCGGGAGGCAATCGCCGCTATCAGGATAACCGCCAGGACACCGATCACGATCAAAAGGATCTGTGTAATATCCAGACGGTTTCTTCTCTTCTTTTTATAACGCCCGGAAGTATGCCCACTCCGACCGGCTGCCGCCCGGTTCATCGCAGTATCCCGGCGTCCCGTGCTTGTGTGCGCAGCTGTACTTTTTGTATGGCTGGATGTTCCGGACGACGAACGATGCCCGGTACTGCTATGTCCGGCACGGCTGTACGAACTCAGCGTTCCGCCCTCCAATCCTCTATGTTCAAAATTCCTTCCTCCTGAAGAATTTCTGTTGTACTCACTCATTTTCCATCACCTGTCCGTCTTTTCCATGAAATTTTATTATATGTGTTTATTTGAAAATATCTCTGCTACAGTATAGCACAATTCCAGGAAAAGAAAATAACATAATTCTTAAATTAACTTATAAATTTTTTTGATCCCCACAACCGTTTCCTGGTACAAATTTCCACAGCCGCTCTGTTTTTTGTATAACGCTTCTTCTTTCAAATATATCTGATGTAAACAATCATTTTTGTTCCCGATTACACACTGGCAAACTGCAGCGGGTATCTGCCGCATACTTGACTTTTCCATCTAATGCGGGTAGTCTTACAGCAGAAGGAGGTCTGCATCTATGCAGTTAATTGATTTACACGTTCATTCTACTGCTTCGGACGGCACACTCACGCCCACCGAAGTGACAAATCTGGCGCTCCAATGCGGTCTGACCGCCTATGCGCTGACGGATCATGATACAGTTGACGGCGTTGCGGAAGCCATGCAGGCAGCCGAGAACACCTCCCTGACTGTCATTCCCGGTGCCGAATTTTCCAGTCCTTATGAAGGAAAAGAAATCCATATTCTGGGGCTCTATCTGAACCCGCACTGCCCGGAACTTTTATCTGCACTGCGGCAGGTCCGCGAGATCCGTAACCGGCGCAATGAAGAGCTTCTCGCTTTATTTCAGGCAGATGGCTTTCCCATTAAATATGAAGATTTAATTCACGGAAATGAACACACTGTCATCACCCGTGCCCATTTTGCACGCGCACTGCTTGAAAAAGGCTGTGTCACTTCGGTCAGCCAGGCATTTGATAAATACCTCGGGGACGGCAAAAAATATTACCGCCCGAAGCAGATGATTGAGCCGGAGGAAGCGATCCGCCTGATCCGTGTAGCTGGCGGTTTACCAGCGCTCGCACATCCTCTCCAGTATAAACTTGGCTGGAAAAAGACCGAACAGCTTCTCTCCTATTTAAAAGAAGCCGGAATGATGGGCATCGAGGTTTATTATTCCTCACACTCTCAATCCGACAGTCTTCATTTACGTGAAATAGCTTCCCGTCTCGGTCTGGTCTCCACCGGCGGTTCCGATTTTCACGGCGCCAACAAACCAGATATCCATCTTGGAAGCGGCTACGGCGGTCTGCGGGTTTCTGCACTGTTGCTGGACAACATAAAAGCCCGGTTACAGCAGAAAAACAGCTAAAATGCTGATTTACCCGCTCACGCTTCTATCGGTTCCGTATGTTCAGGCATTTACAATCTATATGAAAACTTCTTCATGAACCTGCTGAACAGACGTCTGTTTATATGTTTACATATGATAGAGCGCCTGCTCAATCCCTTCTTCCGAGACGGACTCCGCCAGTACGGCTTTCATTCCCGCCGCGCTGGCGGTTTTTTCTGTCTTTTCTCCGATACAGACGGCTGTAAATCCGTTCAATGTCTCCTTATCCGGCTGTAAAATATCCAGGAATCCCTGTACTGTCGATCCGCTCGTAAACGTGACCGCATCGATCGCGCCCTCTTTTAGGAGTTCACGGATGCGCTCTGCAAGCGGCGATTCCTCCGGCGTGATCGTATCGTAAAGTGTCACATCCATATAGGATATTCCGGCAGCTTCAAATGCCTGCGTCAGTTCCGGCGAACCATGTCTGGCGCGCAGGATGCATACGCGTTCGTTCTGCTTCACCTGTTTTGCCAGCCCTTTTCCGAGATCTGCCGCATAAAAGCGCTCCGGAATATAATCTGGGTAAATGCCGTGTTCCCGGCAGACGGACGCGGTTCCCTCGCCGATCACAGCAAAACGCAGATGGGAAAGGCTCCTGAAATCTTTCTGCATCCGGTTCAAAAGCTCAAAGAAATATTGTGCCCCTGCCGGACTTGTGAGCACCAGCCAGTGATACGATTCCAGATTCCGAACCAGTTCATACAGTTTTTCTTTATCCGCTGTGCCAGCATCCGCTTTTTCTGATTTTTTCCAGACCGGTTTTAACTCAATCGTCGGAAATTCCAGCACCTCCGCTCCGGCATCGCGCAGATGTTCCGCCAGCTTCTGGCTGCGCTCCTTCGGGCGGGTAATCACGATCCGTTTTCCTGCCAACGGCTTTTCTTCTCTCCATGCACACGTATCAGCAAGCGCACAGACCTCCCCGATCACAAGGATGGCAGGCGCCTTGACGCCCTGACGCACACCCTCTTCCGGAAGTGTCTGCAGGGTTGCGCGGATCATTCTCTGGGACGCAAGGGTTCCGTTCATCAGAAATGCCGCCGGCGTCTCCGGTTTCATTCCCGCATTCAGAAGCCCCTCACAGATCCTCGGCGCATTCGCAACACTCATCAGAAAAATTAAGGTGCCGCCGACCCGAGCAAGTGCCTCAAAATCCAGAGCCGGCATGCCCTCCATACGATGTCCGGTAATCACATGAAACGATCCCGCCAATCCGCGGTGCGTCACCGGGATGCCAAAATATGCCGGAACTGCCAGGCTGGAGCTGATACCCGGAACCACCTCAAACGGGATCTGATGTTTCTTTAAAAATTCAGCTTCTTCGCCGCCGCGTCCAAAGACGAACGGATCCCCGCCCTTGAGGCGCACGATCGTTCCGCCCTTTTTCGCTTCCTCTAATAAAATTTCTAAGATTTCTTCCTGCTTCTTCGAATGGCGTCCACTCCGTTTACCAACGTCAATTTTCCGCGTGTGCTCCGGAATCCAGCCCAGTACCGCGTCGCCTGCCAAAGCGTCGTAGACGACGGCATCCGCCTGCTCCAGAAGTTCTCTGCCGCGCAGGGTAAAAAGCCCTGCATCGCCAGGACCCGAGCCGATAAGGTAGACTTTCCCCAGCGGAGACAGTGCAGGCTTTCCCGATAACTGTTCCGCCAATTTTCTTCCAAGCTCCGCTGCTTTCTCTGCCTCCCCCTCAATGGAACCAATACGGACTTCTCCCGTTTCTTCCTTATAATAAAGACCTCTCAGCTTGATTTTTCCATTTTCAAGCACCGCCGAAGCTGCCGTCGGCGACGAACATCCGCCTCCAAGCGTGGCGACAAAGCCCTGTTCTGCCCTGGTTAAAACCGCAGACTCCTCAGAGTGAACCATTTTCACAAAAGGGATCTCCCGGTCACGCCGTCCCTGGATTGCCAGAATACCCTGTCCTGCTGACGGGATCATTTCCTCCACAGAAAAATAACGGCTGATGCGATCTGCAAATCCCAGACGAATCAGCCCCGCTGCTGCCAGAATCAGCGCATCATATTCGCCAGAATCGAGCTTTCGCAAACGCGTGTTCAGGTTGCCTCGGATCCCCTTAAATTCTGCATCCGGGAATAATCTCTGCCCCTGTAGAACGCGGCGGCGGCTGGAAGTTCCGATTACCGGGTGTGCCTGAAGCTCGGATAAGCCTTCACGCAGAACCAGCACATCGCGGCAATCTTCGCGCTCTAAAAGCGCCAGCACCGGTAGCTCCTCCGGCGGACAGAGCGGCATATCTTTTAAGGAATGAACTGTCAGCTCGCACCGCCCTTCATAAAGCGCCTGATCCAGCTCTTTTACAAACAATCCCCTGCCGCCAACCGCATCGAGTGGACGGTCAAGCACCTTGTCTCCCGTCGTTTTCATCGTGATCAATTCAAATTCTGTCTCCGGGCAGACATTCTGCATCGCTGCGATCGCCATCTTTGACTGAACAACTGCCAGCGCACTGTCGCGGCTGCCTACGCGGATCCTATTTTTATCTGTCAATTTTTAATCTCCTCTATAAAATATATTAAGTATCTTCTACCTCTGCTTCCGCCAGCACGCGGCGTACTTCTTTTGCCACACGATGCGTCAATCCCGGATCCGCTCCGCCAGAAATCAATCCGGCTGTCAGTTCTCTGCCCTGGGCGATCGCCGGGAAATAAAACTCTGACTGACTTTTATCGGAAGCCATATTAAACCAGACGGAATGGCTCGACGCATCCTCCTTGATCCGTGCGTCCGTCCCCGTCTGCCCGGTCGCTGCCAGCGCCATAAAAAAGTTTTTTTCCTGCCAGATCGTATCACAAACTTCCTCATAGGTTTGTTCAATCAGACGGATTTTCCGTGAATCCGCCAGCTTCCGTATCTCTTCCGAAGTGTTCGGTGCAATCACCGTGATCGCTGCGCCAAATTTTTCCAGCACGCCGACCCGCCTCGATGCCACACTTCCAGCTCCCACAACCAGCACCTGCCGATCTGTCATATCTATAAAAATCGGAAAATAGGACATTTCTCTTCTCCCACTATTTTCGTTTGGTAACTGTTCAGTGTCTTCACAGTCACGCGCAATAAATCCGCAGACCTACTGAACAGTTACTTCGTTTGTTTCTATACCGCCGGAATTGAGTCCATCTCTTCCAGACTGCATTTCTGTATTATTATAAAGTGTCGCATTTTATAAATCAAGCGTGAGGCAGATCTATTTTTCATTTTAGAACCTCTTTTGTTTCTGTTCACGGGTAGGCACTTTTGGAACCGAAAGTGCCGTAAGAAAACGTGGTGGCAGCAGGAATTTGCCGTATTGAAATGCGAAGCCACGGCAAATTCCGTTACTTTTTACGTATGCGTGTACAGTAACCCTCTTTTATTAATACCCGTATACGTAAAAAGTAATCCTTGTTTTGTCTTGCCAGAACGGTGCAGATTTTGTATACTTATAACACATTTAAATTCAATACAATGAGTATAAAAAGATTGACTAATACCAATAAAGGAGTTACAACGATGGAAGAATTTTACAAAGCAATCGAAGACAAGATCAAAGCTTCCGGCTATCCGGGCGAGGTAAACGGCGAGGATATCTACAACGACATCTGCGATCAGATGGAGGAAAAAGAAAATGGAACCTACCTGTTTCTCTCCAAAAAAGACAATGGCGTCGTATTTGAATACAAGGTAGACATTCTGGATGAGTCCTTCAATCTCTCCTATGTTCATATTACCGCAAATAACGACACGTTTCATATTGATTTTGACAATTAATAGACAATCTTTTCTTGGACATCCCTGTATTTTTGACATACAGGGATATTTTTTTAAGGATTTTTTTGGAAAATGTGAGCATTGCGCCCTTTATAGAGGTCTGTTATAATTATCATTGTTAAAAGATTGACGAAATTATAAACTGCACACAGGGTTGTGTGCCAATCCATGAAGGAGGGCTAACTATGAAAATCCAGAACATTTCCGATGTAAACACATTTTTTAAAGTAATTGATTCCTGCAAAGGAACCGTCGAGCTGGTTTCCCCGGAGGGCGACCGCATCAACCTGAAATCCAAGCTGTCCCAGTATCTGTCGATGGCAAATATTTTTTCCAATGGCTATATCAAAGAGCTGGAGCTGGTTGCTTATGAGAAAGAGGACTTAGACCGACTGATTAAATTTATGTATCAGGGGGAGTAAGCTCTCTTCTAAGGTGTACACGGTATGTACCTTGCCGTTGTATAAAAAAATGTTTGAATGATACGATAGAAACTGTATAAAAAAGCTTCCTGGCTGCATGGCAGATTGGCTCTGCTGCACAGGAAGCTTTTTTCCGTTTTATGAATCTAAGTCAAACCGTTTCTCATACTTCACGCAGTAAACACGCAAACCTTCTAAACAGCTACGCTTCTATCCGCGCCAGCTCTTGAAAGACTTTTTCAATTTCTTCCCGCGACGCCCGGAATGTTCCCTGCACCATCTGGGTGCTCCCGCCGCCGCGTCCCTGCAGACGGGCGTTTAATTCTTTTCCGAATGCACGCATATCACGGCCGAGGCTTCCGGCTGTGTAGTTATAACCTGACGCATCATCGCCAGAGCACACCAGCACGGTCTCTCCTTTTTCCTGTTCCAATAGCAGATTTGCAAACTGACGCACCAGAACTGGCGTCATGCCCTGCTCAAATACAGCCAGCGCTTTCTGACCCTGCGGATAGACGTCTGCCTGCATGGTGAGAATGCGCTGCCAGAGGTGGTTGATCTCACCGTCCTTGCGCCCGCTCTCCTCTTTCAGATGGCTGACCGCCTCCGCCGCCTTCTCCGGTTTTGCAGAAAGCAGGTTAGAGATCGTCTGCATCTGCTCCGTCTTCGCCTCAAAATTCTCCAGCGCACGGTCACCACAGAGCATGGAGAAACGCACGCCGCCCTTGTAATTCATCAGGGAAAGCACCTTGATCACGCCGATCTCTCCCGTGTAATCCACGTGTGTGCCGCAGCAGGCACAGATATCCGCCCCCGGAATCTCTACGATGCGGACCTGACCGGTCAGCTCTTTCTTGCTGCGGTAATCGATCGTTTTCAATTCCTCCTCACCCGGATATGTCACCTGTACCGGAAGATTCGCCCAGACAACCGCATTTGCCTTCTTCTCGATTTCCTTTAACTGTTCCCAGTTAAGCGGACCATTCAGATCGACCGTCACTTCATCGTGTCCCATATGAAATCCGACATTATCATATCCGTATGCGGCATGAATCAGCCCCGATATGATATGTTCTCCCGTATGTTGCTGCATGTTGGAAAAACGCTGTTCCCAGTCGATGGCCGCGTGAACGGTGCTTCCCACCTCCAGCGGAGCGTCCGTCTCATGAACAACCACGCCATGTTTCTCCTCCACATGTGTCACGTGCACTTCCCCGATCCGTCCGGTGTCCGACGGCTGTCCGCCGCCCTCCGGGTAAAATCCGGTCTGGGAAAGTTCCACCTCAAATCCGTGCTTTGCCGGACGGCAGGCGGTGACGATGGCATCAAATTCTTTTACATACGGTGTCTGATAATATAACGGTTCCATTTTCATTCCTCTTTTCATTTCGTTGTACAATGTTCTGTGACAAATCGTTATGGATAAACATCCATGTCGATCCGCCCGGTTATATCGGTTATCTCGATTATTTCAACAAAAAATTTATAGTAAAATATTTCCGTCCTAATTTTCCTGATTTATGGAAACTGTGGCAAGCTGCCCCTCATATGATGAAGTGTATAGAAAATCTCGGAGGACATAACCATGAGTGATTTAGCGGCTACCAACTGCGGTTGCGGATGTGATAACAACGGAGGAAGCTGCGGCTGTAATTGTGGCTGTGGATGCGGCGGTTTCGGCAACAACAACTGTCTCTTCCTGATTCTGATTCTGCTGTGCTGCGGCGGATGTGGCGGCGGATGCTTTGATCACGGATGCGGCGGCAACAACTGCGACTGCCTGATCTGGATCCTGCTTCTGTGCTGCTGCTGTGGCGGCGGTGGCTTTGGCTGCTGATAAACATCCGCCCATATCCAGCATATCTTTTGAGAATGCATCCATGTACATTTTAATACCGCAGATTTAACACCATCACATCTTATTTGCGCGTCAACTGATAAATCAATGCATTGCAGATCGCGGCGGCTACATTGCTGCCGCCCTTTCTGCCTCTTGCCACAATATAAGGAGTGTCCGGCAGGGATATAATCAATTCCTTGGACGGCACGACATTGACAAAGCCGACCGGCACGCCGATGATGAGCTTCGGGTGGATTTTTCCCTCCTGAATCAACTCGTACAGACGCACCAGCGCGGTCGGTGCATTCCCAACTGCAAAAATACAGTCTTTTCCCATTTCTGCCGCCTTGTCCATGCTGGCAACCGCACGGGTGGTCCCGGACGCTGCCGCTTTCTTCGCGACATCCTCGTCCGCCATAAAACAGTAGACCTCACCGCCCAGCGACGCAAGCGCGCGCTTGTTGATGCCGGATTTTCCCATATTCGTATCAGTCACGATGCACGCCCCATTTTTCAGGGCTTCCAACGCCTTATCGACTGCGCCCGGTGAAAATACAAGCGAATCTGCGTACTCAAAGTCGGCTGTCGTGTGAATCACGCGTTTCACAATTGGTGCTTCTTTCTCCGGAAATGTCCGTTTCCCCAGCTCCTCGGTGATAATCTCAAAACTTCTCGCCTCGATCTCCGACGGCAATACCTGACTGAGTTCTTTCATTTTTTCATCCATCTATTTACACTCCCTTTTCCAGAATCCGGTAAATTGCTTCCATATCCAAGTACTTCCGCATCGTGTCTGCCAGCCGGTTGTACTGCTCTTCCCGGTATTTCTCATAATCAAACGACAATCCGCCGACTTCCGGCTCCATTCCTTTTTCTTTCATCAGCGCACAGACAATCGTCTCCGCCACCTCTGCCTTGTCAAAAATGCCGTGGACGTAAGTGCCGTAGAGGTTGTCCCGACAGCAGCCATCCTGTTTTTCAGTGTGGTTTCCCGCCTGTTCTTCCCTGAGTTTCAATAAACTATGATTTACAGCTTTTTCCTGCTCCTTGATCACGTTCTTAACAATATCACCGCCGACCGATGATGTCTCTCCCATATGTATTTCATATCCTTCCGCCTCCATCCCCGAAAGCCCGGAAAAGATACCGCTGACCGTCCCGAAACATCCCTTGACCTGCGTCCTGGTCTTTTCTTCCTGAAACTGTGTCTGTAACGGCAGAAGTCCCATACCGGAGATCGTACACCCAGGCACACCCGCCTCGGTTCCTTCCTGATCTGACAGCGTCTGTCCCATCATCTGATAGCCGCCGCAGATGCCCCAGATCGGCGTTCCTCCGGCTGCTTTCTTTAAAACTGCCGCTTCCAGACCATTCTGCCGCATCCAGAGCAGATCCTCGATCGTATTCTTCGTTCCCGGAAGAACAATCAGATCCGGTCGTCCCAGCTCAGACAGGCGGCTCACATAACGCACCGAAACGCCGGGGATCGGGTCAAAGACGTTCAGGTCAGTGAAATTGGATAAACGCGGAAAGCGGATGGCTGCAATGTCGATCCATGCCTCTACATGTTTTTCAGATGACTCGTTTTCCTGTTTAAGGGTATTATTCCGCCCTGTGGATGAAAGGCGGCTGCTTAAGCTATCCTCGTCCTCGATATCCACATCCATGTACGGAACGACGCCGACCACCGGAATCTTGCATAATTTCTCGATCATCTCAACACCTGGATCCAGGATCGTCTTATCGCCGCGGAATTTGTTGATGATAAGCCCCTTTACCATCGCCTGTTCATCCGGTTCCAGAAGCGCTACCGTTCCATAGAGCTGTGCAAACACGCCGCCCCGGTCGATGTCCCCGGCAAGCAGCACTGGCGCACCCGCCATGCGCGCCATTCCCATGTTCACGATATCATCCGATTTTAAGTTGATCTCCGCCGGGCTGCCGGCGCCCTCAATCACGATGATATCGTACTGTTCGGACAAGTGCTGAAACGCTTTCTTGATTTCCGGGATTAGCTGCTTTTTATACTTGAAATATTCCTTCGCGGGCATTGTGCCGATCGGGACACCGCGCACGATCACCTGAGAACCGACATCGCTGGATGGCTTTAAGAGAATCGGGTTCATGTCCACCGATGGCTCACAGCCCGCCGCCTGCGCCTGCACTACCTGTGCGCGTCCCATTTCCAATCCCTCGCTGGTAATATAGGAGTTCAGCGCCATATTCTGTGATTTAAACGGCGCCACGCGGTAGCCGTCCTGCTTGAAAATCCGGCAGAGTCCCGCCGCCAGCAGGCTTTTTCCCGCATTGGACATCGTTCCCTGTATCATGATTGCTTTTGCCACGGTGAAATCCTCCTTATTTTTGAGTGTCTTACCAAATAATGGTTGCTCAGAGCTATTTAATTCGAAGCTATTTTGTGCTTAACCGAAACTATTTTTCTGCCATTTGTCCTTTCAAATGACAGAGACTATTTTATGGGTTCGTTTTATATTACAAATTCACATCGTGTTTTTCTTCAGATTGTACCTCTTTCAAAATATTTATCAAGCTTTCATTTTCTCCCCGGTTCCGCACCGCCACCCGGTAATAATGACGGTTCAGCCCTTCAAAATTCTCACAGGCGCGAATCAAAATGCCATGCTCTAAACATCCCTGTTTGTAATCGCGCGAATCCTCATCCGGCGAACGAAACAACAGATAATTTGTCTGGGACGGATAAACGATAAATCCCAGTTCTTCCAGTTTTTCCGCCAGCCGCGGACGTTCCGTCTGCAAAGATTTAACCGTCCATTCCAGCAGATTTCCTTCTGAATGATCCGCCAGTACCGCAAATGCCGCCACCCCGCCCGCCTGTGCCGGAGCCGAGACACTCCACGGCTGGCGGAACTTCTCGAGGCGTTCCCGGAGTCCGGCATTGGGGATGATGCCGTAGCCCAGGCGAAGGCCTGCCATTGAGCAGATTTTAGTCAAGGCATTTAAGAGGATAACGTGATCTCCAACACCATTTAACAAATTTCCAACAAACGAACCTTCTCTCCGTGTATCCAAAAACCACTGAAAACACTCGTCCAGCATAAGCCAGGTATGTGTTTCCCGGCAGACCTCCGCCAACCTTTCCAGCTCGGTGGCTGAAATAGCGCGCCCTGTCGGGTTATTGGGATTTCCGAGAATCAAAATTTTTTCCCAGACGTTTTCACGTTTAGAGGATAAAGTTGGGACCGAATCTATCTTCGATGCATCCCCGGAGCCATCGCAAAGCATGGCATACAATTCTTCCCTCGCACTCTCCAGGGAAAATCCATTTTCATCCTTTAAATGAAGCCACCGGATCTCGCAGCCGCACATCCGAAGCGCCTGCTCATACTCCGAAAATCCCGGTGCCAGCAAAATCGCCTGTTTGGGCCGAATCGCTGAGACAACTGCATATAAAATATCCGAAGCACCGTTTCCAAACACGAGCCAGTCCTCCGGAATCGGCGTGCCGTCTGCCTCATAAAAAGCAGCCGCTGCACGCCGCAGCTTCCGGCATAAAGCATCCGGATATTGTTCCCAAGTAGCCGCCGATGCCATCACAGCATCACGGACAGCCTGCGGCATTCCAAGACGATTTGTATTGACTGAAAAATCTAACTCTACGGCTGCATCACCGTAAATATCGCCGCCGTGCGTGTATGGCATAGATGCTTCCTCCCTGTTGTTCCCTCTTTTTTGTGTATTCTTTATCTGGTTACTCTTTCCTTCGTTCTGTTTTTGATATTTTTATCTGTTTGATTGCTTCATTATTTGGATTTTTTGACTTTTTTATATTCTTCTTTGTTAAAATTCCCTTATCAAAACAAAATCACGGCCCGCATCACCAGTGCCAGAAGTCCCATGATTCCCGCCGCTCCATACATCAGGCGGTTGACACGGCGGATGTCCTGCGGTTCAATCGGGTGTATCTCATCACCGATATATGGCTTCGGAACTAACTTGCCGAAATACCAGGCATCGCCCGCCAGTCGCAAGCCCAGCGCGCCGGCGCATGCCGACTCGGTCTGCGCGGAATTGGGGCTTTTGTGGTTCCGGCGATCACGCCGCCAGATACGGTAAGCATTCTTTCCGTCATATCGTAAAAGGTATGCAGATACTATCAATAAAAGCGCTGCCAGACGCGACGGAATCAGGTTTACCAGATCGTCCAGTTTTGCTGCCGCACGTCCAAAATGCAGATACCTGTCATTTTTATATCCGACCATCGAATCCATCGTGTTGACTGCCTTGTACAGCCAGCCAAGAAGCGGACCTCCGATCGCCAGATAAAACAAAGGCGCAATCACTCCATCCGACGCATTTTCCGCTACCGTCTCAACTGCCGCCCGTGCAATCCCCGCCTCTGAAAGAGGTTTCGTATCGCGCCCGACAATCATCGACACTGCATAGCGGGCTCCCTCGATCTCTCCCGCCTCCAGCTTCCGGCAGACCGCCATGCTCTCATCCCGCAGGGAGCGCGCCGCCAGCAGATAGTAAGTCATGACCGCCTCGACTACTGTCTGAATCCAGATGCCGCCCAGACGGGAAATCCAGAGGATTGCGCCTGCCACACTGCCTGTCACAAGCAGCACCAGACACACAAAAAGAACGCCCGCGCGGCGTTCCCCCCGTTCCGTTGCATGCTTTTTTCCAGCTGAACGCAAATATTTTTCCAGCCACACAATCAGATTTCCGATCGCCCGGACCGGATGCGGCATCGAATGCGGATCACCCAGGCACAGATCCAGAAGATAACCTGCCAGAATCGCAGCTAAGTGATATCCGACCATTCTGCCTTCTATCATTCCTGTCAATACTTTACTGATTGCTGTCATTTTGTCTACTCCCAACTATTCTTTTATTTGATCCGCATTCCCAGACCGCAGATAACCCGGTGCACTTCCTCCGAATATGCGGCGATCCGCTGGCAAATGCGCCCGTCTGTCTCCCGATAATCGCGCTCAAATGCTTCCATCGGCACAATGCCGCAGCCGATTTCATCCGCCGTCACGAATGCATCCGGATTTTCCTGCATCAGGCGTTCTGCAAACACGTATGGATCGCGCCCGGCTTCCATCTCACGCCTCACAAACAGTTCAAAATGCGTGATCAGATCCGCCTGCATGATCGTCTGTTCGTCCGTTTCTAATCTCCCATCCGCGATGCGTGCCGTAACTCTACACGCTTCTGGATTTTTCGATCGATTCAGAACGGTGGATAAGTCTTTTGTTTTCCTCCGTTCCAAAGTACGTTTTTCCCACAATTTCATCGCATACGCTGTCTTTCCTTGTTCCCTGCCGCCAATTATAAAAATCATTCTGCTTTTCCTCGCTTAAAAATTCAAAAACCGCAGGCACGTACCTGCCAGCCGCATCGCCGCCAGCACCAGCACCACATTCCGCTCGCAGCTCTGCAGAAAATGCCCTGCCAGATCGCCGTTGATGCCGCCAAATTCCCGCATGGAAAAACGATAATAGCAAACAAAGGTTGCAAGAGCCGTCAATGCTGCCAGAGCGCCGCGCAGATGTCCCCAGTAAATCATCCAGCTGATCGCCAACACTGCTAAAACTGCCATACTCACGCGAACAACCTTTGTCTCGGCACTTCTGGAAAATTCAGCGGCAAGCCCGTCCTTTTTCGCCTTTGGAAATGCCACCACCGAATAGCCGCTGCAGGCGCGTTCCAGCATAAGCGCCCCCGGCAGCAGCCACACATCTGCTCCCACAAGCTCAGAAACTGCCCCCGCATAGAGAAGCAGGTACAGCCCCAGACCGATGATCGCAAACGCCCCCGTATGTGGATCTTTTAAAATCGCCAGCTTTTTTTCCCGCTCGCCGTAGGAATGGCGCGCATCTGTCACATCGAGATACCCGTCCATATGGATTCCACCGGTAATCAATAGTGGAACAGCCGTCAACAGGCAGGTCCGGAACAGAACTCCAGCACCCAAAATTTCACAGAGCGCAAACGTAGCTATCTCTACCGCCCCGATCACCGCCCCGATCAGCGGAAAAAAACAAAGCGCATAGCGCATCCGCTCTTCCGTCCAGTCCATGCGCGGCATCGGAATGCGTGAATACATGGAAAATGCAATGACAAAACTTCCTATCAGATTCAATCTTCGATCCCCCTGACTCTATTCTGGCAACCATAACTTTAGCAGGCATTCCGCTCTGTTCCACTCACTGACTACCCTACATCTTTTGTCCTTTCACCGGCTGCAAAAACAGGTGTTGACACCGCAAGCGGAATTCCATACACCACTTCCGTCACCGAATCCGCCATCTGTCCCAGTTCCCGGTTGATCCGTCCCAGAAGCTCTATGTACCGCTCCGATTCCAGATCATACGTCACACCGTCCGAAAAGATCTCATTCGTTACAATGATAAGGTCATGGCACTGGTTTTGCAAGTGTTTTATTCCTTGCAGAATCCGCTCTTGCGCACCATTTTCCTGAGCATAAAATTCATTGAGGACAAGGTTGGACATACATTCAAGGAGAAGCACTGGTTTTTGTGCCACCCGGCAGGGCTCCCAGCGCTTCAAACTATCGTTTTCCTGTTCAGCGTCCAAACCAGCCGAATTGGACTCTTCGAATCTCTCCTCTAATTCTAATGTTTCTAACCCCGTATACCGCTCAATCGTCTCAAACCCTTTTGCCGCGCGCATCCGCCGATGGCGCTCCACCCGTTTTCTGCCTTCATCATCCCAAATCCGCATCGTCGCCAGATACCAGAGTGTCCCGCCAGTCCTATTCCGGCACTGCACGGCAGTCTGTTCAGCATATTCGGATTTGCCGCTGCCACTGCCGCCTGTAACTATATATAACATCGTTCATTCATCCTCATTTTTACCGAATTGTGGCAGCTTCCACACTTTAAAGTACAAGCAAAAACTGTTTTAATCCGTATATCTCATCACACCAGCGGCTTATATTCCTCTATTTCCATCTCCGCAAACGTATCCATATCCCGGTAAATGGACAGCGCCATATCCAGCAGTGGAAACAGCGCCAGCGCCCCCGTGCCTTCTCCGAGCCGAAGCCCCGCCTGAATAGCCGGAGTTACTCCTATCAAATCAAGCAGCCAGATAGACGCCGGTTCCGCCGACACATGGGCTGCCAGCATATAGTCCGTCGCTGCCGGTGCAATTCTTCTAGCAGCTGCCGCCGCAGCTGCCGCGATAACCCCGTCAATCACAACCGGAACATGATAGATGGCACCGCCCAAAAAAGAACCTGCCATCGCCGCCAGATCGAATCCGCCTACCTTTTGCAATACCTCCATGCCATCCATGGGATCCGGGTGATGCAGTCCGATTCCACGCCGGATTACCTCCGTTTTCCGTTTCAATCCAGCCGAATCTAAACCCGCCCCAGCTCCAGTGACAAGTTCTGGATCTTTTTGCAGCAGAACCGATGCGACCGCACTGCTGGTCGTCGTATTGCCGATCCCCATTTCACCCACTGCAGACAAGCGGTACCCCTGCTCCTTCAGCACACGCACCGCATCGATTCCCGTCAAAATGGCTGTCAACACCTCCTGGCGCGTCATCGCTGCTGCTTTTGTAAAATTGGAAGTTCCACGGCGGATTTTCCGTTCCGTTAGGGGATGAAGTTCTCCCCGATGTTCTACCTCACAGGCAATTCCCATATCGATCGGAAACACATCTGTCTCTGCCTTTTCTGCCATCAGGCAGGAGCAGCTTCTACCGCGTGTCATATTTGAAACAACTGCCGCCGTAACCTCCTGCCCGGTCTGTGATACGCCTTCTTCGACTACCCCATTATCTGCGCAAAAAATTAAAAGCGCACGCTTGGAGAAGTCTGGCACTTCCTCCCCCTGTGCTGCCGCCGCCCGCACAATATCTTCCTCCAGGACTCCCAGACTGCCAAGCGGTTTTGCCACATGCCCCCAATGCTTTTCTGCCTGCTCCCGGATTGTCTTGTCCGCTGGTACAATCTGTTTCTTAAGCTGGTCAAACCGTATTTCCAGCTCTTTTTCCGAAAAATGCCGAAAATCTTCCAGAGATTCCAATGTCTTCATATTCTCCTGCTGCATCTATATGTTCCTCCCGTTTTCATTTCCGGCCTTTTCCATGGGTCCGTGAACGGGCGTACCCTTTCAGTCTATCGTTTACCGGTTCAAAATTCCGCCTATGATTGTACCATTGACCGGAACAATACGCAAATACAAATTTGTTCTCACACCGAAAGTACGAAAACAGTAACAAAACGACACCCCCATCCGGGCAGTGCCGTTTTTTTCAAACCCATCTTATAAAATTCTATTCCACATATCCATATAAAACATATAATCTTAGGAAGCGCAATCACTTGGTCCTCACGCAACCCCTTTCAACATCCACTCATACGCATCATACGCCGTCCGCAGGGAAATCTCGGCAGTCTCTAGCTCTGCTTTTTTCTGCAGATAAGACGCCTCACCCTGTAAATACGTTGCTTTATTAATCGCACCGGACTGATACTTAATCTGGGTGGCGCCGTATGTTTTTTCGGCAGACTGGTAGGCTGCCTGCGCCGCGTCACGTTCTAGGCTTAATGCCGCTATCTCAGCGTACTGCTCATCCGCTGAGGCGCTTGCGGCGCTCTCGGCTTCCTCGATCTGCTGGTGGCGCAGCTTGCGCGCCGCATCTCCGGTTGCGTAGGATCGTCTGGCTGATTTGACACTGGAACTTGCAACGACAGCTGCCGCGCGGTTCGCATCCAGATTCATAGAAGCCAGTTCCGTTGCCGATACGGCTGGAATTTCCCCCAGCGTAATAGAAGTTCCGCTCTTTCCAAGTAAAATGGCAAGCTGGCGCAGCGCCTTATTTGCCCGATCGGTCGTGGATTGTAATGCTGTCTGGGCGCTTAACAGGTTTTTCTGCGCCTGCAGCAGATCCGTCTCCGTGCAAAGCCCCGCTGCCAGTTCCCGCTCTTTGCGATCTGCCTGCGCCTGATAGTTCTCTGCCGTCTTGGCAGCCGCCTCCACCTCGTCCTGAAGCTGCCGGCAGGTGCCCCACTGGATCTGTGCGGTCTTTACGACCTGCCAGACTGTCCGGTTTCTGGACGCACGGCTTGACGCCGAATTTAAGGAAGTAAGCGACTTTTTATACTGCCTTGCCGCCATCGACAGCGTTTGTGCATTTCGCTCATAGGTGCCGATCAGTGCCTCATCTCCGCCCGCATCTTCGAGCTCGTCTGCTTTATAGTTCATATCCCGGGCACCGGAAATCATCGCATTGTAGGCTTCCTGGTAGACGGCAAGGCTGTCCTGATAACTGTAATCGGCGCTGACAGCCGTTCCATTGCCGCGCCGCACCAGCGCCTCCAGTTCCCCGTACTCTATCATAGAATCCGCGAGCTGTTCCTCCGTATAGGAGCCGGACTGGCTGGCGATCGTGTTGTCTGCGCTGTTTTCGGTTATGGTGCCATCTTCCAGCGCCGGACCATCTGCCTCGCTGTCTGAATCACTTTCTGTGCCGGAAATCAAAGGCGTTTTCGCCGCCTGCGCCGGGCTCGATACAAGAATACAAGCCGCCAGGGCAATTCCGATCGAACGACTCAATCTGCTTTTTCCGATTCGTTTCACATTATAATCGTCCAGATGCACATCCAAAGCACTTGCACCGCTTCGGTCTCTTTCTTGCCCCTTGCGCATCTTTTGCTCTGTCCCAGCTTCCGCGTTCATCCATTTTCCTTTCAGATTTCGCATCATCCGCCCACCCCTTTCTACTGCGTGGACGCCAGGCCGTCCACCGCCCACTGGTAGGCGAACTGCGCCTGGAGAAGCGACATCGCTGCCGTTTCTTTTGCCACGGATGCCGATTCATAGGAATAGGTTGCGCTCTGGTATGCGTTCTGGCTGATAAGTCCGGCTGCCAGCTTGCGGTCGTTGGTCTGTTTCGTCTTTTCTTCTAATTCAAGGCTGCGTTTTGCCTGTTCGTACTGCGCCTCGGACAGCTTCAGATTCTGATATGCCGACTGGACATTCGATTTAACTGCCTCCTTCCCGCTGGTCAGAGTCGTCTGGTACTGCTCTTTGAGGGTACTCGTCATCGCGTTGCTGACCTGACGCGCCAGAATCTTTAACTGATAATTATTCTCCTGCGCCTTCGCAATGTCCTCTTCGAGGTTGACCGATGCACTCATCTGTTCCTGCGGGTCCGGTAATGCACCGATTTCTACTGATGCGCCATATTTCCATCCAAGCATCTGGCACAGGGATTCCTTTGTCGATGCAATATTGCTCTCCGCCGTCGTGATGGACGCCTGCGCCTTTAAAAGAGTCTCCTTGGCATCCAGCACATCCGTCTGGGTCGCGCTTCCGGATGAAAGCTTTAAATTTGCCGTCTCATAGTCTTTTTCTGCCTTGGACACCTGGTTCTGCACACTCTTTAAGTTTTTCTGGGCATTCCAGTACTGGATCATCAGGTTCTGCGCCTGCTGTACCAACGATTTCTCGGTCTGCGTATACCCCCACGCCTTAACATTCGCATCATCGACGTTATTATCGCCCTGCTCGCGCATCTGGGTCGCGGAAGCCTCGCTTCTCTGTGCTGCTGCCAGTGCGGAACCATAATTCGCATCATCTGAATCCGGGTACTCGATACTGCTCTCGATCTCATCTGCCGCGTCATAATATTCCTGCGCGATCTCATTGCTGTCTTTGCCCTGATAATCCTTGTACTCGATCCGGTTCTTCTCCACTGTGCTGTTGTACTCATGGATCCGATCAGCAATCTCGTCAAATTCGAGCTTATCATCCTGCAGCGAAGCCCATTTTTCTGTGGAATATGCAAATTGCGGGCTGGCTGCCAACACCTGGACCGGCGCATCTGCCGCCAGGAATACTCCCAGTGAGCAGGCTGCCACGCCAGAGACAATCCGGCGGGTCAGGCATAATCTTCTATTTTGATTCATGTATGTCACTCCATTCCGATATATCTGATTTTAATTTCCGCAGCAAATATTTTATTTCCTACAATGTTTTTTCTATTAACCTATATCTAATCCACATCCGGTATCTCTTCCTTCGGTTTCCGGCTCAGCAGTGCGTAATATACTGGAACCATGAAGAGCGCGACAATCACACCTACGCTCAGACCGCCGATATCTACGATCGCCAGACCCTGTGTTGTGGAACCGCTGCTTCCGATTGCCAGTGCCATCGGGATCATCGCGAGGATGGTTGTCATACTTGTCATCAGAATCGGTCGGATACGGGTCGCACCTGCCTCAATGAGCGCTGTCCGCAGATCCATCGTGGAGCGATACTGGTTGACCGTATCCACGTAGAGAATACCGTTATTTACAACAGTTCCGACCAGAATCAGGAAGCCAAGCAGGGACGTCATACTGATGCTGACGCCGGTCAGCTTCAGTAATCCGAAGGATCCAACCAAACTGAACGGGATGGTCGTCATAACCATGATGGAAAACTTCACAGACTCAAACTGTGCCGCCATGACAACGAATACCAGGAATACTGCAATCGCAATCGCGCGGTACAGGGAGCTGAACTCACTCTTCATCATACGGTCACGGCTGTTCTGCCCAATGCTGATTGTACCGCTTAAGTTCGGAGTAATTACCTCACTGTTGATTTGCTGCTGTACATTATCACCGGTGTAATCGGCAGAGATTGTGATCTCATATGCACCGTCGGTTCTGGAAATCGAAGCGGGACTGTCCTCAAATACGACATTTGCCACATCGGTCAGTGCCACCTTCTGTCCGTTTGTTCCCGTCAAAATAATATCTTTTATGTTATCAACTGTCTCGTACTCGCCCTCCGGATACTCAACCGTTACCGTAATGTCCTCGCCGTCAATTTTAAGTGTCGTCGCGTCGATACCGCTCAACATCTGGTTGATCGTCGTTCCGATACTGGAAGCCGTGAGTCCATACGCCTTTGCCATGACCGGATCAATCTTCAGGGTAATGATCGGTGCATTATTCTCAATACTGGAATGGATGTTGATGACATCCGTTCTTGCTGTCATTTCCTTGACAATCTTATCACTAACTTCTTTTAACTCATCATACTGCGTGCCGTGAAGAATCACTTCATAGCCGCGCTGTCTTCCCATGAAGCTCATGGAAGTCGATGCCGATACGTCGATCGTACAGTTTGCAATGTTATCCATCTCTTTCTGCCACTGATCGGCTACATCGTCTGTTTTCATGGTACGGTCATCTTTCAGATAGGCACTGATCTCGCCGCTGTCTCCGTTGTAACGCAGCATGTACGAATCAACCTGGTCGCTCGCGGAAACAATCGCCTCCGCTTCTGCCAGCGCCTCCTCGATCTTTTCCTGTTTCAGACCCGGACGCGTCTCAATGCTGACACTGACCGTACCGGTATCATCCGATGTCATCAGCTCCGTCTGCATTCCGCTCGCCAGAATTACCGTCAGTACAAGTACCAGAACCGAAAATCCCATAACCATCGCTTTGTGGTTTAACAGACGGTCCATGATGCCGCGGTACCATTTCTGTAAACGTTCAATCGGACGTCCCATCAGGGCGCGCTTCGCCTCGCTCGGTTTGTAGAACAAATAGCACAGTGGAACCACCGTCATCGCAGAAAGCAGGGACGCCGACATACAGAACACGATCGTAAATCCCAGCGGTTTGAACATCTGTCCGGTCATACCGTTTAAGAATGCCAGCGGCAGGAATACGACACAGGTCGTGATCGTCGAACCGATGATCGAGTTGATGACAATGCCGGTTCCATGAAGCGCTGCTGAAAAATAGCCCAGCGCCCCTTTGTCTTCCTGCTCCGCCGTTGCACGGAAACAGCTCTCCAGTACAACGATCGAGTTATCGACCATCATGCCGACGCCGAGTACCAGCGCACTCATCGTGATAACGTTCAACGAAAATCCTGCCATCGTGATCGCAATCAAGGACATCAAAATCGAAGTCGGAATCGAACTTCCGACGATCAGGGACGCCTTATAATCGCCAAAGAACAGGAAAATGATGAACATGGAGATGATAACCGCCAGAACCATTGTCTCTGCTACGTCTTTTAAGGAATCAAGAATCGTGTCAGATGTATCATTTGCAACCGTGATCGTCAGATCCGAATCATCTGCCATCAATTCTTCAACTTTCTCTTTTACAGCCGAGGACACTTCCATATCTGTGCTGTCCTGCTGCTTCTGAATCGAAATGGAGATCGTCTCCTGACCGTTGTAACGGGAAATGCCGCCCCGGTCTTTCGTTGCCTCATACACATTTGCCACATCTGACAGAGAAATAATCTGTCCTGTCGGCGTCTTGATTGGAATATCCTGCAGCTCATTTACCTGTTCTGTTTTTAAGGAGGTAGTAACGGAAAGCTCCAGGTTTCCGGCATCTGCCTCACCCGACGGGGATGCCACGTTTGCATCGCTGATCGCACTCGCAACATCCTGCATGGTCAGATTGTACTGATCCATTTTTTCAGACTGTAATTCAATGCTGACGTACTTAGAAGAACCGCCTCGCGTCTCAATGTTTGCAATTGAAGAAATTCGCTCTAATTCAGGTACTATCTTCTGATCCACATAATCGTAGAGGTTTGTCTGCGTCTTATGTGCAATCGAAAGCATCATGCTGTCTCCTTGATTGGAGTTCATCGACATAACGCTCGGTTCCACATCATCCGGCAGCGCCCGCTGGATATTGTCCAGTTTCTGCTTTAAGTTGTCATACGCCTCATCCATATCGGTGCCGTAATCGTACTGAAGCATGACCATCGAACGTCCATCGCTCGATGTGGAGGAAATCGTGTCCACGCCTTCCATCGTGCCGATCGCCTCCTCGATCGGTTCGGTTACCAGCTCGCTGATATCCTCCGGTCCTGCGCCTGAATAATTTGCCATGATAATCAGCATCGGCGTCTCCATATCCGGCATCTGCTCCAGCTTTGCCGAAAAGACCGATGAAATACCGAATACAGCCAGACACAACAGAGCCATGACAGTAGTAACCGGATGTTTCAGGATATATTTCGTTACTCCCATGTCTTACATTCCTCCTGTCCTACTGTTTCTGTCCATTTTTTGCATCTTTCGGAGCACCTGCATCACCCGCAGGCTGATCGTTTCCGCCATCTGCCGGAGCGCCCGCTTTCTGTCCATTTTCAGAACCTGCCGGGGCATCGGCTTTCTGGTTTCCAGCTTCATCCGCTGCTGCCGCATCTGTTTCTTCACCCTTTAAGTTAACGGTTGAACCCTCATAAAGCTGGGAACTCCATGTACTGATGACGAGATCATCTGCCGTCAGCCCCGACTTGATCTCCGCCAGCTCTGTATTATAAAGCCCCACTTCGACTTCCACTTTATGTACCGTTCCGTCCTGGTAAACATAGACATTTCCAACGCCGTTATCATAGTAGATCGCATCTACCGGCACGGTCATGACATTCTCTGCACGCTCAGAAGTTACTGTTACCTTGACAGTACTTCCCGTTGAAAGGCTGTTCGCCTCCGGCAGCTCTGCTTTTATCTTAAACAGACCGTTGCTCTCGTCCGCCATGCTGCTGACATCGGTAATCACACCATCATAAGTCGTTCCATCTTTTACAATCGTCATCGCGTCGCCCTGGTTTAAGTTGCTCATAACACGCTCGGATACGTAGAACGATACCCTTTTATCTCCCTCACCGGAGATAACGCAGAGCTGCGCCTGCTGGTTGACATGATCATATACATCAATATCCATCGTCTCAATCTTGCCGGAGATCGGTGCGGTCACGGAACTGTATTCCACCTGACGATCGTAGTTTAATTTTGCCGATTCATAATTTAACTGTGCCGTCTTCGCCTGGTTCTGATACTGCTCCCATTCCTGATCAGAAATATCTCCTCCCTGATAAAGAAGCTGCATACGGCTTAAATTGCTCTGTGCCTCGGTCAGGTTAACAGAGGCGGAGTCCATCGCATTTTTCGCCGTCTCAACCTGTTCGGTATTGATCGTACAGAGAAGCTGACCCGCTGTCACCATATCACCGACGCTGACGTTGACACCCGTCACATCGCCGGATGCCTTCGCATAGACATAGACAACGTCCGATGCCTCGACAGTACCGGATGTGCTGGTTGTCCGCTCGATTGTTCCGCTCTTTGGATTCTCAGCCGCAACCGTCGCCACATTGTCCATCTGCGTGTCCTGCATACCGCCCGGACCGCCGCCTGAACCTCCTTTGCTGCCACCCTTGAAACGCATAAAAAGCGCCGCAAGTACGAGCACCACCACCACCGCGATGATGGCTGTTTTCTTTTTATTCTGCTTTGCCGCTTCCATCAGAGAAGATAGTTTACTCATTTCGCATATTCCTTTCTGGTTTTTCCTAATTGTCCCTAGTATAACATCCCATTTTTAAACGAATTTCAACTACATATAAACTGAATGTAAACGAACCGTGAAAAAAATGTGTTGCACCGTTCACAATCAGTTTAAACTTATGTGGTATACTATGAGTACTTATGATATTACATCTTTTTAATTGAATTATAGGGAGGTTTTACGGATATGTTTCACATTCTTGTGGTAGAAGATGATGCGAAACTGCGTTCCCTGTTCTGCACGGTACTCACCAACAATGGTTATCTGGCGCTTCCGGCAGAAAGCGGCGAAAAAGCATTATCTCTTTTAGATTCTGAATATGTAGATCTCATTATTTCGGATATTATGATGTCCGGAATGGACGGATATGAACTGATTGATCACCTGCGGACGAGTGGATTTACGATGCCGATCCTGATTATCACCGCCAAAGAGCGCTTTGAAGACAAGCAGCGCGGCTTTCAGGCAGGCACGGATGACTACATGGTGAAGCCGATTGATGTCAATGAGATGATTCTGCGGGTTGGCGCCCTGCTCAAACGCGCCAAGATCGCGACGGAGCATCGGATTGTCTGCCAAAATACGATTCTCGACTATGATGCACTGACGGTCACGGTCAACGGGCAGGAGACGCTTCTGCCGCAGAAAGAATTTTATCTTCTATATAAATTACTTTCTTATCCAAATAAGATTTTCACGAGGCAGCAGCTCATGGACGAAATCTGGGGGCTTGACTCGACAACCGACGAACGGACGGTCGATGTGCATGTCAACCGGCTGCGCGAACGGTTTAAAAACTGCGATGATTTTATCATCATGACCGTGCGGGGTCTCGGCTATAAGGCGGTGAAAACAGAAGCATGATCAGCAAGAACTTTACCAAATATTTCCAGATTCCACTCTACTGGCTGACCCTCCTGGTCTTTTTCTTCCTGGTGTCCTCGTTGATACCGATGCTGACCGGATATTTTGTCTCGCTGCTCACAAGCGGAACAGATAAACACGAAGTTTTTCGGATTTTCGGTCCGAATTTTCCGCGTCTGATGTCATTTTTGAGCAGCCTTGCGTTCAGTATCGCGCTGTCGCTGTTCCTCTGGTCGAAAATCCTCCGCCCGATCGGTTCCATAAGCCATGCCGCTAAGCAGGTAGCAGACGGAGACTTTTCTGTTCATGTGCCAAATTCGAAGTCTTTGCAGGCGATCTGTGAACTAACCGACAATTTTAACCGTATGGTGCAGGAGTTAAACAGCATCGAATCGCTGCGAAATGATTTCGTGACCACGGTTTCCCATGAGTTCAAGACACCGCTCGCCGCCATCGAGGGCTATGCGACATTGCTGCAGGATCCATCTCTCTCAGAGGCGGACCGGAATGAATACACGCGCATCATCATCGACAGCACGCGCCAGCTTACCACGATGACCGGCAACATTCTTCTGCTTTCCCGCCTGGAAAAGCAGGAGATCGTGACCGGCCGCACGACGTTCAGCCTCGACGAACAAATCCGTCAGGCGATTCTTCTGCTGGAACCGCTCTGGGAGAAAAAGCATCTGAATCTCGACATTGATTTGACGGCGTGCAAATTTTACGGCAACTGTGAGATGCTGCAGCAGGTCTGGATCAATCTCCTGCAAAATGCCATCAAATTCACCCCGGCTGGCGGTATGCTTTCTGCCAAACTCGTTATCACAGGAGATAAGGTGCGTGTCTCCATCCGCGATACCGGCGTCGGCATGGATGACGCCACGATGAAACGGATCTTTGAAAAATTTTACAGCAGGAACTCTGATCCCAATGAAAAGGGCAACGGGCTGGGACTTTCCATCACGAAACGGATCATCGACCTGATGCACGGTACCATCGAGGTATCCAGCCAGGTGGACGAGGGTAGCTGCTTTACAGTGATTCTGCCGCTTGAAAAAGCATAGAATCTCATCGGCAAAACATATTGTACCCGACAATCATCAGAGAAATGGCGATGCTGACCCATAGAAAATTCTTTGGGAAAATGAGCACCAGGGTCATGCCAAATCCCATTGAAAAAAGGACTAAACCAAATAAACGCTTCATAGAATGATACCTCTCTGAAATGTCTGTTTTCAAAAGAAGTTAAATAGCAGGCGATCATTGCCAGAGACATCTGACATTCGATCGTGTGCTATGATCATTCTATGAAGCGTTTTGATTTTAATTTCTTTATTTCTTCTCTTCCATCTCGCCCGCCATTTTCTCAGCTGTCTGCATCGTCTCCGCATCGATCGGTCCGGTGCTTCCGCCGACAAATTTATTGACGAGATCCGGTGCCATGTCGAGAACCTTGGTCAATGCATCCTGATGCTTGATATTGACCACCTTCGTCATGCCATTCTGAATGACCAGCACCGCGCTCGGCGTCATCTTAGCGCTCATGCCGCCCGCATTCTTCTCTTTCGCCGACTGACCAAACGCGCCCGCCGCCATGCCGCAGGTTACATCCACGAGTGGAAGTATAATCGCATCGCCAACTGTCACCGGCTCTCCCACGACTGTCTTCGTCGCGACGAACTCATCCATACCCTGAAATAATGCACCGATTGTCGATGCAAACTGATTGTCTGCCATATTATCTTCCTCCTCGGTTTCTATATTTATAAACCTGTGTCCGTACATTCTTATCCATCCAGATCCGAAGCGCCATCAATGCCAGCACGCCAATCTGGACTCTGCCCCGGAACGAAAGCTCCCCGTCCAGCGCATTTGCATCCATGACCGGAGTCAAATCAATCTTCTTTCCGTAAACTGGATACAAAAAAGCCGCCACACTCAAAATTTGTCCCATCAAATAAGGATCCTCCACGCCAAACGTAACCTGCCCAGACAGCTTTCTGGGAAATATATGCCGCAGAACTCGCATGAGCTGGCGTTTGATCAGGCGAAATGACTTCTGATTTTCTTCATTTTCTATAAATGCAAGGACGGATTGGCGTTTGTGCTCCAGGTTGTTGATTCGGGTAAGCAGCTTTGAGAGGGATTGCCGCAGGGCGCTCCATTTTTGTTTGAACCAGCTAATGATTCTATGAAGGAACGATTCACGCTTTTCCTGGCTGGGATTTGATTTTAATTCATTCTTTGCCCGATGCGTTTCTCCTTCTGCCTCGGACACTCCCGCCTCCTTCACATCTGGAAATGCATCTGCATTCTTCACAGCTTGAGACATTTCCGCCTCCCTCTGCGCACTCCGTCTCTTCACCGCCTCCTCCAGCAGCCTGGCCGTTTCCTCCGCTTTCTCGATCGCGGCGTCTGTCTTCTCCGATGCTGCTTCCGCCCGCAAAATCAGTTCACCGGTGTCTAAATCATCATCCTCTGTTTTCTCCTGCGCACTTACAAATTCCAGCTCATCCGAATCCGCTGCCTGCGTGCCTTCCCGCACACGCCCAGATTCCGTATCTTTCACTTCACTCTCACTCCCGAAAATCCGGAATCCAAACAACTTAACCGCATATCGAAGCCCATTTTCATAAGCAATCCGCAGCGACACCGCATGAAGCAGCCAATGGATATGCAGATGCACGCCAAAATCCTTGATACTGTGGTAGCTTCCGTTCCCCCGGTATCGAATCGGGACAAATAAAACCGCCATCAGGCACAGAAACAACAGTCCCAGAATGACAAGAAGCAGGATTCCGAGTATTTTCAAGATTATGAACAAAATATGCAGCAATCCATCCCCTCCCACTTCTTATTCTTTCATTGACAAATTCATGTATCAGCTCTGTATCATATGATGTTGGGGTCAAAAGACATTTTCAGTCCAAAAAAACTTTATCAAAGGCTGCAAAATACTTACCTCTTTTTCCTCAGCCTGTCTTCCTTCTCTCTCAGATACGTCTTCACATCAAATCCACCCGTCTCGCGGTACGTCTCATCCACAATCCGCCCCACCGTCTCCACGGCATCCTGGTAGCTCGCGCCGACCCCTACGATCAGCAGATCCGCCTGCTCCCGGTAATAATTCTGCCGGAGCACATAGGCAGGCAGGATATCAAGCAGGTTGTGTCCGCCTGAGGCAGGCGTGATCACGTGAACGCCCGGCTGTACCTTTCCGAGGCGGAGTTTCTGTAGAATCGAAAAACGATGCTTTTTAGCAGTTTCTCCCAGATACAGATATTTATACCAAATCATCGTCCCCGCCTCCTAAAAAAGGAGAGCCTGATCCATGGCGCTCTAAAAACAGCTCGTTTCCGGCTATTTCTCCCCGCCTGTCAGCTCTCCCTCCTTTACGTGATCAATCTTTTTTATAATTTTTAATAATCGACCGTCTCAGCAGATCCAGCGCCTGAATCACCGTCTGCTCACGCACCTTCTCGCGATTTCCGCGGAAATGGTATTCCTCTACTTTGACTTTATCCTTCATATAACATGCGATATAGACGAGTCCCACCGGTTTCTCCTCGGTTCCGCCGTCCGGTCCGGCGATGCCGGTCACAGCGATACAGGCATCCGCATCCGTCGTAAATACACCGCCTGCAGCCATCTCACGCGCCGTCTGTTCGCTGACCGCGCCGTATTTTTTCAGGGTCGCCTTACTGACGCCCAGGATCTTTTTCTTTGCCTTATTGGAATACGTCACGTATCCCTCGTTAAAGACCTCTGAAGCCCCCGGCACGTTGACGATGCGTCCGGCGATCAGACCGCCTGTGCAGGACTCTGCGGTTGTCACAGTCAGGTCGTATTTCTTTAAGAGGCGGACAACGACATCCTCCAGATTCTCATGCTCATCCGTCGTGTAAACCGCATTACCGAACCGTTTCTTGATCTCTTTGATAACCGGTTTTAACAGCTGTTTTGCCGCGTCTTCGCTCTCGGCTCTCGCGGTCACGCGCAGATGTACTTCTTTCGTCTTTGCATAGGTCGCAATCGTCGGGTTCGTCTGCTGGTCGATGAGGTCGAGAAGCATCTCCTCCACCTTGCTCTCCCCGTATCCGCAAATTTTGAGCATCTGGGAATAGATCACACAGTCAGATCGTTTCTGAATATAAGCACAAACCTGATCTTCCACCATCGGATACAGTTCGTTCGGCGGTCCCGGAAGAAGAATCGCGGTCTTACCGTTTTTCTCCAGGGCAAGTCCCGGAGCTGTGCCGTTTGTGTTGGAAAATACCACCGCGCCCTCCGGCACCAGCGCCTGACGCCAGTTGCTATCCGGAATATCGGTGCGCTTGCGCTGCCGGTACCAGTCCTCCAGATGTGTCCGCACCTCCGGATCCTCGACTAACGGCATTCCCATCAGCTCCGCGCAGACATCCTTCGTGATATCATCCTCCGTCGGTCCCAGACCGCCGCCGATGATAACGAGATCGGCTCTTGAGAGCGCCGTCCGGAAGACTTCTGTCATGCGCTCCCGGTTGTCCCCTACCGTCGTCTGGTAATAGACGTTAAGCCCCAGCTTTGCACACGTTTCCGATAAATACTGCGCATTGGTATTGACGATATTGCCAAGCAGCAGCTCTGTTCCTACCGAGATCAGTTCGACTATCATATCAGATACTCCCTTCTGTCAGTATTTTATGATTCTTGTAAATATAATCAACAAGTGACACAATCGTCAGCAGCAGCGCGATCCAGACACAGATCGTCGTGACAAACGCAAGCGCCGGAATATCCAGAATCAATAACACCACCGATACCATCTGAAACGTCGTCTTAAATTTGCCCCAATAGCTGGCGGCGATGACAACTCCGTTGTCCGAGGCGATCAGACGGAATCCGCTGATGATAAACTCCCGGCTGATGATGATGATAACCATCCAGGCTGGAAGCGCGTTCAGCTCAATCAGGCAGATGAGCGCCGAGCACACTAGAAGCTTGTCCGCGAGCGGATCCATAAATTTTCCAAAGTTCGTAACCAGATTGTACTTTCTGGCAATCTTTCCATCCAGAAGATCGGTCAGGCTGGCTATGATAAACAGTGCCAGTGCAATCATACGGAAGGTATGGTTTTCACCATTCTGCCAGAGAAGGAAAAACACAAAAAACGGAATCATGATGACGCGAAGCGTCGTAAGCTTATTCGGTAAATTCATCAGCCAACTCTCCTATCAAATCATATTCGAGTGCTCCCGTTACGCGGACACGGCAGAAATCGCCGGACATCAGCGGAACATCCGCATTGACAAAAATCAAACCATCTACGTTCGGCGCGTCTTTATAGGTACGTCCCACGAAAGCATTCTCGTCTGCCACTTTTCCCTCGATCATAACCTCAAGCACACGGCCTTTCATATCCTCGGCTTTCTCAAAGGCAATCTCCTGCTGCAGCTCCATGATCTCGTCGCGGCGGTCTTCCTTGACCTCCTGCGGTACCTGATCCGGATATCCGGCTGCCGGTGTGTCCTCTTCTGCAGAGTATGCAAACACGCCCAGGCGGTCAAATTCCATCTCATCGACGAACCGCATCAGTTCCTCATGATCCTCCTGTGTCTCACCCGGGAAACCGGAAATTAAGGTCGTGCGGAGTGCAATATCTGGGATCTCTTCCCGCAGATGCGCGATCCGCTCCCGAAGCTCCGCCTGATTCGTGCGGCGTCCCATCCGCTTGAGAACGGCATCACTCGCGTGCTGGATCGGAATATCCAGGTAATGACAGACTTTTTCCTCCGTCTTGATCGCCTGAATCAACTCCTCGGTGATCTCCTCCGGATAACAGTACTGGATACGGATCCATTCGATTCCATCGATCTGTGCCAGTTCATGTAAAAGTTTCGGCAGGGTCTTCTCTCCATACAAATCCACGCCGTAAAGCGTCGTCTCCTGTGCGACAAGAATCAGTTCCTTCACACCCTGATCCGCAAGCTCCTTTGCCTCTGCGAGAAGCTGCTCCATCGGCACACTGCGGTACGGTCCACGCAGGGACGGGATAATACAATAGGTACACCGTTTGTTACAGCCCTCGGAAATCTTTAAAAAAGCATAATGTCCGCCGGTCGTCACCAGACGTTTGCTCCGCATCTTCGTCTCCGGAAGTTCGGACAAATCGTGGAAATCAGATACCCGCTCGCCCTTCAGCACCTCCGCCAGCACCTTGCTGACCTCATCATAGCTGGTCGTACCGAGAATACCGTCCACCTCCGGCACCTCCTGCAGGATCTCTTCCTTGTAACGCTGTGCCATACAGCCGCTGACTAAGAGCGCCTTGCAGGTTCCGCTCTTTTTGTACTCTGCCATCTCTAAGATAGTGTTGACACTCTCCTCCTTGGCATCGTTGATAAAGCAGCAGGTATTGACAACGACGATATCTGCCTCATTTTCATCATCCACGAAGGAATAGCCCTCTTTCCCGAGGATTCCCAGCATTTTTTCCGTATCGACAAGGTTCTTATCACAGCCCAGTGATATGAAAAGTAAATTCATTCTGTTTGTTTTTCCTTTCTCTGTATAACTTCGCGGTCCGCAGCTGTATCCGGCATTTTTGGAACCGCCAGCGAAAAAAAGAGGAAACTAAAGCCAGATTCAGCCGTTTTCCTCCCCTTTCCAACATATTTCTCCGGTTCGTCCGTCCGTGGCTTGGCATCACACGGCCGGGCGGATCGCTTTTATTCTTCCGCGTACTCTTCTTCTTTTTTGATCTCTTCCGGAGTTCTCTCCTTCACCTCGAAATCAGTCTCGATCTCCGGCTCCTCGTCCTCTGTGAGGATCTTTACTTTCTGCTCATAAAGCTCCTGGACAGCGGTGGACAGCGGTTTCTTTCCGGCAGCGCCTGCTACGAGCGGTTTGTCACCAGCGATCAGCTGTCTCGCACGCTTGGATGCTGCGATGACGATGGAATAACGGCTCTGAACGACCGGCTGCTCGCCCGGCTCAACGTCGCTGTTTACGGCTTCGATTAAGTCTGTATAAGACGGATGTAACATAAAATATACCCCTTTCAGATCATGAGTTTCCTGGTTGCAGCTTTCCTCTCCATCTGTAAAGATGCGAGAAGTTTTGCTGTTTTTTGTTATAAATTTTAAATATCTGAAGTATCCGGTTTTGCATGTAGCATTTTTACGGATACATTCTTTATTTTGTCATATCGTGCAGCTCCTGCTTCATTCTCGCCACAAGATCCGTATTCGCGGACTCTTTAAAGTGGCTGGAGCGGATCAGGCTGTGGAGATCTTCCACGCAGGTATCAATATCGTCATTGACTACGATATAGTCATAGGAATCCATTCCGTCGGACTCCTCCGCGGCACGGCGGAGACGTTTTTCGATCACTTCCGCGCTCTCAGTTCCGCGGCCGGTAAGACGTTTTTTCAGGTCCTCCGCAGTCGGCGGTACGATAAATACGAGAAGCGCGTCTGGGAATTTCTTCTTGATATTGAGTGCTCCCTGGATCTCGATCTCAAGGATCACGTCTTTTCCTGCAGCCATCTTTTCTTCCACATATTTTTTCGGTGTTCCATAATAATGATCTACATAACGTGCATGTTCGATCAGCTCGTCATTTTTGATCATATCCTCGAACTGGGATTCGGTCAGGAAAAAGTACTCTCTTCCATTTTCCTCCCCCGGTCTCGGATTTCTCGTGGTCGCCGATACAGAAAGCGCGTAATTATCATATTTATTCAAGAGCGCCTTCATCACGGTTCCTTTTCCTGCTCCGGAAAATCCGGAAACTACAACGAGGACTCCTTTTGTCTGCATTACAAATGCCTCCTGATTACTCAATCATGTATTCTGCTGGTTTCGCGGACCGCGGATTGCTCCGCATTCCGTACTAACACAATCTTTATTCGATGTTCTGGATCTGCTCTCTTACCTTCTCGACCTCTGTCTTTAAGAGGATCGCGCGGTCGGAGATCTCGAGATCCGTTGATTTTGAGAGGATCGTGTTTGCCTCACGGTTCATCTCCTGGGCGATAAAGTCGAGCTTTCTTCCGACACTTCCGCCGGCTAAAAGTTCCTTCTTCATTCCCTCAATGTGGCTTCTTAAGCGGACGGTCTCCTCATCCACACAGATCTTATCTGCAAAGATCGTAACTTCCGTTGCGATCCGGGACTCGTCCACGGATGCAGTCGCGAGAAGTTCTTTTACCTTGTCTTCCAGCTTCTGGCGGTACTCCGCGATCACCTTTGGGGAACGCTCCTCGATAAAATCAACTAATTCCAGCATATGGTCAAGCTTTCCGATCAGGTCGTTCTTTAAATTCTCTCCCTCAGTGATCCTCGATGCAACAAACTGTTCGCATGCCTGTCTGAGTGCTTTTTCTAAAACGCTCCACAGTTCTTTTTCATCGACATCCTGTTCTTCCATCGTGAACACTTCCGGATATTTGGACAATTTGCCGACGGTAATATCGTTTTGCAGATCAAACTGTTCTGCCATGGCGTTCAGATGTGTTAAGTATTCTCGGGCAATCTCTTCGTTATACTTCAAAGCTACATTGTTCTCGTTGTAGTCTTCGTAAGTGATAAAGACATCGACCTTGCCCCTTTGCATGTATTCTTTTAGGAGATTACGGATGGTACTTTCAAAAAAGCCCAATTTCTTTGGCATCTTGATATTGACGTCAAAGTACCGGTGGTTGACGGATTTGATCTCAACCGTAAACTTCCGGTTTTCCTCCATAACCTCTGCCCGGCCAAAACCGGTCATACTTTTGATCATAAAAGCCTCCTGTCTGATTTCTTCTGTGCATCTCTCTATCCGTCTTGCGATACCTGTATGCATAGATACTTTATTATATACAAAAATGAAGGGTTCGTCAAATATTCTTGACTTTTTTCCTGTCAACAATTAGGCTAGGAAGGAAGGAGGTATGACACCATGGCATTTGACGGTAT
>OLGI01000661.1_pt1 | contig 34445 bp, 27 predicted proteins | sample 1605221 | NCBI WGS metagenome assembly OLGI01 (sample SAMEA3888915, study PRJEB22519) | human gut metagenome | biome: human gut; feature: human-associated habitat; material: faeces | place: Denmark | collected 2010 | reverse complement strand
TGGCTGCACCACGGAAATTCGGCAGATTCTCGGTGAGCATCTGTACGTAAGTGCCCGAAAGACCAAGGAGTTTGATTTGTCTTGCGCCCGTCGTAGCATCATTATAAGCCACATCAACCGATGGGTTGGTCGTGAAACTCTCGCCTAAGTTGCAACAAGCCGCCTTGAAGAGTTCATCCTTATTCACAGCAATGCCATTCACGGCACCAGCCAATCGAGAAGTGCCCGACTTACGAGCCACCACCTTCACCTCCTGCAAGGTCTCGGCCTTGAAGATGGAATCCTGAGAGGAGGAATCTACAGAGTTATTTCTTACAGAATTGTGATATGACAACAGAGACTCAACCTCTGTCTTATTATTTTTTGCATAAGTCTCAGCACCAATAACCAGCAAGGCACTGAGCAATAGATATTTTGAATACATAAATATATTTCCTTTTATCCGAATCTTAAATCTTCGCTTCGGATGATTTTACCTTTTTATATATGTATGCAACCCTAAGATTTTACTGATAGGGATAGGCATACGACAATCTTGGTTGCAAAAGTACAATAAATCTTTTGCAACCTATTTGCAAATAGGGAAAAAATCAAATAATCAGAGTGTTAAGGAGGGCAAGATAAGCCCTTGGAGGCGAATGCGGAACGTTCTGATTCCAAGATCTTGCCTTCTGAATGCTACAGATAACAGGACGAGGCAATGTCTTCCAAAGAGCTGGCACGATGCCAGCAAACACTGGTGCTGTATCGAAATCCACATGTTGGACAGAGACCGTAGGCGATAGCTTCACCTGCCTTACGTTCATGCAATGCTTTTTCACCTGTGCGCCCAGCTTACCTTGGCAACAGTCATGCCCCACGCAACAGTCAGCCATCATACCCACCATCACCTTGTCTGAACGAAGGCAGTGCATGACTGTAGTGCCCACGCTCAGGTAAACCACCATGAACGAGAGCATCAAAGCCATCAATATGTTGAGCGAACGTTTCATACCTATTTTTTGCACACCTTCCTTTTATTTGGTTGCAAAATTATGTATTTTCCTCAGAATAAGAACCTAATAGCCCCATAAATTAATGACCTTTAACTGCTCTTATATAAAAAAATCAAAAAACACCGCCTCAAATAGCTCCCCCTTTTCTTTAGTTCTACTTTTTCTCAAACTGTTTTTTTCATCCACTTTGTGAGTGCCACTTGACAAAAACAAGTAAGTAAAATATAGAAAGAAATAATAAAAAAACAGGGAGATCGCAAAGATAATCGTATTTTTGCAATCTCCTGATACGATTACCAGCAATAAGGTATCCCTCGTTTCTCGCACTCTTTACGCAGAGCAGCGAAGAAGTAACTGCGCTCGCTGCCCCAACCACGAACCTTGCGCTCGTGATCTACAGTCTGCTTTAGTTGTTCATCGCTATATGCGGCAAAGCGGACTGCATACTCTGAAATTCTTGACTCGGCATTAGCTGCCATCACATTCTCATTGTTCTTTAAATCTGAATTTGGATTCATAAAGATAATTATTTTAAGTTGTTAAACACTTACACATTCTTTTACCACCGTGGTTATCTCTATGCGAAACTCGGTTGGTGTGCCACAACTGGGCAACTCTTAATGCTTATTTCGATTGCAAAAGTACATTTTTATTCTGAAACCACCAAATTTTTCTCAAGTTTTTTTTCTAATGTCTTCCTCCTTCTTCAAAGAAGAAGATTTTTTAGTAAGTAGTACTTACTTCACCCATGCAGTAGTACTCACTCTGCCGTTGCAATAGCATCTGGGAACATTTTTCAATTTCTAACAAACTCGGTAAGGGTTAAACTTTACTATAATTACATGAAAAGAGTAAGAGAATCATCAGAATATCATTATCTTTGCAAGATACATATCTAAAAAGAAAAAATTAAATCCAAAAATTATGATAGAACAAGTTGAATTTTCATTGCGACCTTTTCCTCGCGGTTTTCACCTCGTAACGAATGAAGTACTCCGTCAATTACCCGCACTGCCAAAGACAGGAATACTAAATCTTTTCGTCAGACACACAAGTTGTGGATTGTCACTTAACGAGAATTTCGATCCAGATGTGCGATACGACTTGAAGGGAATCTTTGAGAGATTAGTGCCAGATGGAGATCCGAGATACCTGCACCAAGATGAAGGTCCAACGGACATGTCTGCCCACGCCAAATCAAGTATGGTAGGAGTTTCACTGACGATTCCGATCACAAACGGCAGACTGAACCTCGGAACCTGGCAGGGAATATACCTATGCGAGTTTAGAGAAGGTGGCGGCAGCAGACATCTCATCGCCACAATCATGGGGGAATAAAAAAGACAAATGATAAACCATTTCATAGAAAGTAGAAACAAGAAACCCAGTAAATCAATGATTTACTGGGTTTATCTTGGGTGGAAGGTGGGACTCGAACCCACGACATTCAGAACCACAATCTGACGCTCTAACCAACTGAACTACGTCCACCATGTTAGCTTGCTTAATTGTTATTTCTTTTAAGCGAGTGCAAAGGTACTACTATTTTTTGATTCCACCAAATTTTTAGCGAACTTTTTTCGAAAAAACTTCATTTTTTCTCAAATTAAGCCGTTTTTTAGCCCGCTTTGTTGAATTTCGCTCTATTTTCACCTTCTTTTCCTCTTTTCTATTTTTTACTTTACTAATTCTTAGTCATCCATTCCCCCTTTACTTCTTTGTCATTTCTCCTTTCTCACTTCTCACTTCTCATTTTCCTCCTTCCTCATTAATGCAAATCAACTCAAAAAACAAATGAGATAAAGACGATAAGAAATGAGAAGAGGGTGTGTCACGAATTCATGACACACCCTCTTCATAAAATGCTTTTAAATTTCTCGCAGTAATGTAGAAAAATTACTTAGCTGGAGTTGCAGGAACTGCAGGGGCAGCCTTCTGAGCATCAGCACCCTTAGCAGGAGCTGCAGTCTGAGCACCAGCAGCATTGTTAGCACCTGGCATAGCAGGGAGAGCAGTCTGCTCAGTTGTAGCAGAATTTTCCATTACACTGCTTTCACCAACAGCTGTTGGAGCTACATAAGCACAAGCTACGCTGATGATAACCATAGCAGCAGCAAGGCCCCAAGTTAATTTCTCTACTACATCAGTGGTCTTACGAACACCCATGATAGCGTTTGAAGAAGAGAAGTTGGATGCAAGACCACCTCCCTTTGACTCCTGGATAAGCACGATGAAAATCATCAGCAATGCTACCAGAACGATTAATACTACAAATAATGTGTACAACATTTTAAAACTAGTTTTATTTATTATTTTTGATCAATTTTTCCAAGAATCGCATCTGGTCAGCATAATGCATGCTCTTACCAGGATGCTTTTCATGCAAGCGACGTATAATGTCGAGTGCACGTTGATATTTTCCCTGTTTAATATAGATACGAGCTAAAGTCTCAGTAAAGACCCCACTATTTTCTGTCTGTTCCTCCTTATTGTTGTCATCCAACTCAGGTTTATACTCTGGTTGATAATCAGCAGAAACATCAATCTTAGGAAGTTTGAATCCTCCATCCTCCATGAAATCATCAATGAGCGAGATGGTACGAGAGGAGTTCTCTTCCTCAGTCTCCCCTTCTGTTTCCAGAAGATAAGCCACATAATCGACGGCTGCATCAGCAGGAGTTGGTTTTCTTTTTTCCTTTTTCTTTTCCTCGTCTTCCTTATCAGCAGGTATAGACTCCAGAAAGTTGTCTATCAAATCTGAAGTTCTATCAGCCGTATTATCTTTCTTTCCAGCCGCAGCATGCGACTCTTTCTTGAGCTGATAATGAGCTGCCTCCACCATCTGGAATATCACCTTTCTGTCAGTAATATAGATAGCTGCCCGGCGAAGTTCTTCATCAAAACTGGCATCATGGAGCAAATACAAGTTCTGCAACATCAGCAATCGAGCCGTCTGATAGTACGGATAGAGTGCTAACAGCTCACGGAGATCATAAAGAGTCTCTTTATTCATCTCCTCCGGATGTTGTATCAATCTTGTTAATTCCACGAATCTCTAATAATATTAACAGTTATAATTTTTAAAAACTTTTTTTCTAACGAATTCAACTTTTCAGAAGAAATTCATCTTTCAGACAAAATGCTTCTATTCTGCCTACATATATCTCTTATGAGAACAATATCTCCCCTGAGAATTATAACTCCAGAGAGAATGCATATTTCTTGAGAGAATGCCTAATTACCAGTTTGCAACAGTAGCGTTGAAAATCTGCTCTACCAGATCCTTCACCATCTGATTGACCAGTTCTTCCTGAACCGAAGCCAGACTCTGGGTAGTCTCATAACTCTTTGAAGAAGTAAACTGGCGTTCAAAATCTTCATTGTGGTTCACATTATTGGTGAATCTCACATTTACAGTAATAGACAATTCGGTCTGTGCAGAATAGCCTTCGCTCGAAACACTCTTGTTGCGCTGGCTATACTGTGTAATCTCTCCCTCTATCTTCAGGTCTCCATTTCTCTTGACCTGTTGCAAGCGGGTATGATTAGCAAATTCATCCTTCAAGGCATTGTTGAACATCGGTCCCATCGGTCCCCACACATAGGTACTTCTAATAGGGAATTCAGCTATCTGAATGGTCTTGGTCTTGGTATAATCGATGCTTGCGCCATTGAACTTATAGCTCACGGAGCATGCAGCAAGAATGCCAATAGCAAGGATGACACCTATTATATATATATGTTTGCGAAAACGCTTCATATTCCAATTGTCTTACTTATTTTTGTCTTTTTCTTCTTCCTCATCGCCATTGAGTCCATATTGCTTGAGTCGGCGATACAGCGTACGGTCGGAAATACCAAGTTCCTGAGCAGCCTTTTTGCGATTTCCGTTATTTCGTTCCAAAGCCTTTTCGAGCATTTGGCGCCCCAAATCATTCAGATTCAGCGTTTCCGGTTCATTGATTTCCTCAACGATGGCATCTTCTGTCGCATGATGCGGAATGACCGGACGGATACTTGGTGTCTTATCCATTCTCGCAGGGAAGTCGCTTACAGACTCTACTGGAGTAATAGCATTAGGACTTGCAAATCCACTAGCACCATTGAGCTGGCGGGCTTCATCCAATTGCTTGCGCAGAGAACTGACATCACGACGGAGGTCACTCACATTGCCTCTCAACTCATAGAGAATCTTATAGAGAAGTTCACGCTCGCTCTCGTAGCTATGAGCACCGCCCGTCTGGGAAGGAATCGTAGCCAACTGGGTTGACTCTTCATCCATCGGAATATAATGCAAGAGCATTTCAGCACTGATTTCCCGTTCCTGGCTGAGCACAGACATCTGTTCTGTGATATTCTTGAGTTGTCTTACATTTCCCGGCCACTTATATTTGAGCATGATGCCCTTTGCATCCTCGCTGAGCGAAATCTTAGGCAACCTGTATTTTTCAGCCATTTGCATCGCAAAAAGTCTGAAGAGCAGAAGGATATCATTTCCTCTTTCACGGAGCGGTGGCATCTGGATAGGAATGGTATTCAGACGATAATAGAGATCTTCGCGGAAGCGACCTTCACTGATGGCTTTGCGCATGTTGACATTCGTAGCTGCCACTATTCTCACATCAGTCTTTCTCACTTCCTGTCCACCTACGCGGATATATTCACCGGTTTCCAGCACACGGAGCAATCTGGCTTGTGTCTGGATAGGCAGTTCGCCCACCTCATCGAGGAAAATGGTTCCCTTGTTGGCGATACCGAAATATCCTTCACTTTCTCCGATTGCTCCCGTAAAGGAACCTTTCTCATGACCGAAGAGTTCGCTATCGATAGTACCTTCAGGAATACTACCGCAGTTGATAGCAAAATACTTTTCACGGCGGCGTGGTGAATGATCGTGGATAACACGCGGAATGATTTCCTTACCCACACCCGATTCACCGATGATAAGCACAGAAAGATCTGTCGGTGCCACCTGTAAGGCGACATCGAGCGCACGGTTCAATCCATCGCTATTACCCACGATGTTATACCGTTGTTTTACTTTCTGAAGTTCACTTGTGTCCATTTAGCTGACAAAATTACGCATTTTTTTTGAATAATCTGCAAAAATGGCATAAAATAGTCATTTTTTTAACTTTTCACCTCAGGCTTTGGGTTAAAAGGAGCATTAGAATGCTTCTTTGGGATAGAAAAACGCACTTTCTCGCTCTCATCACGTTTTTCGCGATAAAGCTTTGGAAGCGGATTTTCACGAGCCTCATCATACTCATTGCGATGGTGATAAGCATCCACAGCCAAATAGACTGCATGGCGGAAAGAAGTCTCATCAGCCTCTCCTACTCCTGCGATACAGAACTCCGGTGTAACATCTGCTGCAGTACGGATGATTGGCATGCCGGCAGTGAAGACTACACCGTCTTCCGTATATAGTGAATGGAAAGGAGTTGTTGCCTGGTCATGATACATAGCCATCACGCCGTCAAAATCTCTGAAATAGCCTTTTCCGAAGAATTCATCTGTAGCATACGGACCAAACGCCTGCACGCCCTTCTCTGCCAATGCATCAATAGCAGGGATAATGATTTCGCGCTCTTCTGTACCACAACTGCTATCCTCATTGGTCTTTGGATTCAAAGCAAGTACTGCGATACGTGGATTGCTGATATAGAAATCACGCTTGAGAGTCTGCTGCATCAGGGTTACTTTTTCTACGATCGCCTCCAGACTGATAGCTGCAGGTACATCTTTCAGAGGTGTCTTTTCTGTGACCGATGCGATACGGAGATCACCGCCAATCAGCATAGACAGTCCCTTCTTGCCTTCACCAAGACAGGTCTCAATATAATTTCTATGACCAGGGAAAGGATAGTTATCCATCTGCGCATTGGCATTGTTTACAGGTCCGGTAACCAGCACGTCGTAGAGACCGGCACGATAATCAGTCATGGCACGATCGAGCGCCTTTACTGCAGCCAGTCCTGAGTCAGCTGTAGGCATACCCATATCCACTTTCACCTCGTCATCTACAGCAGCCAGAAGATTGATTCTTCCATCCTGTACATCCTCAGCCTGCTGAATGATAGAGAACTGACCTGGCAAGTTCATGGCCTTGCGATAATAGGCTGCCACTTTTGGCGAGCCATATATAATAGGTGTACAGAGTTCCAGCATTTCTGGCTCTGCAAAGGTTTTAAAAATGAGTTCATATCCGATACCATTGGTATCTCCGTGGGTGATAGCCACCCTTACTTTCTGATTGTCCATATATTATATTTTGATATATTTATTTGAATCTTATGATATTTATCTGAAACTTGCAATGGTGATAAGCTGAAACTTGCGATATTTTCAACTTCAGCTTACGAAGTTTTCATCTGCAGCTTACGAAATTTTTACCTGATAGTTGTCAGCACAGCTTCCAACTGCTTGATTAAATTTCTTTTCTTCATTTCGGGCGCATAGACGAAACCAATGATGACTAATGCATTATATTTTCCAAGGACGTTCCGCCCTTGTGTGAAGTCGGCATCAGACATCAGCTTCATCACATAGGGTCCACCCATGGCATCCCCCTTCATTTCCCAGCATCCATTTAAATATTCCCTGATATAGGCAAGTTGCATGTACATGCCATCCTCCTCACCTGGCACGTTGACACGTAGTACGCTGTCAACTTTCGGTTTGAGAGCAGATGGAAGATAGGGATTCCCTCGCCAAAAATCTCTCAACTTAAATATGAGGAGGCTCTGCATACCCGAGTTTGCATTATTTGACAGCCACAGGAAATCCTTACCACGCTTACTTGACTGCATGTCAGCAGGAATCTTCATATCGATGCCGAAGAGCCGCTTTACCTCTTTCTGCTTCTCTACATTCTGCCGGATGACAGACGCCAGATGCTTCAGTTCCGATTCGTCCAGTATCTGGCGGAGTCTCATTCCATCCAGGTGGCTTTTCAACTGTTCTACGGTCTGCGCCTTGATACGGATAATGGCTTGCGGAGCAGCATTGACATCCTTGCTGATTTTCACTTCAAAGTCACGATTTCTCTTATCCACATCCACGACTACCCGGTTTCTTACCGTCTGATACAGACTTGTCAATTTTCCTTTTCTCACCTGTATGATATTGAACATGGACTCCGGCTGAGGCATATCTGGCACACTCTCCTGCAAGATAGCAGTTACGATGTGATTCGTATCTCCTTCAAGCACCACCTCATAGGGCTGACCGATACTTTCAGGAAGCCGATTGCTCTTTCCGTCTTTGCAACAAGCCAGCACGAATACAAAGCAGATTGCAAGAAATAATCTCAGATATTTCCAATTCATCATTATTTTATCATCGTTTTGTCGCTTATCTTCAAAAGAAAGGTCTTCGGCTCAGGAGAAATTCATTCACAGAGTAAAGTCTTTGAACTATTTGATCAAAAGGACAACACCTGTCGAGAAGAAAAGCTCCTATCAAGAATACTCTCGGCAAGAGCCCCCTACCGCGAGAAAAGACTTTCTATCGAAGAAGAAACGGGATTATCGCGAAGAGCGTTCTTCGTCCTCGTGCTCTCTGATTTCTCCGATTTTCTTGGATGTACTGAGCAAGCCACAAGCTGCATAGATATCCTGTCCACGACTGGCACGGATGGTCGTAAAGACTCCATGAGAAGTGAGATAATCACGGAACTGTTCCATTTTCTCATCATTGACGCCCTGCAACGGGATGTCCGGAATCTGATGGAAACGAATCAGATTGAAACGGCAGTCGAGGCCCTTCACCAACTTGATGATTGCCTTGGCGTGCTGCATACTGTCGTTCACTCCCTTGAACACGATATATTCGAAAGACAAGCGACGCTGGTGAGAGAAATCATAATTGCGGAGCAGCTCCACAACCTGTTCTATACCCATACCCTTCTCGGCAGGCATCAGTTCTGCTCGCTCAGAAGGTATCGGATCGTGCATCGATATAGCCACATGGCACTCGCTCTCTTCGAGGAATCGCTTCAACTTGTTTTTGACGCCCACCGAACTTACTGTGATACGTTTCGGACTCCATGCCCAACCATAGTCAGCGGTCAGGATTTCCGTGGCACGCAACACATTATCCAGATTGTCCATCGGCTCGCCCTGTCCCATAAACACGATATTGGTGAGTTTGTCCACCTCTGGCAGGGAGTAGATCTGATTGAGGATATCGCCAGCAGGCAAACTTCCTTCAAACCCCTGCTTACCAGTCTGACAGAAGAGGCAGTTCATCTTGCATCCCACCTGTGATGATACACAGAGCGTGGCACGGTCTTTGTCGGGGATATAGACCGTCTCTACAAACTTTCCGCTGCGTGTAGGGAAGAGATACTTGATGGTACCATCTACGGAGTGCTGTGCATCGGTATATCCGGCACATCCTATCTCATATTCTGCGGCCAGCTTGGCACGGTTAGCTTTCGAGATATTAGTCATCTCGTCGATGCTCTTCACATGCTGTTCATAGAGCCATTTAGCCATCTGCCCACCCGTGAAGGCAGGCATACCCAAGTCCTTAGCCACTTGCTTCAATTCAGCAAGGGTAAGCCCCAAAAGATATTTTTTTTCATCATTCATAGTGCAAAGATAGTATTTTTTGGCGAAAAATTGTTATCTTTGCCACATATTTTAATATAATAAGCTAAAATATAGATAAAAAATACCGTTTGGCCCTCCCAAAAGGGAGCCGAAACGCAAAAACATAACACAAAGAAATGAGAGAAAAAATAGACCTTTTCTTACCTTGTGAAGACATTGAAGTAGCCCAAAGCGCACTTCTGGAACTTCATGACAACAAGACGGTTCAGCATATCAATCTCCTGGTGAGTGCTGATTTTGCAGCCCATCACCAAGTGCCTGATGGATGCACCTTCGTAGTCATTGACCGATTGGAAAGCAGCAACACGGTAGAAAGCATTGCTGAAAACACCGATGCCGACTATGTGATGATCTGCACCAAGACTACTCCGATCAGATGGGGACTCTATGCCCTGGAACGATTCCTACGCACGGCTGACGATACGGGAGCCGTCATGGTTTACTCCGACTATTATTCCTTAATCAAAGAAGATAAAGAGGCTGCAAAAGTTGGAGGAAAAGAAGAAAAAGATGGAGCTGAAACTCTTGAAGCAAAAGTAGATGGAGCTGAAACTCATGGACTGAAAGCTGAACAAGAAGCGAAAACCGGCAAGCTGATCAAGCATCCGGTTATTGATTACCAGTCTGGTAGCCTTCGCGACGACTTCGATTTCGGAAGTCTCTGGTTCATCAAGGCGCAAGCCCTCCGTGACTTCATCGCCCAGCAGGACAGAGCTGACTATCAATATGCGGGCCTCTACGACCTCCGTCTCTACCTGAGCCGCGTGGGAGAGATTTTTCATCTCAATGAATTCCTCTATACAGAAGATGAACTCGATAACCGAAAGAGCGGCGAGAAGCAATTCGACTATGTGAACCCTCGCAACAGAGAGGTGCAGATAGAGATGGAAAAGGCTTGCACGCTACATCTCAACAAGGTGGGAGCCCTCATCGATACCAGCTTTTATCGCCAGCCGGATTTCGGCGAACAGGAATTCTTCTACGAGGCTTCTGTGATCATCCCGGTTTTCAACAGAGAGAAAACCATCGCGGATGCCGTGAAGAGTGCGCTGAGCCAGAAAGCCAATTTCAAGTTCAACGTCATCGTTGTCAACAATCATTCTACCGACCGCACTGGCGAGATTCTTGATGAAATCGCTCGCGAGATGGAAACCAGAAACGACAAACAGGCGGGGCGGCTCGTACAGATTGTGCCAGAGAGAAACGATCTCGGCATCGGTGGCTGCTGGAATGTAGCCATCAATAGCGAGTACTGCGGCAAGTTTGCAGTCCAGTTGGACAGCGACGACCTCTATTCGTCTCCGAAGACTCTCCAGAAAATCGTAGATGCCTTTCACAACCAGAAGGCTGCGATGATGATCGGCTCGTACCGAATGTGCGACTTCGACCTCAACACCTTGCCTCCAGGACTGATAGACCACAAGGAATGGACCGAGGAGAACGGTTGCAACAATGCACTGCGCATCAACGGATTGGGTGCTCCGAGAGCATTCTTCACACCGCTTGTCAGACAGATACAGTTCCCTAACACGTCTTATGGCGAAGACTATGCCTTAGGACTTGCCTTCTCACGCCGATACAGAATCGGAAGAATCTATGATGAACTGTACCTCTGCCGCCGCTGGGGAGGCAACAGTGATGCCGCTCTGAGTATCGAAAAGGTGAATGCCAACAATCTCTATAAAGACCGTCTGCGCACGATGGAACTGAAGGCACGCCAGCAGATGCTGCAGGGCAAGGCCGACATTATGGAAGACAGCAGTATCTCACGCTTCTTCAACCGCCAGTTGGAGAGATGGGAGGATGCCCGCCATCGCTACCGCGACCTGAAGCACGTGGAGAGCCAGACTCTCTCCGATCTTCTCAAACTGCAATGGAACCCTGCCCGCATCGTGAGCACAGGTGCCAAGATAGACAAGAAGACCCTCGATGAGCGTCCATGCTTCCTCTGCGAGAAGAACCGTCCGAAGGTACAGATGTCCAAGCAGATAGACGAACGTTTCTACCTGCTGGTCAATCCGTTCCCTATCCTTCCGGTACATTTCACGATTCCGGCACGCAAGCATCAGCCGCAGGCCATCTTCAAGAACTATGGCGAGATGCACCGATTCCTAAGTCTGCACAGCGAATTGATGGTATTCTACAACGGTCCGAAGTGCGGTGCCTCGGCTCCAGACCATCTGCATTTCCAGGCAGGAACCAGCGGCATACTTCCCCTGCAGAACAACTGGCAGCGCCTCTCACGCAACCTGACAGATATCATCTGCCTGAACGACGAGGAGAAGATAGCAGCCATCCGCGACTATACCGTTCCTGCCTTCGTGATCATCTCCAAGAGCGAGGAATGCGACGAGATGCTCTTCAAGCGCCTCTACAGTGCAATGCCTCAGCGCGGCGACGAGACTGAGCCGATGATGAACATCGTGGCCTGGCGCAAGGGTGACGAATATATCAGTATCGTGATTCCAAGAGAGAAGCACCGCCCGGAAGCCTACTTTGCCGAGGGCGATGCCCAGATCATGGTTTCTCCGGGAGCCCTCGATATGTCGGGACTCATCATCACGCCACGCGAAGAGGATTTTCGCAAGCTCACCGAGGAGAAGGCTGAGGCTCTCCTGAAGGAATGCGGCATTTCCGGCGAGAAGATGGAATGCATCATCCATAAGTTGAAGGCTGCCAAGGAGGCTGAGGAAAGTACCGTCACTACTTCCACATTATATAATAACGGCAAGCAGCCGAATGTCTCTGTGGGCATCGTGAGCGGTCAGAAGATTCACTTCTCGCTCAACAAGCCTTACCTTGCCAAGGGCGAGGTGGTTACGGGCGAACAGGAAGTGGAATTCTCCGAGGGAGGCGTGCTCTGGAACGGCAATCAGTACAGTTCGCTTACCTTCCATCCGCAGAGCTGCGATGCCTCCTTCTCACTGAGCGATGTCACTATCGGCGTCAACTTCCACTGGGAACGCAAGGAAACACAGACCTTCTTAGGTACGCTCCATTTCGTGGTAGAATCAGACAAGATCTGCGCCATCAACGAGCTTCCTGTAGAGAAGTATCTGGAGAGCGTGATATCCAGCGAGATGAGTGCTACCTCCAGTCTTGAACTCCTCAAGGCGCATGCCGTGATTTCCCGTTCATGGCTCCTGGCGCAGATGAAGAAGCGAAGAGACGTGGCTGAGAGCGGCAACAATTTTTTCTCTTTTGTCAAGAAAGACGACATGCTCATCCGCTGGTACGACCGCGAAGACCACACCATCTTTGATGTCTGCGCCGACGACCACTGCCAGCGCTACCAGGGCATCACCAAGGAGACTTCTCCGCATGTGGCAGAAGCTATCCGCCAGACCAAGGGACAGATTCTGATGGATGGCGAGGAAATCTGCGATGCCCGATTCTCCAAGTGCTGCGGCGGTATCACCGAGGAATTCCAATATTGCTGGGAGAACACGCCTAAGAGTTATCTCTCTGCTGTGAGGGATATTGCTTTGGGAATCAAGCCGAAAGGACTGAAGAGTTCTATGAATGCCGAGTGCTTGAAGGACGCAAGAAATACAGAGGGACTGAAGGATGGAGATGCTGAGAGCTTGAAGGACGCAAGAGATACTGAGAACCTGAAGGGTTCAAAGGCTCTGATGGATTCAGAATACAGACTTCCTGACTTGACTCAGGAGGAAGAGGCTGACCGCTGGATCCGCTCCAACCCGCCTGCTTTCTGCAATACTACAGACAGAAAGGTGCTCTCGGAAGTATTAAACGACTACGACCAGGAGACTGCTGATTTCTACCGCTGGAAGGTGACGCTGACCCAGGAGAAACTGCAGCAGCTGCTCGAAGAGAAACTGAAGATGAACTTCGGCTGCATCCTCGACATGAAGGCTGTGGAACGCGGTACGAGCGGACGCATCAGCAAACTGCAGATTATCGGTACCGAAAAGACTTTCACCATCGGCAAGGAGCTGGAAATACGCAGAGCCTTGAGCGACAGCCATCTCTACAGTTCGGCTTTCGTGGTAGATAAGTTTGATCTGGACGAGAACCAGGTTCCTCAGCGCTTCGAACTGATCGGAGCCGGATGGGGACACGGAGTGGGTCTCTGTCAGATAGGTGCTGCCGTGATGGGCAACGAAGGATACTCCTACGATGATATCCTGCTGAGATACTATCAGGGAGCAGAAATCAAGAAAATCTACAAGTAAGGTCTAAGGATAGAGTCCTTTCTGATCTACAAGTAAGGTCTAATTTCTGATAGACAAGCGATGTCTAAGAAACAGGACGATATCTAATGGACAAAAGATAAATAATATCTAATGGATAAAATGGTAACAAAGAAGAATAGCAGGAATCCATGGGCATGGATCCCTACCCTATATTTTGCAGAGGGACTGCCCAACGTGATCGTGACAACTCTCTCTGTAGTGATGTATATGCAGTTGGGACTCACGGATGCCGAAGTGGGTCTCTATACAGGATGGCTGGCGCTTCCCTGGGTGATCAAACCCTTGTGGAGCCCGTTCATCGACCTGCTGAAAACGAAGCGCTGGTGGGTACTTACGATGCAGGCGCTCATCGGAGCTGCACTGGCAGGCATTGCGTTCTCGCTGCCTACGGCTTTCTGGTTTCAGGCCACCATGTGCTTCTTCTTCCTCATCGCCTTCTGCAGCGCCACCCACGACATCTCTGCCGACGGCTTCTATATGATAGAGCTGGATGAGCACAACCAGACGAAGTTTGTGGGTCTGCGCAACACCTTCTACCGCCTCGCCATCATCTTTGTGAATGGTTTCTTAGTGATGCTGGCTGGTGTGCTGCAGGTGATGTTCCGCAATCAGATAAGCTTCTCGTGGGCACTGATTTTCTACGGATTAGCTGGCATCTTCATCGGTCTGTGGCTCTACCATAGCCGCCTGATGCCTACGCCGAAAGAGGATGTGCAGACGGAGAGAACTGTGGGCGAAGTGACTCACGAACTGAAGAATATGTTCCGCACTTTCTTTACGAAATTCGGAGTGAGAGAGACGGTCATCGTGATGCTCTTCCTGCTGTTCTACCGCTTCCCGGAGGCTTTGCTCAATACAATGACCAAGACTTTCATCCTTCGCCCTAACTCGCAGGGTGGTCTGGGCATGTCACCGCAGGAATACGGACTTGCCAATGGTACGGTTGGTCTCATCGGTCTCCTTCTGGGTGGCATCATCGGAGGTATCTTAGTGAGCCGCGACGGTATGAAGAAGTGGCTGTGGCCAATGGTTTGCGCCATCACCCTGCCGGATGCCGTCTATATCTATCTTAGCTATTCGCTCAATTCTGATATCGTGATGGTGTCCTCCTGCCTGTTCGTAGAGCAGTTCGGTTATGGGTTAGGCTTCACAGTGCTTACGCTCTACATGCTATTCTACAGTCAGGGCAAGTTCAAAACCTCTCACTACTCCATCTGTACCGGTATTTCCTATCTCGGCCTGATGCTTCCGGGCATGGTTTCGGGTTATCTGAAAGACATCTTGGGATACCGCCATTTCTTCATCGTCGTGATGGCATGCTGCGTAATCACCTTCCTGGTTACCAACTACCTCAAAATAGATCCTGACTTCGGAAAAAAGGAAAAGGAGGAGGAGGAAGATGAAGGGGAAATGTTGGACGAAGAAGTGACAAATGAAGAGGATATATTGGAAAAAGAGATAACGGAAGAAGATGATATATGGGAAGAAGAGATAACGGAAGAAGAATATCTGGAAAATGAGGATTCTTCGGAAAAGCAGGATTTACAGAACGAAAACGGAAACCGAAAGTAAAGGGATTCCCGAAAAAATAAATATTTAATAGAAAAGAGAGGGTGTGTCATAAGTTTACAACACATCCTCTTTTCGTTTCTTTGAAGATTAACTTTATCGGATAATCGTCACCTCTCCATTCTTGGCTATCTTCACGATGCTGGATGGAGTGTGAGGCTTATGCTCCTGGCGACGGGTCCAGCAAACATAATCTACTTGCTCCAACAATTCTGGGACAATATCACGATAGTTCTGCGCTGCAGGCTCACCACTCACATTGGCACTGGTGCTCACAATAGGCTTCTGGAAGCGATAACAGAGTTCCTTGCTGAAAGACTCGAAAGTTACTCGCATGGCAAGACTGCCATCCTCTGCCACCAGATTGTTGGCTACACCCGTAGCATCATCGAGGATGATGGTAGTTGGCTTCACAGGCATGGCTACATCGATGAAATCCCAAGCCACCTGAGGCACATTGCGGAAATAACGCGCCATACGGTCTGCACTATCCACCAGACAGATAAGCGCCTTACTGTCGTCGCGCTGCTTTATTTTGTAAACCTTTGCCACTGCCTCTGGGTTAGTAGCGTCACAACCTAAACCCCAAACGGTATCTGTAGGATAGAGAATCACTCCACCCTTGCGCATGCATTCTATTGCATTCTTAATATCTTCCTGTTGAGTCATTTTTTATTCTCCTTTATTATTTTTTTTCTTATATATGAAGGATTTGATTCGTCCTTTATCTCTCAAAACGATTCTTGATTTTCATGAAGTCCTTTGTTTCTCAAAAACCAATTTTCTATTTACAAGAAATTCTTTGCACCTCAAAAACCAATTCTTGATTATATATTAAGGTGAAAGCACTTCCCTTATTAAATACTTCTGTACTGCTCGATATCTCTCATTCCGTTGAGGAAATCACGGGCTTCCATTCTCTTTTTGCCACTAATCTGTATTGTGTCGAGCTGGAGCCATTCGTCTGCACAAGCTATTTGCAGGCTCTTGCCTTCTACTCTCAAAGTTCCTACTACAGAAGAAGCGACATTCTTTGAAGAAGCGACATTCTCTACTGCAGCGGCGTTTGCAGAAGAACCGGCAACTGCCTTTCCGGTTTTGGAAGTCTTGAATACTTTCAGCACCTGCGCCTTACCGCCTTCCTTCTGAATCTCGGTCCAGGCGCCTGGATATGGCGAAAGACCACGGATGAAGTCATACACCTTCTTGGCTGGCTGATTGAAATCGATACGGCAGGTATCCTTGAAAATTTTCGGAGCAGAATGAAGCACGGTGTCTGTCGTGATCATCTCGTCCTGCGGCATAGAGTCGATATTACCGTCGGATGCTATCAGGCGGTCGATGGTCTCTACGGCTATCTCAGCGCCTAAGTGCATCAGTCCGTCATAAACATACTCTACATCGGCATCGTCGGGGATGGCGAATGGCTTCTGCATGATGATGCGACCGGTATCGATATCGTGGTCGAGGAAGAAAGTGGTGACACCAGTCTCCGTCTCACCATTGATGACAGCCCAGTTGATAGGGGCAGCACCGCGATACTGAGGAAGAAGGGCTGCATGCACATTGAAGGTGCCGAAGCGAGGCATATCCCATACCACCTCTGGCAGCATTCGGAAAGCTACCACCACCTGCAGGTCGGCCTGATAACTGCGCAACTGCTCTACAAATTCCGGATCCTTCATCTTCACCGGCTGCAATACTGGCAAGCCCTTCGACAAGGCATATTGCTTGACCTGCGAAGGCTGAAGAGTATCCTGATGGCGACCCACCGGTTTGTCGGGCTGGGTTACTACAGCCACCACATTATATCCGCCTTCTACAAGGCTCTTGAGGGATTCCACCGCAAACTCCGGGGTTCCCATAAATACGATTCTTAAATCTTTTTTCTCCATTTTCCTATTGTTTTAAAAAAATGCAAGTTTACAAATATCGGAGCGCTTTGCCGAAGGCCAAAACTCTCAAAAGACTGCCCCCTGAAGACTATCTCTTTTTCTGAAGACTATCTCATTCTGAAAGCAACCTTTTACTCCGCCGACATATCCGCCACAATCTGGCGATAAGTCGAATAAAGGCGGGTACGGCTGATATATCCCTTCAGCACGCCGTTCACATCCACTACAGGCAACTGGGCGGCATCGGTCTCGTCAAATTTCTTCATCACTTCCTGCATCGGTTCGTGATCGCTGAGCACGGCTGAAGGCTGGAGCATCAGCTGCTTTACCTTGAAGCGCGTGTAGAGTTCCGAACGGAAGATGATGTGACGGATGCGGGTGATATCGATGATGCCCAGCAAGACGCCAGCCTGATTGACTACCGGAAGGAAATTGTTGTTGCTGCGACTGATTTCTGACACCAACTTGCCCATCGGCAGGTCGGGACTTACCGGATGATAGTCCTTCTCCACCACGCTCTGCATACCCATCAGCGTGAGGGCAGCCTTGTCGATATGGTGGGTAAGCAACTTGCCTTCCCTTGCCAGTCGAAGCGCATAGATACTGTGGCTCTCGAAGATGCTGATGGTAAGCAGCGAGCAGATGCACACGATCATCAGTGGGATGAAAAGCAGGTAACCGCCTGTCAGTTCGGCTATCAGGAAGATGCCCGTCAGCGGTGCATGCATCACGCCCGTCATCACGCCTGCCATGCCCATCAGCGTAAAGTTCTGCTCGGGGATATAGACGCCTAACTTGTAGATGTTCCAGATGCGGGCGAAGAAGAAGCCAGCAAAACCGCCGATGAAAAGCGATGGAGCAAAGGTTCCACCACAACCGCCGGAACCATTGGTTGCTGAGGTGGCAAACACCTTGGTGAAGGTTACCAGTCCGATATATAGCACGAGCAACTGACTGTGACCATAGAAGAGCGAATTGCTCATCACCATGTCCCAGTCGGCCTCTGTTCTACCCTTCAGCAGGATGTTGACTGCCGAATATCCCTCGCCATAGAGCGATGGGAAGAGGAAGATGAGACTGCTCAGGATGATGCCTCCGAAGAGCAGTTTGACATACGGATACTGCTTCAACTTGGCGAAGAATCCCTCGCAGGCCGACATGGTTCTCATGAAGTAGAGACTCACGAAACCGCAGAATACGCCCAGCAGGATGCACGCCGGCACACGGTCGAGCTCCCATGGGTCGGTAAGCGTGAAATCGAAGAGCGATTTTTCACCCATCAGGATATAACTGAAACAGGTGGCCGTAACACAGGAGATGAGGATAGGCAGCAATGATGCCATCGAGAGATCTACCATCAGCACCTCAAGCGTGAAGACGAGACCTGCGATTGGGGCTTTGAAGATACCAGCAATGGCGGCACTCGCACCGCATCCTACGAGCAGTATCATCGTTTTCTTGTCCATGCGGAATATCTGTCCCAGATTACTTCCGATGGCTGAACCCGTGAGCACAATCGGCGCCTCGGCTCCTACTGATCCACCGAATCCAATGGTGATACCAGAAGCTACTACCGACGACCAGCAGTTGTGGCCCTTCAGCTTCGACTGCTTGGTAGAAATCGCATAGAGCACTCTCGTGATACCATGAGAGATATTGTCTCGCACCACATACTTGATAAAGAGCGAGGTAAGATAGATACCCACGATAGGAAACAAGAGAAAAAGCAGATTGTAGGTGCTTTTCTCAAAACCCGAAGTGAGCAATATCTGTATCTCGTGCACGATACTATGCAGGAAAAATCCGGCAACGGAGGCAAGCAGACCGATGACAAAAGCCAGGATAAGCGTCATCTGGCGATCGGAGATATGCTCCTTCTGCCACGCTACCATTTTGGCTATTGCGCCCGGTTTTTCTGCCATTTCATCTATCATCTCTTATTATTTTTTAAAAGTTATCCTTTTATATTATTAGAATTCCGAAGTAAAGTGGAACTTGATATGCTCGAAATCCTGCTGCGCCATGCTCAATACATAGCCAGAATCGGCCAGGAACACATCCCTGCCCTCGATATCCTTCGCCATATACTGGTACTTGCGCTTCTTGAAGCTCTCCAATTCCTTCTCGTCGTCGGCCTCTATCCAGCATGCCTTATGCAAGTGAACTGGCTCCCAACGGCACTTGGCATTATACTCGTTCTCCAGACGGTACTGGATCACCTCAAACTGAAGCTGACCCACGGTTCCCACAATGCGGCGACCATTAAACTGGTTGACAAACAACTGTGCCACACCCTCGTTCATCAGCTGCTCCAATCCCTTCTGGAACTGCTTGCTCTTCATCGGATCATCATTCTCGATATACTTGAAGAGCAGTGGAGAGAAGGATGGCAAACCGCGGAAGTGAATCTTCTCACCCTCGGTCAGCGTATCACCGATCTTGAAGATGCCATTGTCTGGCAAACCTACGATATCGCCCGGATAAGCCTCGTCGATGGTACTCTTGCGCTGCGCCATAAACTGGGTTGGCGAAGAGAAACGCACGGTCTTGTCGAGGCGCACATGATAGTAAGGCTGATTGCGCACAAACTTGCCCGAACAGATCTTGCAGAATGCGATGCAGGAACGGTGGTTAGGGTCGATATTAGCAGTAATCTTGAAGATGAAACCCGTAAACTTAGGCTCCTCAGGCTCCACCATGCGCTCCTCTGCCTTGGTAGGTCTTGGCGATGGAGCTATCTGAACGAAGCAGTCCAAGAGTTCCTGCACACCGAAGTTGTTCAATGCAGAACCGAAGAACACAGGAGCCACCTCGGCAGAGCGGTAGGTCTCGACGTCAAACTCAGGATATACGCCATCCACCAGTTCCAGTTCCTCGCGCAACTGGGCAGCCTCGCGCTCGCCTACTCGCTGGTCGAGCTCCTCAGACTGCACATCCACCTCCACCTTTTCGGTTACGCGCTGCTTGTTAGGCGTAAAGAGGTTGAGCTGATGCTCGTAGATATTATACACACCCTTGAATCGGGCGCCCTGTCCGATAGGCCATGAGAGCGGACGAACGGAAATCTTGAGTTCCTCCTCCAGCTCATCGAGCACGTCGAACGGATCACGACCCTCGCGGTCCATCTTGTTGATGAAGATGATAACCGGCGTATTGCGCATACGGCACACCTCCATCAGCTTGCGGGTCTGCGCCTCCACACCCTTGGCAGAATCCACCACGATGATGGCAGAATCCACGGCAGTAAGTGTGCGGTAGGTATCCTCGCAGAAGTCCTGGTGACCCGGAGTATCGAGGATGTTCACCTTATATGGTTCGCCAGACTGTCCGTCTGGGAGATAATCAAACTCCATCACAGAAGTAGATACAGAGATACCACGCTGCTTCTCGATGTCCATCCAGTCGGAAGTGGCAGACTTGCGTATCTTATTGTTCTTTACGGCACCAGCCACCTGTATCTGTCCACCGAAAAGCAAGAATTTCTCGGTCAATGTTGTCTTACCAGCATCCGGGTGAGAGATAATGGCAAACGTTCTTCTTCTTTCTATTTCTTTCATCTATGATTTATATGATTTTAAAATGTATATATAATAATGTATAACTACATGTCGTCGTCAAATTTCAATCCCTCGGTGCGATCCTTGATATAGTAGTCGCTGAGCAGTCCCACGAAGGTGGTTATCTCCTTGATGGCACGCTCTGTTTCCGGGGTAATCGGCTTCTTCTGCAGTCGGAGCAGCATCACTCCGTAGAGGGCATCCAGACAGGTTTCTATCTCGTTGACGTCCTTGTCGCCCCTGTTGCGCAGTTCCACGATGAATGGCAGCACCTTGTAATATTCGCCATTATAGATAGGGAACTTGGTGCTCTGCAGCAGCATGCCGTGCAGGTCGATCACATCCTGGAGCAGCACCTTGTTGATATTGAGATGTCCCGATTCGCGCTTTCCCTCCTCATTCATCATGCGGATGAGATTGCCAAACCAGTCGATTTCCTCCTCCTTCTGTTCCGGAGTGAAATCAAAATTTTCGATATAGTGCTTCTTGATAACCGGGAGCGAACAGCCGCAGGCACGGATGATATCCTCCACCTGCCACATGTACAGAAGGTATTCTGCTATACTTTTCTTCTTTAATTCCTGAGCTACAAACATCTTTTTTTAATGTGAAATGTAAAATGTGAAATGTGAAATTGGGCATGCTCCCTTAGAATTCCGGGAGATGATAGAGATTGAACACGGTTCCGACGAGTGCGATGAGCGAGAAGATGATCACGATACTTCCTATTACCTTATTAATAATAAGGATGCCGTTGGTATCAAACTTGCCCCTGATCTTGTCGATGAGCCATGTGAGACCGAACCACCACAGCAGCGCTCCGAACATGATGCTCAGATAGCCCACGCCCATCTCCAGCGGCATATCCGGCACTACGAAGGCAAACTGGGCAAAGGTGGCCATGAAGAGGAACACGATGAGCGGATTGGAGAGCGTGACGAAGAAGGCGGTGATGGCATTGTGCCAGAGCGTGCCCTGCCTCTTGCTGCTCTGATGCATGTTCTTCGTAGGATTGCTCTTGAAGCAATATACGCCGAACACCAGGAGCAGAAGGCCTCCGAAAATCTGCAGATAGAACTTGTTTTGGGCATTATTGACAATGTCCATCACAAAACTCATTCCCAAACCCGTGAAGAGGGCATACACGATATCGCTGAAAGCGGCACCGACACCCGTTACAAAACCAAACCAGCGGCCCTTGTTCAAAGTGCGCTGGATACACAAGATGCCAACAGGTCCCATCGGGGCTGAGGCGATCACACCTATGATAATTCCCTTGAATATAAAATCAAGTATATTTATCTGAATCGGAAACACTAAATTCATAACAAGGCGCAAAGTTACAAAAAAAAGGCCATATCTTGTAATTTTTTCGAGTAAAACTTTGTTTGTTACAAACTTTTTTATATCTTTGCACCATAATTCTAACTAAATAAAAGAAAAACATGACAGAGAATGCACTTAAGCCATATGTAATCGGTTTGGATCTGGGAGGTACCAATTCCGTATTCGGCATCGTAGATGCACGTGGCGAAATAAAAGCTACTACTGCTATCAAGACAGGTGGTTATGATGATGTAAATGATTATGTAAAAGCTGCCGTGGAGGCTCTCCAGCCTATCATCGATACCGTGGGTGGTATCGACAAGATCAAGGCGATGGGTATCGGTGCTCCTAACGGCAATTACTATAGCGGAACTATCGAGTTCGCTCCTAATCTGGCTTGGGCTCACGATGGTGTAGTGCCTTTGGCTAAGCTCTTCAGCGATGCGCTGGGTGGTCTGCCTGTGGCTCTTACCAATGATGCCAACGCTGCTGCATTGGGCGAGATGACCTACGGTGTGGCTCGTGGTATGAAGAATTTCATCGACGTGACACTCGGTACGGGTGTTGGTTCCGGCATTGTGATTGATGGTAAGATGGTCTATGGCTGCGATGGTTTCGCAGGCGAGTTGGGCCATGTCGTCATGGTTCGCGGCGAGGAAGGTCGTCTCTGCGGTTGCGGCCGTAAGGGATGCTTGGAGGCTTACTGCTCTGCTACTGGTGTGGCTCGCACAGCCCGTGAGTTCCTCGAGAAGAGTGATGAGCCATCTTTACTTCGCGATATGAAGCCAGAAGACATTACTTCTTATGATGTCAGCGTAGCTGCTGGTAAGGGAGATGCTTTGGCTAAGCGAGTATATGATTTCACTGGTAAGATGCTGGGTGAGGCTTGCGCTGATTTCGCTGCATTCAGTTCTCCTGAGGCATTCGTATTCTTCGGTGGTCTTACCAAGGCTGGTGACCTCCTGATGAAGCCTCTCAAGGAATCTTACGACAAGAGCGTATTGAAGATTTTCAGGGGCAAGGCTAAGTTCTTGATTTCTACTCTCGATGGCAGCTCTGCTGCGGTACTCGGTGCCAGTGCAGTGGGCTGGGATTTGTAAGATATTTCTCTTTAATAAGCATAAAGTTTAAAAAATATAGCATTTTGTTTTTTGGCGTATTGCTGTCGTGAGACAGCTTTTATGCGAGGCGATACTCCCAGAGAATTCTCTGGGAGTATTTTTTGCTTCTCTTTCCTCCCCCTTCCATTTCTTTCTTCATTTCCCATTCTCATTTCTAATTTCATCGTCTTTCTCATTTGTCATTTGTCTTTCTCATTTCTCATTTCTAATTTGTCATTTCATTATCCTTTTTTACCTTTAAAAGAGCTTTTTTTAGAAACTATTTGGTTTCTCCGAGTTTTTTTCGTAATTTTGCAGCCAGAAAGTAAACGACATAATCTTTAAGTTCTTAGTAAACAGAGATTTATTGTCCATATCAAGGGATTTGCATTCCCCATTCAGGAAAGAATGATATCCCATGCACAGGTAAGAATTGTATTCAATATAATAAATAATCAAACAAGTAAAAATGAAGAAAATTTACACACTGGCTAATATGGCCAAAGGTATGATGCTCGCTGCCCTTCTGGCAGTAGGCACAACTGCTCTTGCGCAGAATGTTTCAGGTAACACAGAAAACGGTACTGTTGAAGGCAATGAAAATGGTACTGTTGAAGGTACAGGAAATGGTAGCAACGAGAATGAAACTTTCGCTCCTGCTGCTGAAAGTTCTTGGCTCCAACCTGTAAAACTCGGTGGTAATGGTCAGAAGGCTTACATCTACAACGTGGCTACTAAGACTTTTATCACCGGTAAGACTGCTACCGTGAAAAATATCAAGGATGCAGACGTCTGGACGATTAATGGCGATGAAACTCGTAGTTTCACTTGCGATAACGAGACAAAAGAACATCTGTTCTTGGAATATATCTATGCTGTAATTCCAATCTATAAGTGGCATGCAGAGGTTTCTTCTAACGACAAGAGAAAAGCAACATATTTTACCATCGTAGAAGGTTCTACAGAGAATAGTTATAAACTCACTAAAAGCAGAAATAAAATTATATCAGGTCCTGAAACTGCCTACTTCAGCGTCAGCGGTGAAAACTACGAGGTAAGTCTGGAGCCTTCTATTAACAACGACTGGTATTTCATTTCTACAGACCAGAAGGATGTCTATGCAGAATATACTTCCCTCTTCACTGAGGCTGCAAACCTGCTCAAGAACGAGAAGCTGAACGATCAGGAATCTGTTCTGGGCGCTATCAAAACTGCATTGCAGAAGACTGCCAAAGGTACTTTCAATACCTCCAATGATGACATCAATACGCTCAAGACAGCTATTGCAGCTGCCAAGAAAGCGATTGAGGACATCACTAACGGAATCAGCAATACCTCTGACAATCTCAAGAATGCAGAAATTACTTCTATCTATAGCGCCAACGGTACCCGCAAAGCTCAGCTGACCAAGGGTATCAACATCGTTAAGATGAGCAATGGTGCCGTCAAGAAGATTTTGGTGAAGTAAACAATAAGATTCAGACGATGGTGATCCAGACCGCCTCGCCCTGATCGCTCGCCGCCATGATGGAGGTGATGAGCTTCGTCAGCGTGGCACGAGAGGAGGTCAACCTGCCCACTATCGTGTTCTCACCCACAAGAATGCAGCCCCGCGTATCTGCCGCCATGTTGCCGCTATGTATGCGTATGCCACTAAATCCCGGCACGCCTACCAGCAGCGGAAGCCAGCGACGGAAGCGGGGCGATTTCGTTATGACCACTGGATAACTGCCCTCGGGAATGGCCGTCAGCCCCACTACCTTGCGAGCCTTCTTGCTCGACTGGCGTCCCAACGACTCGTTCACCAGCTGCGGCGGCAACTTCACGCCCAAGAGATTGCGCCAGGTAGGCTCCAATGTATCACAAAAATAGGTCTGGCGATTGAGCTGGTCGGGATTTTTCAGGGTCCTCACCGACTTTCCGCGGTTGTTGACACCCACTTCCATATCCTCATCGCCCAGAATATACAGTCGTCCGATGGTATATTCTTTTTTCTTAGCAATTCTTTTCAATATTAATTCCATCTTTTCTATATTTTAGTTTGATAAAATAGGTATTTTCAAAACTGACATTACTGAAATTGACATCGGTCTTAGCTTGACTGGCAGACTGGAACGATTTCCGCTCAATATATCCCCGATGAACCCAGTTGTTGATCATCACTCGTGTTCCCTTCTGTCCCAATCCATACTCCAATCGGATGGCCATTGCCTCCTGATAGGAGAACTCATCAGGCAGCAACTGCAGGAGATTGGCTGGTCCTCGGCGGCTCGATTTCACGCCCCCATCCTCGGCCTTGGCAATGGCATCTCCGAAGAAACGCATCTTGCAGTAGAGGTCGTAGCGCAGGCTCCAGCGGATGAATTCATCCATCTCCGGCTCCCACTTGCAACCGTTGGCCACGTAGAGCACACAGGCCTTCAGATAGGCAATGACATTGGCTCGGAAACTGAGATTCTCGTAGATGCGGTTCTGCGTCATGCGGGCAAAATCGGCATTCTCCTCCTTCAGTTTCAGGGCGAGCTGGAAGGCCTGATCACATTCCACCAGTCCGCTCGTCTTACAGAGATTTTCGATGTAAGGGCGCAGAGCCTCACGGAAATCATCACCATAATAGCCATAGACGGGCATCTCGGCTCCTATCTCTCTTTCGGGTATCGTACAGAAATTGATACGCGAGATAGGACCATCGGTGAGCACACGGGAGAAGTAGCGCAAGCCCTTCTGGATGGTGGTAGATGCATTCCAGTTGAAGCGGATGGTGACGCGCTCCGTGACGCTGGATGTGCCCACGCGGGTCTGACCATACTGGTTGGCTGGATCGAAGGCAAGACACATGATGCGGAACTGCTGGTTGCCCTGACCACGGAGTGCATCAAACTGGTCTATTTCATTGAGCGAAGTATAGAGAAAATGCTCTTGTGCCTCTGCCGTTCGCATCACGAAAGCAGGATTGGTCATGTCGGCATCTATCTCCTGAATCACGAGATTCTCCGGTCGCTTTCTCTTGTCCTTGTTGGCACCCTTTCGGGTCACCTCGTCCTTCCATGCTTTCTCCCTTGCCAGATTTTCCCGGTCTCGCTTGCGGATGTCTTCCATCACATAACTGATAGGCATCTGCACGCACGATTTTCCGGCTCCTGTTCCGGCAAGCAGACAGGTCATCAGCGTGGCCTCATGCTCCACATTGTCGATATACTTGAAGCGGGTTTTCCAGAGATGCGTGGCGAGCGACGGGAACACGGCATGTGCCACGGCTGGCTTATAGACTTCGGGCGTGCGACTCACGAGCAGGGCGATGAGAGCGGGCAGTTTCTCGGGCATCGGAGGCGGTGCGGGATAGTCCTCCTCCTGGTTCTGCTGCGCCATCTCCTTACTGCCGAGCCTTTCAGCCTGTGCATTGATGCGGATCACCTCGCGCGACATGGGCTTGCAACTGTCGTGATAGCGGGCATAGAAGTCGCTGATGAGCTGCTGGCAGTCACGCTCCTGTGCAAAGGCGGGCATGCGCTGCTCCACCACCTTTCTGAGTTCCTCTTCGCCCATCATCCTGCTGGCTCCGGCACTCATGATGGCGAGGAGCGAGGAGTGGCGCGAACCTACGGCATTGATATCTACTTCTGCCAACCCAGCCTGCGCCCTAAAGAGGTCGAAAGCGATAAGATTCTTATCATTTCCATGATGGCTCCCATCAGAATGAGCAGGAGCACTGCCAACACCAGTTGAGGTGTGGCTATCAGCAGGATGAGGAGCAGGATGAAGAGGAACTTGAGCGCCTCCCACAGCTGGTTGTTTTTCTCCGGTCTTATCACCGGAAAGTAACGGTTGATTGTCATGATTTTCTGAATTTGAATGTTTTTGATTTTGTGAAGTTTTTTCTGAAAGAGAGGGATTTCCGGACGACTGACTGCTTCCTGAAAGAGGAGCCTTTCCGGAAGACTGGCTGCTTCCTGAAAGAGAGGGATTTCCGGACGAGTGGACGAAGGAAGAAGAAAAAGTTCCCTGTTTCAAAGCCCGTCCGTCGATGTCGAGACCTCGCTTGCGGAAGGCTTCTCTTCGGAGATTGATTTCGTCTTCCGGCAGAAGGGCATACCAATCGCAGGAACGGTAGATTTCCGAGTCTGCATCCGTCATAAAGATGATGCGTTCGGGTGAAAAGCAGCTCTCGTCACACGGTACGCCCAATGCCTGACAATAGGCTCGCTGCGTTTCTTCGATGGTCATGCCTATCGGCATACGAATGTCGATATGGAGCTTCTTGCGGGCGGAATACTCCAAATGCAGGAGCATTCCCTTCCAGGGATTTTTCTGCCCATTCTCGGGATTTCTCTGTCCTTTCTCGGGATTTCTCTGTCCTTTCTCGGGATTTTGGTCTGCCGTCACAGCCTCATCCCCGTCATGATTTCCCACTGTAGCTGCTCTGTTTTTATTCTCTGCATCAGAACCTCCGGCAGCTACTCTGTTTTCAGTCTCATCATTAGAACCTCCAGAAGCTGCTCTGTTTACATTCTCTGCATCAGAACCTCCAGCAGCTGCTCTGTTTTCATTCTCATCATTAGAACCTCCAGCAGCAGTTCCGTTTTCTGTCTTATTATCAGAAGTTCCCGCAGCAGCCGTTGCTCCTCGTTCTCCGGTATCATCAGGGATAAAATCGATGGAATCCAGCAGCTTCGCCCGCTCCAAAGCCTTTTCTACGAGTTCCTTTTCGTCCACATCAATGGTGGTCTGAAAGAGAAAGCTTTCGGGGATGATGTTTGCCTGACGGCGCTTATTATCCTTGAACTGGTAATAATGGGCACTGCGGAAGGGCAACTGGCTTTTGATGCGCTGCTGAGCCTTGGCAAGTGCTGTAGCATCATGGTTGTTGATACTGCGGATGGGCTTTTCGCCTCGTATCTGCAATATTGCATCGTGTACCCAGAGGTAACGGATGGTTTTGTCGTACTCCGAGAGAGGCTGGGAAGTGATGCTCCCCTTATTGCCGCCCCGGAATCCATTGAAAGCGATACGGAATCGCTGATTTTCATTTTCTTTTTTCATCATTTATTTAGAAGTTTTAGTAATACTTGGGGGGGTATATAGAACCCACCACCCTTTTTATAAGTTTTAACACAAGTGGGGGGTCATATAGAACCCACCACCCTTTTCACAAGTTTTAACGCAAGTGGGGGGTCATATAGAACCCACCACCCTTTTTGCAAGTTTTAACGCAAGTGGGGGGTCATATAGAACCCACCACCCTTTTTGCAAGTTTTAACGACAGCGAGGGGTATAAGTCTCGTTTCTTCATAGATTTTCTTCATCGGATTTCACGGATGAATAAAAAATTCATGTCATCCGATGAATAAAAAATCCAATGAATGAAACTAACAAGATTTAACCCTTATCGGAATAGGAACCCAAGAGGCGGAGGCGACTTCGGTCCAGGTCGTGGATAAAGCGGCGACCCTTCTCTGTCCAGACGAGATACATCTGGGTTTTCACGCGAGATTCCGCTTCAGCAGCACACCTGCCGCAGCCCCCATAAACATCCTCCGTGCCATATCTCGTACGGCTTTTGGCAAGACCCTGATGGGCATAGTGGGCATAGAGCAGATACTGACCGCTCTGGTAGTACTGCACATGGAGGGAACAGAGCGCACGGTTCAGTTCCTGGGCAGTCATCCCGAGTTCCTTGGCTATCTGAGTGGTGGTGAAACAGGAGATGGAGTCGAGCACATTGTCGGCATAGAAAGCCTTCGGCATCAGTCGGTCGATATCCCCTTCGAGCGAGAGAATCTCCTCGGCACTCTTCTGGATTTTCACCACCTGCTGCCCCACCTTCTCGTTGAGCTGCCTGATGCGCTCATCCTGTTCGGCGATGAGTTTCGTCTTCTCCTCGATGGTGCTCCTCAGGATATTTTCGGTGTTTCTGAAGACGCTTTCCGCCTTTTGGCGCATCTCCTCCTCGGTGTCACCCTGGTTCACCGGGATATAACCGCCCGTCTTGCGTATCTGGGGCAGCACCACGGAGGTAACCCAGAGTTTGAATCGCTGGGCACTCTTCTTCTTGGAACCGAAGATGAGGGAGTAGAGTCCATTCTCATTCACGAAGATCATCAGTCGGTTCTGAATCACTTCTCTGCGGTGGCTATAGCTCACCTGGATCTTGGAGGCGATACAGTGTTTCACTGCATCATGTTCGTTAACGTGCTGATATACAGCCTGATTGGATCTGCAATACCCAAGCGCATCGCAAACATCCTTACTACAGAAAAGCGGTTCTCCCTTTTCATTAAGTATCGTACGTACCTGACCAAACTCAGGATTATCGAATACCATCACATGAATGGCATTGTTGAGCTCCACGGCCAGACTGCCGCGAGCAATAAAATGATATTTTGTCATAAGCTTTATTGAAATATTTTACAATTATATAAAAAACTAAAAAATAACCGTCGAAATGCTTGCAGGTAATAAAATAAAAACTTATCTTTGCAGAAATATCTGAGAGATAAATTTTATAATTATTAAAACAACAAATATGGCAACAGAAATCAGAGTGATTCCTACGCTTCAAGGAGAAGAAGCGAAGAAATTTTTAGAAAACGCTGAATGGACAGAAGCCCATCCAGGACAAGGTGAGGAAATCAGCAAGGAAGATATCCTGCTGATGAGAAATTATTTACGCGAAATGAATTTACTTTGATTTACTTGACATGAATCCAATGTTAGATCTTTAAATTCTTTGTATCAACCTTGTAAAAGAGCGGGTGGATACTCTCCGAAAATTCTGCCAACAAGGCATAACACGAAAAGCCCACGAACCTCAGAACTCGGCTTGTTCTGAAATCCGTGGGCAAAGGTACTGCGAAAAAATCAAAGCTATTTAGTACGTACTTGGTACGGTCGTACTACATAGTACTAAAAAAAAGTTGTCCGAACTATGAAAATCAGGCTGAAAAATCGAAAAACAGGCTCGATAAAGCTATATCAGGCTGGATTATCTGAAAATCTCCTTGATTCGGTCGTCAAAAGCAGAAATGCTGGGCATCTGTCTGGCCCGATTGTATCCGCTTCTGAGCGAATTGGAATTCTTTCCCCAGAAGCCTCCCATCACCTGCCAGAGATTGTCTATCGCTAATGTGAATGCTATCTGATAAGCCAGATACCCCATCTCCGCCCACGACAGATTTACGGGCGCATAATGCTCGTCGAGAATATGGATATCGCGCAATGCATCCAGTATGCGCCTGCCTTTCGCACTCATAAGCACAGAATTGATAGAGGATGCATCAAAAACTGAAGATGGAGCTGGAGTCGAGGATGCACCAGAAGCTGAAGATGGAACTGGGGCCGAGGATGCTCCAGAAGCTGAAGATGTTGCAGATACAGAAGAACCGGCATAATCCGTTTTCTGATTGTTCTGAGACGGATTCTGCGGCTCATTCTGAGACTGAGGAGCATTCTGAGACTGCTGCTCGTTCTGAGACGGATTCTGCTGACCAGAAGGATAGTTGTGATTCACTACATTGCCGGTCAAGGTACCATAATTGGTAAAGGAACCGCCGAAATGAATGTGGATGCCGCCCAGGGCATCGCTTGAAACCTGATTGTTTACTTGTGCGTTGTCATTCATCATAATTGTATTGTTTTTGATATAATGATTGATGTTTTCTATAATCTGATTGATATTTTGAATATTATTTACAAGTTGCACTCTCATCTCCATCAGATATTCCTGAGTTTCGCTCCAGGATTCCAAAGTTATTCTTTCTGAAATATTTGGAACCGCAAGAGGCTCTGAAGGTTCTGAACCAAGAGGAGAAGCCTCTGAAACCAAGCGAGGAGATGAATCAAAAGACGCAAGAGGATCAGAAGGTTCTGAACCAAAAGGAGAAGTCTCTGAACCCAAGCGAGGAGATGAATCAAAAGCCGCAGGAGGCTCAGAGCTGAAGACAGGAGTTACCGCAAGAGATTCAGGGAACGGAGAAACATCTGAAAGAAACTCAGAGGAACAGGCATCAACAGAAGAAAGTTCAGAGGACGGAACATCAACAGAAGAAGCCTCAGAAGTCCGGGCATCATCAGAAGAGGAAGCCTTTTCGCGCAGCATTTGAGACTCCACTTCGTAAGCCTTCCACTGATGCTCATCAGCCACATCATAGAAGAACTGCCCGATGGTACCTGGCGCCCACGCATGCTCTATCAGCACCGCATAGAAATCCCACATGATCATCTCCATCGTAGTACCCTCGGAATCAAACACGAAAGGATCGCCCTGCACCATAATAGGATAGCAACCCATCAGCGAAGCGGAAGGCAGCAGATACTGTCCATCCATACTCTGACGGGCATGAATCGACTCGTCAATATGCTCAAACACAGCCTCATTACCGCCTGCAGCCTCGCCCGCCAAGGCCCAAGCTACACTCAAAGCCAACAGACATTTCTTCTGCTCGCAACGCCTCTTGAGCGCTGCGTACTTCTTCACGATTCTGCGCAACAGCTCCTCCACCATACTATTGGTGTGAGCCAATACTTCCTGCACCGAAGTGAAGATAAACCTGATGTCTAATTGTCGGTTCGTTAACGTAGTTATTTTATTGAAAACAGTTGTTGTATATCTGAAAGCGGTTATTTATACCGCACACAATATCTTAGGCTAATTTTCTGTGGCAAAGGTAATAATTATTTTTGAAATCAACAAACATATCAAGGATTTTTTTTGAAAAGATTCAATCCAATAAAAATCCCCCCTTCACAGTATCGAGGCAAATCGGAAACTGCAGGGGGGATATCAATATTAGGAAATCTTTCATTCAAGCTTTCATCCTACAAATAAGATTTCATTCAAGCTTTTTCATCCTACAGGAAGGCGATAGTAAGTCCCGCCATTACGATGCTCACCATCGACATGAGCTTGATGAGGATATTCAGCGAAGGACCGGAAGTATCCTTGAACGGATCGCCCACAGTATCGCCCACGATGGTAGCCTTGTGATGCTCGCTACCCTTGCCGCCGAAACTGCCCTCCTCGATCATCTTCTTCGCATTATCCCAGGCACCGCCAGAATTGGACATGAACACAGCCAGCGTAAATCCGGCTGCCAATCCGCCAGTGAGCAGACCTAATACGCCCGCTACACCTAATACCAGCCCCACCACGATAGGTATCACGATGGCCAGCAGCGAAGGGATGATCATCTCCCGCTGGGCACTGCGCGTACTGATTTCCACACACCTGCCATAGTCAGGAGTAGCCTTGTCCTCCAGGATTCCCTTGATTTCACGGAACTGGCGGCGCACCTCCTGCACCATCGATTCCGCAGCCCTGCCCACGGCACCCATCGTGAGTCCACAGAACAGGAAGGCTGCCATCGCACCCAGGAAGGCTCCCACGAGCACCTTCGGATTGATGAGGTTTACCTGGAAGAAATTGATAAAGTCGATGGTAGAGGCATTCGCAGGGTCGAAGACATTCCCAGCCGCATCCACATACTGCTTTCCATTCTCCACCGCCCGGATCATGGCTATCTTGATTTCCTCTATATAAGAAGCCAACAGCGCCAAGGCCGTGAGAGCAGCAGACCCGATGGCAAATCCCTTTCCGGTAGCAGCAGTGGTATTACCCAGCGCATCCAGCGCATCCGTACGCTCTCTCACCTCCTTGCCTAACCCGCTCATCTCGGCATTACCGCCCGCATTGTCGGCGATAGGACCGTAAGCATCGGTGGCAAGGGTGATGCCCAACGTAGATAGCATGCCCACAGCTGCTATACCGATACCATAGAGACCGGTGCTGATAGACTTGGCTGAGAGCGACATATCAAATCCGTTGGCGCAGAGATAGCTCAGCATGATGGCCACGGAAATGGTGACCACAGGTATCATCGTGGAAATCATTCCCGTACCGATACCCTTGATGATCACGGTGGCAGGACCCGTCTGCGAAGCCTCGGCTATCTTCTGCGTAGGCTTGTAACTCTGAGAGGTATAATACTCAGTAGCCTGACCGATGATGACACCAGCCACCAGTCCGCTGATGACAGAGAAGGAAAGTCCGAGCCAGTTTTCGATGCCCAAGAGATAGAGAATCACAAAGGTGGCCACGGCAATGAGCAGGGCACTCACATTGGTTCCTAATCCAAGCGAATGGAGCAAATCCTTCATAGAAGCACCATCATTCGTACGTACCAGATAGATACCGATGAGGGAAAGGAAGATACCGATGGCAGCGATGATCATAGGAGCGATGACGGCACGCAACTGCATATCGCCGTTCATGGCAAAGGCCGTAGCACCCAAGGCAGCCGTAGAGAGAATAGAGCCGCAATAACTCTCGTAGAGGTCGGCTCCCATACCAGCCACATCGCCCACATTATCGCCCACATTGTCGGCGATGGTAGCAGGGTTGCGCGGATCGTCCTCCGGAATATTCGCCTCCACCTTGCCCACAAGGTCGGCACCCACATCGGCAGCCTTGGTATAGATACCGCCGCCCACACGGGCAAAGAGCGCCTGCGTGGAAGCACCCATACCAAAGGTAAGCATGGTGGTGGTGATGGTGACGAGGGCAGTGGATTCGCCCTGATATACGGCATTAAGAACAATAAACCAGATGGCGATATCGAGCAGTCCGAGTCCCACCACGACGAGTCCCATGACGGCACCGCTGCGGAAGGCTATCCTCAGTCCCTTGTCCAGTCCCGTACGCGCTCCATTGGCAGTACGTGCAGAGGCATAAGTAGCCGTTTTCATACCGAAGAAGCCAGCCAGTCCGGAGAAGAGACCGCCTGTAAGGAAAGCGAAAGGCACCCATGGGTTCTGCACCTTGAGCACATAGGCCATGAAAGCGAAGATGATGGCGAGCACCGCAAAGACGATGGTTACCACCTTGTACTGCTGCTTGAGGTATGCCATAGCACCTTTTCTCACATGCATCGCAATCTCTTTCATTCTCTCGGTTCCCTCATCCTCTTTCATCATGCTGCAGAAGAAGAACCAGGCCATGCCCAATGCTACGATACTGGCTATCGGGATGAGCCAAAATACGGTTGGAATGTTGTTCATAATGGCATATTTATAGGGTTTCTAATTATCTTAATTTTAAAAGATTGACTGAGCCCACTTGAAAAGTCAGAGCACTATCAATTTGAAAGTTAAACAGCAAAAATAAGCCAAAAACA
>OLGI01000659.1_pt1 | contig 34490 bp, 29 predicted proteins | sample 1605221 | NCBI WGS metagenome assembly OLGI01 (sample SAMEA3888915, study PRJEB22519) | human gut metagenome | biome: human gut; feature: human-associated habitat; material: faeces | place: Denmark | collected 2010 | reverse complement strand
TTGTTTGCAGGGTATATTGACGCAGCTACTTCCATGTCTGAGTCATGTGGCGGTGACGGTTCTGCTCCCTCTTCTGGTTGGGGTAAGAAGGATGATGAAGATGACTGGAAGTTTGCCCACCGTTGTGCACAGATGGCTCATTCAATGTGCAAGCCTAAACCACGCAGCAGAAGTTTCCACCGATAAATCAATGAAATATGGCAATCAGAAAAGCAAGATAAACATAGACACAGAAGAAAGATGCGACTTTGACAACATGATGAATGATGTCGAAAACGAGGTGGAGGAACAGCAAGCTGAGGATGGACTTGTAAACCGTGTTCCTGAGTTGAAGCAGTTGAGTGAGGACATTGACAAGGCTACAAACACCTTCATCAATGCCACACTTGAACTGGAATCTGCCATTCAACAGTATCAGCGTGCAGAAGTTCAATTGGGTGGTGCTGTGACTACAATCGGCAAAAAGGTAGATACCATCAATCAGCACATAAATAAGGTCTTGGAGAATGCACCGAACCAATTAAAGGTGTCTGTAAATGTCAATGATGCTGACTGGCAGAAAATTCAAGAACTGTTTGCCAAAGAACGTCAATGGATGACCTCACAGATGCAGATACATATCCGTGAGGTCAATTCCATGTTTGCTGATGAACGGAAAAAAGTCCGTGAACGCTACAAAGAATATGATGGTTGCTACCTCGGTCACTATGCCCAATGGTTCTTTTGGTTTTTCTTCACAATTGGTATCTTTGTGGTTGCAGGAGGTGTTGGAATGATAATTGCACAGAACTATATATGAGATAGACGAGTTACTGCCTAACATTAAGTTTGCACTTAAAATTAGGCAATTACTATTATTATCTCGATAACCAATCAACCAATTTAATTACCTTCTTCGTGCCATAATGATAAGAATGATGCTGAGCAAGAGATACATTATCGAAACCATTAACGACATTCTGAAGAATACGGCACAGATTGTACACTCACGCCATAGATCTGTAAGCAACTTTATCATGAACCTTATTTCAGCATTGGGAGCATATTGTTTCTTTGACAACAAGCCAAAGGCATTGCAAGGATACTGCATCGAAGACACCAAACAGCTGTCACTATTCTAAGGGCAAAACAACTTCTTTCAACCTTCTGTTATTACCCACTCTTAATGGTATGGGGAGGTGGCGTATTCACGCTGCATTTATATTGTATAAAACACTCGGTTATCCCGAACTGGGGTATATCTTATCGACATAGCTCATACGCCTTAGCGTCTGAAGCCTTCCGCTCTTTGCAGAGTCTGCTAACAACTTTTTGTATTCATCTATGGTGATGGATGGATGACTTGATGCCATCTCTGCTATATGCTTGAACTCTGTTCGGTAGAGATAGGCATTGTCTTTACTCGTTTGCTCCTCAATATACTTAAGCAACGGCTTAATGTCAGAGCCCGCTATATCTTTTATATTCATAGGCGTAGTAGTATTACGCCTGCAAAAATAAAAATTTAATGCGAACTTTTATCGCCTGATTGGCTAATAACCATTAGCATCGGCGGCAAAAAGTTCGCATTAAATAAAAGTTCGCATAACACACCACCGTACGTGCGGTTCCGCATACGGCGGTTCCTATTTTGGATACCATTCGAGATACGCATCCATTAAAGTAGCATACCCTGCCGCCGCTCTCCTTCAGTAAACGCTGGCTGCGCCAGTCAGAATGCCAGCTTTGCAGGTGGGGAGAAGCATAATACCCCTAACTTGTCAGTTAAGTAGCAAAGAATGCCACACCGTTAATTGATAACAGCTGATGCCAAAGTCCATAAACAGACCCTGATGGATATATTCTTGTATTCATTGTTATATTGTGTATCTATTTTCGGCCGCAATGATTGTTCAAACGAGAGCAAAGCCGAGCTTGCTTGAGCAATGTAGAGTGTAGCCAATCTTCACATTTTCTCGTTTGCAAAGGTACGGCAATAATCTCTGCAACACAGTTGCAGAGATTGCTTCAGCACTTGTATTCGGACAAAAGGTGAAAAGCCTTTTCACCTCTTGTCTTTAATAAACCGTAAAGACTGAATAAACGTAGCGTTTTTCCTTGCCATTTATTTCTATCTCCCTGCCCAAGCGGTATTCGCCAGGAGAGAAATCTTTCTCGTAGTCCTCGCTTCGCAGAGGAATATTTATGTCATAGCTTCCGCCGTTGCCAATATTCACCGCCAACAGGGTGACTGAATACAACGCTCCGCCCTTGCTCCTTTCCCTGTGTTCAAAGGGTATCCAATTTTCGCCAATCTTTTTCTCAACAACCCTTTTGCCTTTTAGCGAAATTGATGAACACTTAGTGTTGTTGACAATCTTGGCAGACACAATGGTGTCAACGGGTGCCTTGAAACGATTTGCAGACAATTCCATCATGATGCTGTCACCGCTATCGCTGTGCAAACTGTCACTCAGAGCCACCGCAACGGAATCGTTGCCGTTTGAGCCAGTGGCTTGTGTGGAGCATCCTGTAAAAGAGCTACATATGGACAATGTTAATATACATATCAGATTTCTCATACGTTCAATACCTTTTAAGATTCAATGCTTTCAAAACGTTATCCGCCTTAGAGTAGATGAGATAGTTCTTTCCCATTTTCTCAGGGTATCCATATACGACACCGACTGTCAAGCGTGTATTATACTTCGATATATAGGTGTATACAATTCCACCGCTATCTCCTCCATCTGCGGTACATTTCACAAGTGTCATATCAGAGAATGTCGCCGTTTTGTCTCCAGACAGAACAGTACAATCTATATCCTGTATATAACCACCTGTGCGTTTCGTTGTTGCGCCATATTTGTTCACGTATGTCCCTTCTCCTGGTTTGTTTGTCGTCGTCGATAGAACACTGCTTGAACTGCCACCAATATAATTGTTGATGTTGAATTCATCCAAATAGCCGCATGGAATAAAAGAAGCTTCGGCATTTCCTGTTGAGACAATTCGGGAAGAACAAATGCCAAAAGGATTGAAATCTTTATCATAACAGTATTGCCCAACGCTGACCACATGCCCTGCGGTCACTAATCCACAACGTTTTTGTCCAGAAGTCTCTTGGGCGCGAAATGCGAATGTGCCGTAGATAGGTTTATCATCTGACATTGAAATAAGACACGTATCACCTGCGCCAATAGGAAATTTAGATATTGTAGCCAATGTTGTGTAAGAGCGCGTATTAACAAGCTGTGTGGAAAGGCAAGGATTATCTGTATTGATTTTTCCCATGTTTGTGAACACTACAGCAGGGTTATCGTAAAAATTTTTAAACTCCTTTATTCTTGATTGAGAACAATCGGCAAGATAAACTACAACAGCGTTGTTTTTCTGACTGATACCGATGGCTGTTAAGTTACTTTTCAAACTTGTGCTCATTTCAGCATATTTTGAATACAGATGTGACTTTATATTTTTCAACTCTTGCAATGAATACACACATCATTTAAATTTCAACAGAGAACTATTTACGAGGGATTTTATCCTGTTAACACCACTAACGGAATCCCCCTTTATTGAAATGGTCAAAAATCCATCTTTTTCGATGAAAGAACCACCATAGTAGTCTGGATAGCTGTCCTCACCATCCACAGATCTCGTGGCAACCTTAATTTTGGCAAGCAAACTGGCGTTTATCTCGTTAGCTTCTTCCTGACAGTCGGAAGGCACTTCTTGAAGTAAAACGTAAGATTGATTTTGACTTTCATCTATAGCCGTTACGTCTGTATAGTTATCAGAACTGTCAAAATCATCATCCTTATTGCAACCAACGATTGTAATAACGCCCCAACACAAACAAAAATAAAATATAAATTTCTTCATACGCATAATATTTAAGGATTTCTATAAAATATTACAAATTTAAGAACATAAACAGTTTGTTGTTTGTTTTATTAACCATAATTAATAAATTTAACATTACAGTTCTTAAGTGACTTGATGCTTCATCACCATGTTGTTGAGGTGTCAATGGAGAGCACCAGCGTCTACTGGATTCCAATATGGCGTGTGCTGTCTCCACACTTCAAGCTGAATCTTGCTAATCCCAGCTCCCTGATCGCAAGAGTGACGTGAAGGATGCGCAGTGGATTGCCGAGTGTACGATGAAGGAGCTTATACGCGGCAGCTTCGTACCTCCTGAGACAATCCAACAGCTGCGTCAGTACGACCGCCGTATATTCTACCTCAACGAGGAGATAGTAAGAAAGCTGTCAAAACTTGATGCCGTGCTGCAACGCTGCAATATACGTCTGAGCAACTACGTTTCCAATGTTGACAGCAAAAGCTACAAAGCCGTGGTGAGAGCCATCTCACAAGGGATAACCGCCCCCGAAGAGTTGGTGAAGCTAATACATGGGCGCATCATCAACCACCACGGCATAGATGCCATCACAGCATCACTCAAAGGTGTGGTAAGCCTTGCAGAGATAGACATGATATCACAACTGCGTGATGAACTCGACATGGCGGAGGCACACAAGGAAAAATGCCAAGCCAGAATGCTTGAGATTTGTGAAAGGGAATTCCCCGAAGAGTTGAAACGGTTACAGACCATACCCGGCATAAAGGAACGTGCGGCCACATCATTGATCGCTGAAATCGGAACGGACATGAACAAGTTCGAAACGGCCAACCACCTCGCTTCATGGAGCGGTCTAAAACCGAGAAACGACGAATCCAACAAGAAAATCAAGTCGAGGAGCATCACTCACGGAAATGTATATCTCCGCAAGACCATCATAGAGTGTGCATGGGCAGCCAGCAGGACGAAGGAGCAAATTCAGTAATGAGAGGATGTGTACACGCAAGAAGGACGTTGAAAGGTTTAGTTGTGGATTTGAGGATATACAAGTCTCAGTTCACATCAGTAGAAACTTACTCTTTATATATGATAGGAAATGCTGAGAAAAGTTCAAGTGCCGAAGATGTCTCGTCAATAAGTTTGTTTTTGACAAAGGTCTTGGACTTGGCATCATTGAGCACTTCGCCAAGTCCTTGCATCAGAAGTTTTGGACTAGCCTCGCGTACATGCTCAGCACACCACGCTGCATATTCTGCAACACTCTTACCTGTTCTCAACTGAACTATTTTCTCATTGATCTCAGTATGGTTCTGCAAGAAGAACCACACATCAAAAATATCTCGAGGTGACAAACGCTCACCCATAGCACATAGTTTGTGAGCAAACATATCTGGCATTGTCATAATACGAATGTCAGTTCCTGCCAGAGAGCGCATCTCATAGTGGTTTGGATAATCGCGTATCGAAATCTCAACCTTTAGCATTCGTTCCCCTTTTCCATAGTTCAATACTAGTACTGGTCCGAAGAGTTTCTTTGCCTCATCATCAATAGTCCCAAATCGAGTCAATATCGCTCTAACCTTATTGTACACAATGTCAAGTTTCGTAGCATCAAGCAAATTGAAATCCAGATCGGTTGAGAAACGGTTGAGATTGTGGAAAAACATCAATGATGTACCTCCCTTAAATGCTATAACATTGCAGAGATCTTTATCTTTGAATATCAGACTCAATATCTGTGCCATGTATAGCTTATGCTTGTTCTTGTCCATATCTATTTTAGATTTAATAGTTTAGTAACTCTTTCCATCAACGCCTTCGACTTATAAAGCGGCAGAAGTTGTTTTACCTTTGTTTTGTTCAATGGATGCAGGTTATCGAAGTAGCAATTGCCAGCACTCAGATAAACCATATCAAGAAAGGCACGCTCTGGTACAGCTATAAATGTATTATCCTTCTGTTCGATACCCTCCATACCAATCCATAATTCAGGATTGATAATACGGAACTGATATGTTTTGTCGTCTATATCCACTATGCGATTGAGATAACTCACACACGTTATGGTATCATCATACTGGAACACGATACCTGCTCGTTGAAGCACATACTCCAACGAGATATAAGCCGGGCGGTACAAGCTACATGCCATTTCCTTCTCGTCGTAAGTCGCTTTTGTGTATATGCCACGGCGAGGATTACGAATCTTGCCCTCTTTTATGTAATAATGTAACGACTGAGTGAGCTTTTGACTATCTTCGCAGTCAGTCAACATACGTAGTGACTGTACATTAAATACTGAACGAGAGCTATTTTGCATCACCTCAAGTACATTCTTTTGCAAACTCATAATATGAATATTTTCTATTAATAGTTCGCAAAATTAGTAAATAATCTCAGAATCTCCAAGATATATCCACAAAAACTTGAAATTTGCCTCTTTTTTATGACCCAAGGAGGAGTTTGGGCAACTACTACTCACATCATGATGTTATAAAACACCCCGAACTCACGTTATTCGATGGATAGATGTATCTCTTGTAAAGCATCCAGCCAAATCCCACAATCGGAAAATTTCCCATTCTATCTACGTTAATTTTTGTTATCTCTTGCTAGTAGAATTGTGTTTTGCTACGTTATTGTTTCTGATTTGTTTCTTTTGGGGTTTTACTGCTTTAAATGGTGTTGTGTTTCAAGTAGTTACATCAAATCAGCAGAATATCAAGAATAAGGTTATGCACATTATTTTCAAGATGATACAGACACAAACCTTATGGGAACAGGAATACCAACAAAAACACATGAAAGAGTGCAAAGCCATTCCGGGAAAGAATGGAATAGGAACCACCGAAGCAGCTCCTATAATTAATGCGACATTGAAAATATCCTCATCTGTTGTTGAATGCACATTCTTAGAAGAACATTCTTTTCAAAAGAACAGCAAAAAACTTCAAGTTTTTCTTGCGTAGAAACATAGAATGCACGCCCTTCTGGTTCAGCAAACTCATCAATCAACGCTTTATCTATAACCAATCGCTGATTGCCATCCTTACGAGGTACCTTGTATTCATGCTCACCGATGCACTCATTCAAAAAATCTGTCATCTTAAAATACGGGTTACCAAATAAGGCGGAATGCCAACTACAGGAGCCAATATTTGTGCTACAAACGCACCACAACTGTTGCCTAGAAGCAAGTTCGGCTGTTCTTTGTATATGAACGTATTTCATTCAATGCCTTCTTGGAATGCTAGAGCAGGTTGTAAGTTAGCTCCAATGCAATCCCCTCGAAAGCCTCTTTCAGAGCCTTCGCCATAGGACAACTGCCTGTAGCAAAGAATCCATGTAGGAAAAGTATTTTCTTCATGCTCTAATCTCCAATGTATTGATACATAATAGTTTTTTATTTTTAAAATCCTTTGTCTTTTCTAACAATTACGTCATATAACATAGATGTTTTTGCAATAAAAATACAAAATAGTAATCTTTGTGTTGTTTTCGATTTGCATTAATCTTCGATTTGCATTATCTTTGTAGTCAGAATTGATAAAAACAAAAAACACATGACAACAACCATCATTATCTTAGTTCTTTCGGCTGTGTTCTTCGCCATGGGCAAAGTTCGCTCCGACCTCGTCGCATTGTGCGCCCTCGTCGCCCTGCTGCTCACCGGAATACTCACTCCCCAAGAAGCCCTGTCAGGATTCTCCAACTCGGTAGTAATAATGATGGTTGGACTGTTTGTCGTGGGAGGCGCCATCGTGCAAACCGGATTGGCAAAGAAAGCATCCGGCAAGCTGATGACCTTGGCAGGCGACAGCGAACTCGGTCTGTTTCTGTTGCTGATGGTAGTAACGGCGGTGATAGGTGCCTTCGTGAGCAATACCGGAACCGTAGCCCTAATGATGCCTATAGTGGTAAGTCTTGCTCAGAAGGCAAAGATGCGTGCCAGCCGGCTGCTCATGCCCCTTGCCTTTGCCAGCAGTATGGGCGGTATGCTTACACTCATCGGTACCCCTCCCAACCTTGTCATTCAGGAAGCGCTGGCCGAGAACGGTTTTGAGCCATTGAAGTTCTTCAGTTTCCTGCCCGTAGGTATTGTCTGCATAATCGTAGGCATAGTGGTACTACTGCCGCTGAGCAAGCGCTTCCTCAACGGAAGCAAGCAGCGCCAGGACGGCGAAACTGGCAAAAAACGCGCCAAATCGCTCGACGACCTTATGGAAGAATACAATCTGAAGGACAATCTCTCGGTATTCACCGTAGGCAAACTGTCAATAGCCAACAACAAGACCCTTGCCGAACTTGACATTCATCACCGTTACGGGCTGACCGTGCTTGAAGTGCGCAGAATAAAACAGCCCCGTTCACCACTGATGAAAGAAGTGGAACAGCGTCTTGCAGGTCCTGACACCAAGCTCACCGAAGGCGATATAGTATACGTAAGTGGTGACCCGATACAAGCAACAAAGTTCGCTGCCGACATGAAACTCGGCAATACAAGTGAGGAACTGGCTTTTTACGACATCGGCATTGCCGAGGTGGTGCTGATGCACAACTCACGTTTGTGCGGCAAGACTCTTAAAGAGACAGGATTGCGACGTCTGTATAACGTCAATGCACTTGGTGTGCGTCGTGGCGAGAACTACATAACCGAGGGGCTTGCAGACATGACTTTCCGCCAAGGTGACATCATTCTGATACAAGGCAAATGGAAGAACATCTCGCGCATAGCCGACGTAGCCGACGGCATCGTTGTGATGGGACAACCATTGGAAGAGGCTTCTCGCGTGACACTCGACTACAAGGCACCGCTCGCAGCAGCCATAATGCTGTTGATGATTCTGACTATGGTGTTCGACTTCATACCCGTAGCCCCCGTCACGGCCGTTATGGTGGCAGGACTGCTTATGGTCATCACAGGATGCATACGCTCGGTAGAAGCCGCCTACAAGACGATAAACTGGGAGAGTATAGTACTCATAGCAGCCATGTTGCCTATGTCGGTGGCATTGGAAAAGACCGGAGCATCGGCAATGGTAGCAAGTCTTCTGGCCGACAACCTCGGACAGGCAAGTCCTTATGCTCTGCTCGCTGGTGTCTACTTCACCACATCGCTTCTGACAATGTTCATCAGCAATACCGCAACAGCTGTACTCATGTCGCCCATAGCACTTACGTCAGCAGCAGCAATAGGCGTAAGCCCCTACCCCATGCTCTTTGCCGTGACATTGGGAGCAAGCATGTGCTTCGCCTCGCCATTCTCCACTCCACCCAACGCACTCGTAATGCAGGCCGGAGGCTACTCGTTCATGGACTACATCAAGGTGGGACTGCCGTTGCAAATCATCATGGGACTGGTGATGATCGTAGTGTTGCCGCTGATTTTTCCATTCTAAATAAAAACGTTGTGCAAATAATTGAGTAACTTTGCACGATAATATAAAAACACAATAATATATGCCTTTAAGATTACCCGATAAACTCCCCGCCATCGAACTCCTCAAGCAGGAGAACATCTTCGTGATGGACAATTCACGAGCTACGAGTCAGGATATACGACCGCTTCGTATTGTGATTCTCAATCTCATGCCGCTGAAGATAACGACCGAGACCGATCTCGTGCGCCTGCTCTCCAACACTCCGCTGCAGATGGAGATATACTTCATGAAGCTGAAGAGCCACACTTCCAAAAACACTCCGATAGAGCACATGATGATGTTCTACAAGGATTTTGATGTGTTGAAGAACGAGAAGTTTGACGGAATGATCATAACCGGTGCGCCAATAGAGCATCTGGAATTTGAAGACGTGGGCTACTGGGACGAGATAACGCAGGTATTTGAATGGGCCGACACTCACGTTACAAGCACTATGTACATCTGCTGGGCTGCGCAAGCCGGACTCTACTATCACTATGGTGTGCCCAAACACCAATTGCCAAAGAAGAAGTTCGGTGTGTTCCGCCAATATCCGCTCACTCCGCACATTCCCTTATTCCGTGGCTTCGACGACTCGTTCAACATGCCGCACAGCCGACATACAGAAGTAAGACGTGAGGATATAGAGAAGCACCTGGAACTGAGCATCATAGCCGAATCGCCAGAGAGCGGTGTGAGCATAGTGATGGCACGTGGAGGAAGACAGATATTTGTCACGGGTCACATGGAATACTCACCATATACGCTCGACAGCGAATACCGTAGAGACATGGGCAAACGTGACGATGTCGAAATGCCCAAGAACTACTATATAGGCGACGATCCAAGCCAAAAGCCACATGTAACATGGAGGGCTCATGCTAATCTGCTGTTCAGCAATTGGATAAACTATTATATCTACCAGGAGACTCCGTATAATATTGAGGAGATTGGGTAGAAGGAAAGTTCCACCCCACTACTTTTATTCAAGCATTATGAATCAAAACAAAATACAACCACGCCACATAGAACTCCTCGCTCCAGCCAAGAATCTTGAGCAAGGCATTATCGCCATTGACCATGGTGCCGATGCTGTGTACATTGGTGCCAATGAATTTGGAGCGCGTCAGGCTGCCGGCAACAGTATCGAGGATATTGCAGAACTTGCCAAATACGCCCATAAGTTCGGAGCGCGTGTCTACGTAACAGTCAACACCATCGTTTATGAACACGAACTGGCAAATGCAAAGCAACTGCTACGACACATTGTCAGGGCTGGCGTTGATGCCATACTGGTGCAGGACATGGCTGTGGTGGAGATGATGAGAGAGATAGCCTCAGAACCGGAAATGCAGGGGCTGCGTATGCCTGAGCTTCATGCCAGCACACAGACAGACAATCGTTCGGCCGAGAAAGCTTCATGGCTTACAAGCGTGGGCTTCAGTCGTGTAGTATTGGCCCGCGAATTGTCGCTTGACGAGATACGCGAGGTGCATAAGGCTGTACCGCATACAGAACTTGAAGTGTTTGTGCATGGAGCCTTGTGCGTAAGCTATTCGGGAGCATGCTATGCCTCACACCATTGCTTCGGACGTAGTGCCAATCGTGGCGAATGCGCACAGTTCTGTCGTCTGGCATTCGACCTTAAGGACAGTCGTGGCGATACAATACGCCGTGCGAGCCATCTGCTTTCGCTCAAGGACATGAAGCAACTCGACCGACTCGAAGATATTATAGAAGCAGGAGCGACATCGTTGAAGATAGAGGGACGACTGAAAGATGCGGCTTACGTGAAGAATGTAGTTGCGGCATACAGCCAACAACTCGACGAGATAATTGAAGACAATCCCGGTAAGTATTGCCGTAGCTCATGGGGCAAGGCAGAATACACTTTTATTCCAAACCTTGCAAAGACCTTCAACCGAGGCTTCACACACTACTTCCTTGATGGTCGACGCGACGACATTTCTTCGTTCGACACTCCTAAGGCAATGGGCGAATACGTGGGCTACGTCAAGGAAATAAGACGTGGCTCATTCAACGTTGCAGGAACGGCTATGTTTGCCAATGGTGACGGCCTGTGCTTCTTTACTCCCGACCGCAAGCTGCACGGTTTCCGTGTGAACCGAGTAGAGAACAACCGCCTATTCCCGTTGTCTATGCCAGAAGAATTAAAGGCTGGTATGGCACTCTACCGCAACAACGATATGGTGTTTGAACGTGCTATGGAGAGCAAGACTGCCGAGCGAAAGCTATCGTTAGATATGACAATAGGTGTTGATTGTGGCAAGATTGTACTCGAAGCCATAGACGAGACTGGACGCAAGGCTTTTGCCACACTCGACGAACCGCTACAGGAGGCGCAGAAGCCACAAAGTGAGAACATAATACGCCAACTCGAAAAACTTGGTAATACTATGTTCCGTCCAGGCAATACAAGACTGGATGGTGGTGTAGCAAGTCTGTTCATTCCATCAAGCAAGCTCGCAGCAATGCGACGTGAAGTGATAGCACAGATTGAGGAACAGCCGATAGACATGGGCGGAAATGCAGAAGTGCAGAAGAAGGCGTACGCAAGCAAAGAGAATAATACAGGTAACAAACGCTTTATTGAAGCAGAAAAGATTGACGCCGCCAATGTAGCCAACCACCGAGCTGAAGCCTTCTACGAGGAGCACGGAGTAAAGCACGCAGCTGCTGCCTTTGAACTGACTGACGGAGCACGCTCTGGCGCAAAGACTTACGGCACGCCACATGCCAACACTCCACTTATGACCTGCCGATATTGTCTGCGCTACGCCATGGGATTCTGCGTAAAACGAGGTGGCAAGCAACCGACATGGAAAGAACCTCTATTCCTTGAGTCGACAGACGGAAGACAGGTACGACTGACATTCAATTGTGCGAAATGTCAGATGGAAGTTTACGCAACTGACTAACTTCTTGCAGAAGAAAGAGACGGAACGAAAAAGCAAATAATAATGATGAGAGCCAGATTGATTATAGTAATGATTGTCGGACTGATTACCTTGTCGGGGTGCTACCACACCAAGACAAGACAACACGACGCATACACAACAACCAACACTATGAACTTTGCCGACAGTTCGTTCTACAGTACTCATCATTACGCACAAAACTATAATTTCGTGGTGAAGAGCGACACTCTGTCGTTGCTACGCCAGCAACCTGAGGAGAAACTCAACGGGCTGCATACCGACTCTTTCCTCGTTAAAAAGGGCGACCATCTGGTAGTTGTAGACATCAGATTGCTAAAGAATGACCCGACCGATTCTGTATGGATACAGTTGGCTCGCGACCAATATACATTCGGATGGATACACGAGAGCCGGCTTATGCAGTCGGTAGTGCCCGATGATCCTATATCGCAATTCATATCTACATTCTCCGACACACACTTGCTCGTGTTTCTTATCATTATTAGTATAATAGCCATGAGTTATCTGGCTTACAGCATTAAGCAGAAACACGTTAAGGCAGTACACTTCAACGACATACACTCGTTCTACCCCACTCTGCTTGCATTGACCGTGGCTATGGCAGCCACGTTCTATTCGAGTATTCAACTGTTTGCACCAGATATGTGGCGTCATTTCTATTTTCATCCATCGCTCAATCCTTTCTCATTGCCTCCGATACTCGCCATTTTCATAGCTTCGGTATGGGCAATGATAGTGATGGCAATAGCAACAGTAGATGATGTCTACCACAAGCTGTCTTTCGCTCACGCCACTCTCTACATGTGCGGTCTTGGAGCTGTATGCGCAGCCAACTACATCATCTTCAGCGTGAGCACACTTTATTATATAGGATATATATTGCTTATAGCTTATATGACAATTGCCATAAGACGATATGCCAAGAACAATTACTACCCTTATGTCTGTGGCAACTGTGGGGCCAGACTTCGACATAAGGGAGTGTGTGACAACTGCGGAGCTATAAACTCATAAGAATAAAAGACTACTAAATAAAAAGCGACGCGCCAAATACCAGAACGGCATAACGCAACAATTTGCCGATACTTATGCTAATAAGCGAAATTACAACATTGGCTCGCATCAAGCCAAGGGCTATAGTTATTGCACTACCAAGCAATGGCAGAAACGCAAAGAATCCCATCCAGGCACCTCGTCCAGCCATAAACTTCTGGGCCTTTTCAATACTCTCACGGCTTACGTGCAGATAACGTTCAATCCAAGCAAGATTGCCCATTCTACCTACACAATAGTTAAATACCGAACCCAAGATGTTGCCTATAGTACCATAGACAACCAGCCATACCGGGTCCAAGCCTGCGGCTTGCAAGGCCAGCATAACTGCCTCGCTACTGAAGGGAAAGAAACTGCCAGCAAGAAATGCGGCAGCAAGCATTCCCCAATATCCCCAATCAATCAGAAAACTCAGAATCGTATCCATACAAAACTCAGAATTGTATCCATACATTACAAACTGTCAAAGCAAGCGTAGCCACAAGCATTAAACAGAAAACGAGATTTGTAACCAATGAGTTGGTGAGCGATATGAAATGGCCTATCAGAGGTGAAGCGCTCACAATAAGAATTGCAAGAAGGAAGTGCATGTTTGTGGGCTGAAATACCATAAAAATAAGAGTAAAGACTATCATCACCGAGAAGAAATCGAACAGCATTCGTGTACGTATCTTGTCACGATAGTTGTTGATACGGAAATTGACCATTCCAACTATTGCCAACAGAGCGACAAATCCTATGGTGACAATTTGCACCAAAGGAACGTCAAGCCATGCCGATTGTGGCTCAAAACTCAATAGAACAGAAAAATGGTCGTCAAACAACGACAACTGACCAGTAAAGGCATAATAGCCTGCTGCAAACCAATAAGGAACCAACAGACCCAACAGAGACGCTACGTAAATACGAGCGCAACCGTTCATAATGTTTGTTGCCATCAACACCCATATTACAGGCACAAAATACAATATCTGCACATAGTAGATGCTGGCCAGACCAAGCATGGCAAAAGCATAAAACACCCTACCTACAGAAGCACGGCTTTGGTAAGTGCTGAAAAGAAACAGATAGAAAGCTATGAAGCACGTCTGCACAATGCCACACTTGATGTCGACAAAAAGAAAGTATGCCATCACAGCCAATGCGATGAATGAGCACGACACCATACGACTGTAGATTCGTATCAAGGCATTGGAGTTGTTGAGCTCCATCATTAAAAATGCAGAAACAGCGAGTAGAGCAAACTGTATCCACATATGATTGCCAAACATACCACCCAACAGACACACAATAAAAGCATACACACCCGTTGCTGGCAACGAAATGCGACTCTCGGCAACTCGATTCTGAAATCTCTTTCTTCTCATTCCTTTTTATATTTATCTAAAAAGCCCCACCCCATGCCTGTGATATTGGCATTTGCTCGCTTCATCATACGAGGATGAAGGGCATGGGGCGAGGCTGAATAATAATTTACAGGTCCTGACCGATGTCACGACGGAAGTACTTGCCTTCGAACTCTATCTTCTGAGCCTCGGCAAACGACTTGGCAAGAGCCTCGTCCTTGTCCTTACCGTATGAGCTAACGGCAATAACACGTCCACCATTAGTAACAACGTCGCCATCCTTCATGGCTGTGCCCGAATGGAACACTACAGAACCTTCTACCTTGTCAAGACCATTGATGACATAGCCTTTCTTGTAAGCTTCAGGATAACCACCACTAACAAGCATAACACATACAGCGGCACGCGGATCGAACTCAATAGAACGCTTGTCAAGGTCGCCAGCTGCAACACCCTCAAAAAGGTCAACGATGTCACTCTTAAGACGGAGCATTACGCTCTCGGTCTCAGGGTCACCCATTCGGCAATTATATTCAATAACCATTGGCTCACCCTCTACGTTGATAAGTCCGAAGAAGATGAAGCCCTTGTAGTCGATACCCTCTTCAGCCAATCCCTCAACTGTAGGACGGATGATGCGCTCGTCTACCTTCTTCATCCAAGTCTCATCGGCAAAAGGAACCGGAGTAACACTACCCATACCGCCTGTGTTCAAGCCAGTATCGTGCTCGCCAATACGCTTGTAGTCCTTTGCCTCGGGAAGAGTCTTGTAGTGCTTGCCGTCGGTAAGAACGAATACCGAGCACTCAATACCGCTAAGGAATTCCTCAATTACCACACGTGCAGAAGCATTTCCGAACATTCCGCCAAGCATATCCTTAAGTTCCTTCTTTGCCTCCTCAAGCGTCGGTACGATAAGCACACCCTTACCAGCACACAGGCCATCGGCCTTGAGCACATAAGGAGCCTTGAGTGTCTCCAGGAACTTGAGCCCCTCTTCGAGTGTAGTGCCATCGAATGTCTCGTACTTGGCAGTAGGAATGTTGTGGCGCATCATGAAACGCTTGGCGAAATCCTTACTGCCTTCAAGCACGGCACCAGCCTTTGAAGGACCGATTACCGGGATATTCTTGGTGCGCTCGTCGTCGCGGAAATCATCATATACACCCTTTACCAACGGATCCTCAGGACCTACAACAACCGTGTCGACTTCATTCTCAACACAGAACTGCTTCAGAGCCTCAAAATCATCTGCCTTAATAGCTACATTCTCACCTACTGCTGCTGTTCCGGCATTACCGGGAGCTATGAAAAGTTTTTCACACTTGTCGCTCTGGGCGATCTTCCATGCCAAGGCGTGCTCACGGCCGCCGCTTCCCAACAAAAGAACTTTCATCTCTTATATTATTTTTATGTTAAGCAGTAGCCCCACACCTTACCCCCAGCAGAGAGGGGAGTGGAATGTGTTGCCACTTGAGTTTTTATTGAAACTAATTATAAAAGCCTTTATTTTTATAAAACCTTACAACCAATAGTCGCATACCACTCCCCTCCCTACGGGGGAGGGGCTGAGGGTAGGGCTTCGTAGTGGCTGGCTTTATTTTTACTTCAAGAAGTCAAAGAAATACTGGCTTATACGCTCATGCAGATGTGTACTCTGATGTCCGCGCATATTGTGCGGTTCGCCCGGATAAACAAAGAAGTCGGGCTGTGTGCCAGCTGCGATACAAGCCTTGAGGAATGTGAGGCAATGCTGAGGCACTACAGTAGCATCGTTGTAGCCGGTAATAATCTGAAGTCTGCCCTTAAGATCCTTTGCCTTATAGAGCAGCGAGGTCTTCTTGTAACCCTCGGGATTGGTCTGCGGAGTATCCATATAGCGCTCGCCATACATCACCTCATACCAATGCCAGTCGATTACCGGACCGCCTGCTACGCCAACCTTGAATACGTCTGGATAGTTGGTCATAAGCGAGATTGTCATGAATCCGCCGAAGCTCCAACCATGTACACCAATGCGGTCAGCATCTACATAAGGAAGACTCTTGAGATATTCCACACCCTTCATCTGGTCCTTCATCTCTTCCTGACCAAGCTGGCGGAATGTAGCCTGCTCAAACTCCTTGCCACGGTTCTCCGAACCACGGTTGTCAAGTATAAAGAGCAGATAGCCTTTGCTTGCCATATAAGTCTCCCAACCACGTGATCCGTAATGATAGCTTGCGTCAACATTATGAGCATGAGGGCCACCATATACATATATAATAGTAGGATACTTCTTGTTGGGGTCGAAGTTGGTAGGCTTAACCATTCGCCAGTAGAGGTCGGTCTGACCGTCGGCTGCCTTAACCGTACCACAGCTGTATTCAGGCACATTATAGCCCTTCCATGGGTCTTCAGCCTTGAAATAGCTCAGACGCTTGCAGTTCTCTGTATTTACGATGGCTATGTTGCGAGGAACAGTAGGAGTGGTGTAACGGTCAAATACATACTGTCCACTTGCGCTAAGTGTGGCTGTGTGCCATCCCTTGCCACCCTCGTCCATAAGAGTACGCTTGCCGTTGCGAGTGTCTACTACGAAGATGTTGCGCTGTATCGGACTAAGCTCGTTTGAAGCAATCACAACACTCTTGCGCTTGGCGTTGAAGCCCAACACCTCAAGCACAACCCACTTGCCAGAAGTGAGCTGCTTTATCTCGAGCGACTCTGTATTGTGTGCCATACGACTGCCATGCTTGCCGAGTGTGCAGAGGTAGAGATGGTTGTAGCCGTCCTTCTGACTCTGCATGAGGAACTTGGTATTGTCCCATGGCAAGAACATGATAGGATGCTGCGGCTCAACATACTTCTCGTCGGTCTCGCGATAAAGTTCGCCTGTCTTCTCGCCAGTAGTAGCATCATAGCTTACAAGACGGCAGTCGTTCTGGTCGCGGTTGAGTTCGAACATATAGATAGTCTTGTCGTCGGGACTCCATGCGATGTTCGTGAAATAGCGGTCGGTAGGGTCGCCAGCCTTAAGATACACAGTATTGCCGGTCTTTGTATCGAACACGCCTACAGTCACCTTGTGCGAAGTCTCACCTGCCATAGGATACTTGTCGGGAGCGGCTATGGCACAGCAAGTCTGTGTCTCTGGATGCTTGAAATAATCAATCTCGGGAATATCTACCTGCGGATAGTCGGTCACCATCGACTGATCCATACGATAGAAAGCGAGTTTTGTACCGCTGTTGCTGAAGTAGGTACCTTTATGAATGCCGAACTCGTCGCGATGAACGCTCTGTCCGTAAACAATCTCATGCGAACCGTCCTTAGAGAGCTGCCACTCCTTTACGCCAAGGCGCAAGAAGAGGTTGTTGTCACGCAGGATAGCCATAGCACCACTCTTATAGTTCATTTCAAGAACATTGTCGCCCTCGCCTATCTCGTGGCTGCTTACAAGGCTGTGCTTCTTGAAGTCGACAACATAAATCTTGCTGCCATTGCCCAATACCACCTCCGAACGGTCGGCATTGGGGAACTGGGCATTATAGAGCGAGCGTACCTTTATGTCCTTGGTGTTTGAAATCCATTGGTTGATTTCGTTTACCGAGAACAGCTTTGTCTCCTTGCCGGTCGACTTGTCTACCAGATAACACTCGGATGCGTCCTGACGCACAAGCTGGTCGCCCCACCATGTGCAATAACGGTTCTTGGGCACCATGTTGTGGAAGTTCTTGCCACCGAAGTTAAGGTCTTCAAGTGTGAACTCCTTCTGCTGCTGAGCACTCACAGTCAAGGAGGCAAACAGCCCGAATAACAATGTTGACAGATACTTAATCTTCATTATCAAATCTTTTTTTATTGAAACCTTTGCCACCCTTACGGTCGCTCTTAAATCCCTTGCCAAACGACTTCTCACCATCGCGTCCACGTCCGAAGGATCTGTCATCGTCGCGTCCACGTCCGAAAGACTTGCCTCCACGCTTGCCAAATGACTTATCATCACGCTTGCCAAACGACTTGTCATCATCACGGTCGAAACGCTTGCCTCCACCACGACGGTCGTCATTGTCCTTGCGACGCTCCATAGAACGGAACTTGAACGAACGTATGTCGGCCTCAGCATTCTCTTCGTCCTCATCAAGACGCTTCTTAAACTCGCGGTTCTTCTTGAAGCGATGCTTTTCGGCCATCTGTCGCTTTTCTTCTTCGGTCTTTACGATGCCACCTTCCTGGCGGAAATCCTTCATAGTGCCATCGAAGATGCTGTACTTGCGGAACTCGCACTCCAACGATCCGTTGTAAACCGGAATCTTGATTGAAGGCTTCAAGCCGATAGCCTCGAAGCACTCCTGACGATAGCTCAATACCCAAGCCTCGTTACCCATGAAGGCGTGCTTCAGGCGCTCGCCTATCATCTTATATGTATTGAGAAGGTTGGGGGTGGAGATACGCTCGCCATAAGGCGGGTTTACTACGAGAATGCTCTTCTCGGCAGGCTTAGTGAAGTCCTTGAAGTCGGCACAATCGATAGTAATGTCGTTGGTAAGACCGGCAGCACGCACGTTAAGACGGGCTGTGTTGACTGCCTTCATGTCGATGTCATAACCATAGATATGGTGTGTGAACTCACGTTCCTGCGAGTCGTCATTATAGATAGTATCGAAAAGCTCAGCATCGAAATCAGGCCACTTCTCGAAAGCGAACTCCTTGCGGAACACGCCCGGACTCATGTTATGGGCAATAAGAGCAGCCTCGATGGCGAGTGTGCCCGAACCACACATAGGGTCTATGAAGTCGGTCTCGCCATGCCATCCGGTCATAAGAATCATACCAGCAGCAAGCACCTCGTTGAGCGGAGCCTCTACTGACTCCTGACGGTAGCCACGACGATGGAGCGACTCGCCACTTGAATCGAGCGACAATGTGGCAGTAGTCTCGGCAATGTGTATATTGAGACGGATGTCAGGATTGCTCACCGAGATATTAGGACGGGTGCCTGTCTTCTCACGGAACTGGTCGACAATGGCATCCTTCACCTTATAGGTTACGAAACGCGAGTTGCGGAACTCCTCAGAATAGACCACAGAGTCAACCGAGAAGGTCTTTCCTTTCTCGATGTACTGGCTCCAGTCAATCTTCTTGATTTCTTCATACACATCATCGGCCGAAGCAGCCTTGAACTTGGCGATAGGCTTAAGAATGCGTATGGCTGTGTGAAGCTGGAAATTGGCACGATACATCATCTCCTTGTCGCCGGTAAACGAAACCATTCTACGGCCTATTTCCACATTGTTGGCACCCAACTGGGTGAGTTCTTTTGCCAGGACGGGCTCAAGTCCCATGAAGGTCTTGGCAATAAGTTCAAATTCATTCATTTTTATTTCGATAATATTTTTATTGTTTCTTACTGTTTTTAGCGATTTCTTGCGATAAAACCATTTGTCTGTTTGCTGTTTACGTGCTATTTAGCTTGGTTGTCGTTGGGCTGTCTGCCATTGGCAACGACATTATTGGGCTCAACATCCTCTGTCACCCACATATTAGCTCCTATTATGCAGCCGTCGCCAATCTTTACGCGCCCCAGGATTGTGGCGTTTGCGTATATTATGACATCGTTGCCGATGATAGGATGGCGAGGAATGCCCTTTATAGGGTTGCCGTTGCCGTCGAGCGGGAAACTCTTGGCACCAAGCGTGACACCCTGGTAAATCTTCACATTGTCGCCTATGATACATGTAGCGCCAATCACCACACCTGTACCATGGTCGATTGTGAAGTATTTGCCTATAGAGGCTTGCGGATGTATGTCGATACCGGTTTCTGAATGCGCCATTTCGGTCAGCATTCGCGGAATCAGAGGTACTCCCAACAGAAAAAGTTCGTGCGCTATACGATAGTTTGCAAGAGCCTTGATGATTGGATAGCAAGCTATTACCTCGCCAGTATTGCAGGCTGCGGGGTCGCCGTTGTAGGCTGCTATGACATCGGTGCTGAGAATCTCGCGTATGGCAGGCAGACGTCTTATCAGCTCTGTAGCCACTTCCTTGGCGTGCTCTTTAAGGCTATCGGTAGGAATGCCCGAATCTGTATCCAAGAAACACAATCCGGCAAGTACCTGTTCTTTCAGAAGCCTGTAAAGGCGCTCTATGGAAACTCCGATATGAAATGGAAGCGTGTCGGCATTGACACTGGAATTTCCATAATATCCCGGAAAGAGTATCGCTCTCGACAAGGATACGATTTCCTCAAGAACCGCTCCAGAGGGCAACGGGCAATTGTCTTTATGCGAATGAAACATTCCCTTACAAGAGTCGGGAGATGCAAGTTGTTTCACCATTAAAGCCAAAAATTGTGTCAAATTCTTGTTAACCATCAGTTGATTTGAGTATAATTTTTATTATAGAAATTATGGTTACAAAATTAACAATAAAAATTCACACAGACAGCCTTTTTCCCGATTTTTATTGGTTTCATCCTAAATTTAAAGCAACGAGTTACAGCACTACCCTACCGATGGAATCTTTTCCCCTTCCGAGGGAATAATTGTTTCCTCGGGAGAGAACAAAATTTTCCTCCCGAGAAAACAAAAAATCCACACCAATCGGAGTGGCAAGCCCATACCAAGCGGCCTGCTATTTCATAGGTCATCAATTTCAGATTTTGAAATTTTGACATTTTGACATTTTGACATCCTCCAACACCATTCGAGGCACAAACATCTTTATCACGAGCTTTGCGTCTGCATCATAATAGGCCTGGATTCCGCTTCCTCGCATGCCGGTAAAGTCTCCTATGTCGCGCATAATCTGACAACACATGAGATAGTCGAAATCGTCGGTATATGGAGTGAACAGCTTGTGGCAATCCACCCTTTCCAAGCATCTGTCCAACGTTGCGGTCAGCAGAACATAGGAATTGCCATAGGGCGTGGTGGAACGCAGGGGAGGAACGCCTCCGTTTTTCCGCTTGAGTATGGCAAACAGATAATTCATCATCGTAAGTATTTCGTCCATCGAACCTATATGGTAACGGGTGTGTACGGTCTGGTTGATGAGTGCTGTGTAGAGCATGCGGTAGTAATTGGCAAGCTCGCGCAAGGAGACGAGTCCTTCCTGGGTCAATTCGCCACCGTCGAGCACCTGTCTGATTCTTGACGGATAATACATAGTCTCATGCTTGAGCGACGAGAGGCAATTGTCTACCACACTATTCGAAACATAAAGGCGGTCGCACTCCATAGTCTGACGACGCAAAGCATCCTTGGCGAGCTCTTCCTGTTCATGCATTTCTCTCTCACGGTTCATGTCTTCCTCCACGCTATTACGTATGGCTTTCACCACATTGTGCAACTCCTTAGGTCGGCGGTCGGCAGTACGTTTTGCATTCTTACCGGGCGAATCTTCGGGCCATAACGTGTCAATACGTTTCAGTTTCTCCTCCGATAGTATTGTCTCGTCTGTCAGCACACGGTTTATTTCTGCTATCTTGTCTACACACAACCGGTAATACATACGATGCCGGTAATAGAGCAGATAGTAGGCGGGGAAGATGCTCACAAACATCACTATAAGCATTATCATAGCCACACTACGGTTGCTTTCGGCCTGCTGCATGGTCTTCACATACGACGCTATGGTATTGTCGGCACTACACTCTCGGAAGAGCTGTATATAGACGGCATTATTGTACGAATACAGATTCCAGTCGCGTAGCGCCAAGGCAGCTACGGCAGTCTCGTTACGCACGTCGAGTATCGTTCCGTAGTTGGCTTTCACACTGTCGCGAAACCATTGCAGTTCGGCTGCAACAGCAGGATAGTCGCCGTTGAGTTTCATCAGCCTCTTCCTTCGGGATGCGTTCGGGATGCGTTCGGGATAAAGTCTGTTGAGCAGGCTTATGCAACTGTCGGCAAATGCAACAGTACGCTTATACTGACCCTTAATGTTGCAGTTGTAGGCGCTGTCGGCATAGGCTCTGGCTCTGGCTTCCATATCTGGAATATTAGTGAAACGTTCGGTTGAAGCAACCGCTGCAACACATTGACACACAACAAGCGCAGCAATAGCCAGCACACGCTTTACGCCCTTGGGCAGACGGAAGAAGAAGCGGCTGCCCTGCCCCACTTCGCTTTCTGCCGAGATAGAGCAAACGCTGAATATAGAACTTGTCTTGCGATACTTGTCGATAATTCCCTTACAGTTGATAAGTCCGAAACCGTGTCCGCCTTCTGTCTTGTCATTGGTTGAATCATTTATGATTTTTCGGGTAAAGAGTCCGTCAAGCTGTTCATTCGTCATTCCACTACCATTGTCGGCTATGGATATTTCCACATAATCGTCGGCTTCCTCGGCTGTGACCTTCACCTCTCCACCTTCAGGAGTATAGCGGCGTGCGTTCTCAGCTATGGTATTGACCATGAACAAGGTAAGTACTGGGTCGGCTTTAACTACTGCATCATTATCGTCGACATGAAGCGTTATTCCATGGCGCAGATAGTCGGATGCGTTTCGTCTGATTACGTCAAAAACATCCTTAACCATAAAGCTCTTGATGTTAAGCTGCAATCCGCCTTGCTTCAGGCGAATCCACTTGGTAAGCTGCTGGTTGCACTCGGCTATGGAGTCAACCAATTGGCCGGCATAAGTAAGATGTTCGTTGCGTGATTCAGGAGAGCATTGGCCTTCAGACAGCACGTCAAACTCACGTGTCAATCGGTTGATGAGCGGAACCACGCTTGACGCTATCATTATCTTGGTGCGCTGTTCAACGCTTATTTCGCCATAATGTTCTTTCTGGCTCTTCTTCATGCCCGCCTCGTCTTCGGTTTCTTCTATCTCCTCCTGCTTCTCCGCATACTTGGCCTCGCACTTCTGCTTCCATTCGTCCAGAGGAGCCAGCAACTTGTCAGTCGACACCATTCTGCGCTGTTTGTGGCGCAGGTAGCCGAAATATGACAGCAATCCTATGATAATGGCTATCAGTACTATTACGGCAACAATCATAAAGTCGAGCTGGCGCAGAGAAAACGACAGCTGCTCGGCTCGCGCCTCAAGCAGCCTATCCTGTCGGGTACGCTCCTGAAGGTCGAGATAGATATTACGGTTGTAATCGCTTCGCGGTTTGTCGCCCATTGCCGAGCACACAATCGACATCTGCTCACGTATGGAAGCCACAAGGTCGGGCGCAGCATTTATTGCCGTGTCCTTCTCCAACGCATTCGTAAGGCAGGCGTAAGCTGAGTTGTAGTCGCCAATATTACGATAGGACGTAGAAAGCGTACGCCATGCTCCAGATGTCTGATACACGTCGCCATAAGCTTCGAAAAGTGTCAAGGCACGTTGTGCCAGATTGCCCGAAAGCAGACTGTCTGGCATCTGGTCGACGTTGACAAAGTCTATCTCCTGCAAGTTGTCGGCTGTCAGCCTGTGTCTGTCGTCATCGTTCTGCAGGTGCTCGCTTATTGCCTGAAGGGAGTTGGCCTCCCAATACGGGTAGTGATACTGTCGTGACAACAGATAGCACCTCATAAGATTATCGAATTCGGCCTGCACAACCCGCTCGTGAGTCTTGCCCGAAAGAATTCCTCCCGAACCTACATTATAGTAATAAGCCAGCAATTGGGCAGTATCCCTAACCACATCGCCTCCCGCATCAATCGACATCAAAGCCTCGGTAGACAGGCGTAGCTGACCTAGGTAATAAAGATAAGCCGAATAGACAATGGCGAATTCGCTTCGGGCGTAGATGAGTCGGCCACGCTGGCGCTCGTCGAGCAATTTTTCGTCCTCATGTATCCGTTTGAGACAGTCTTGAGCATGCTGCAGATAATGATAGAAGTTCTTGTTCTCCGAACGGCGCTGGCACAGGCGCATAAGCTGAACGTCACTCACGAGTTGTTCCATCTGATTGTCAGTCTGTTCGGGTATGCTCTTAAGTATCGTGAAGGCCCGGGAATAGTTCATACGGGCTATCTCTACAAACGCCAGATTGTTCAAGGCTTCGGCACGCCCGTCGTCATAATTCTGCGAGAGCTCAAGCGCACGTTTAGCGTACGCTCGTGTAGAATCCAAATTGCGGTAATGATAGCTGTACGAAACCTCGTTCAGCCTGTCCACCTCGGGACGATTGCCTGTGTCGGAACACGCCACCGATAGCAAAGCCACTACCGCCAACGGCAATAACGTCAGGATGGTATGAATATATCTGTAGGGTTGTGTCTGCATCTGCATAAGTTGTTATAGGAAAGCTTAAGTTGTAATAAAACAAGCGTTCTTGGCCATTGGACCTTTAATGCAAATTTAAGTATAAAAATCGGAAATGACATTATGTTATTACATAAAAAACAAGGTTTCCAATATGTACGACACGGAAATTGGGCTTTTTTTACTAATTTTGCACAATCGAACACTATAAAGACATTATATATTATGGATATAAAGAAATCGGAATTCACAATATCGGCAGCTACAGTAAGCCAATGTCCTAAGGACACAAAGCCCGAATTCGCCTTCATCGGCCGTTCTAACGTAGGCAAGTCGAGCCTTATCAATATGCTCTGCAATCATAAGGGACTTGCCAAGACTTCGGCTACTCCAGGCAAGACTCTGCTCATCAATCACTTCATAATCAACAACGACTGGTATCTTGTCGACCTTCCTGGCTACGGATTTGCCAAGCGCTCGAAGACCGTACAGAAGAAGCTCGACCAGATGATAACGTCGTACATACTCCAGCGCGAACAGCTCATCAACACGTTTGTGCTTATCGACATACGCCACGACCCGATGAAGATTGATACCGACTTCATAAACTGGCTTGGCGAAAGCTCTGTACCCTTTGCCATTATCTTCACCAAAGCCGACAAGCTCGGACCCGTCAAGGCAAAGCAGAACGCAGCCAAATGGATGAACTCGCTCAAGGAACAATGGGAAGAGCTGCCACCTTACTTTATTACAAGTTCGGAGAAGAAGATCGGACGCGATGAGGTGCTGACCTACATCGAAGACATTCTGAAATCACTTAAGGAGGGAGAATAACCGAAATGACACCAATACTTGACGTTCAAAATGTGTCGAAAGCCTTCGGGGCACACGTACTCTTCGAGAACATCTCGTTCTCGATAGGCGAAGGCCAGCACGTAGGACTCATAGCCAAGAACGGTACGGGCAAGACTACCCTACTCTCGCTCTTGTCCGGCAAGGAGCCCGTCGATTCGGGAAGCATCATATACCGCAAGGATGTGCGTGTGGGTTTTCTTGAGCAGCAGCCCAAGTTCGACCCTGAAGAATCTGTACTCGATGCCTGCTTCAACCACAACGGCGATCCCGACAAGATTCTCAAGGCAAAGCAGATACTTACGCAGCTGCGCATTACCGACCTCAATCAGCCTATGGGCCAATTGAGCGGCGGACAACAGAAGCGCATCGCCCTGGCTAATGTCCTCATTACCGAGCCCGACTTGCTGATACTCGACGAGCCTACCAACCACCTCGACCTCGAGATGATAGAATGGCTCGAAGGCTATCTCTCAAGGGGCAACAAGACGCTCCTGATGGTGACACACGACCGCTACTTCCTCGACCGCGTGTGCAACCTCATTCTCGAACTCGACAACCATACCATATATTCCTATCGCGGCAACTTCCGCTACTATATGGAGAAACGTCAGGAGCGCATCGACGCCACACGTGCCGAAATAGAGCGTGCCAACAATCTGTATCGTCGCGAACTGGAATGGATGCGCCGACAGCCACAGGCACGTGGACATAAGGCACGCTACCGTGAGGAGGCGTTCTACGACCTTGAAGCCAAGGCAAAGCAACGCATGGAAGAACGACAGATGCGACTCAAGTCGAAGAACGTGTACATCGGTTCGAAGATATTCGAGTGCCAGTATGTGTCGAAAGCCTTTGACGAGAAGATGATACTCAAAGACTTCTACTACAACTTCCAACGTTTCGAGAAAATGGGAATCGTAGGCAACAACGGCACGGGAAAGTCCACGTTCATCAAGATGCTGCTTGGCGAAGTAGGTCCTGACAGCGGACAGTTTGATGTAGGCGACACAGTACGGTTCGGCTACTTCTCGCAGGACGGAATGAAATTCAACGACCAGCAACGCGTAATCGACGTGATATCCGACATAGCCGAATACATCGACTACGGCGGAGGCAAGCACATCACGGCAGGACAACTGCTGCAGCATTTCCTCTTCACCCCCGAACAGCAATACGACTATGTGTACAAGCTCTCGGGAGGCGAGCGACGCAAGCTCTACCTCTGTACGGTACTGATGCGCAATCCAAACTTCCTCGTGCTCGACGAGCCAACCAACGACCTCGACATACAGACGCTTGAGGTGCTGGAGGAATATCTGCAGGACTTCCCGGGATGCGTCATAATAGTGTCGCACGACCGATTCTTCATGGACAAGATTGTCGACCACCTGCTCGTATTCCGTGGTAACGGCGATATAAAGGACTTCCCCGGCAACTACACCCAGTTCCGCGAATGGGAGTCGCTCAAGCCCAAGGCCGAAACAGCCGACAAGTCCAACGCCACCTCTGAAAAGAAGGAGAAGAGAGAGTTTGTAGGCGAACAACGACGCAAGAAGACGTATAAGGAAAAGTGTGAATTTGAGCGTCTCGAAAAGGAAATAGCAGAACTTGAGAAGGAGCAGAAGCAGATTGAGGAGGAACTTTGCAGCGGAACGCTTTCTATAGAACAGCTCACCGAGAAAAGCAAACGACTGCCCATCATCAAGGAAAGCCTCGAAGAAAAGGAGATGAGATGGCTCGAACTGTCTGAAATTGACTGACAATCTCCCTTTTTTCAGAATTATTTAAAAATAAAAGTGCTTAAAGATTAACGCATATAAATATTTTTGTGTAAGTTTGCAACTGTTACCAATAACCTGACGAAATTACACATTATAATATGATATACGTAGCTTTAAATAATACCAAACCAAAAAGAAGACTAACCTTCTATCTCGCCATGGAAGAATACATTGCCCGCAATCTCGACAAGGGCGAGTATTTCTTCATGTGGCAGGTTGACCCGACTGTTATCTTCGGACGCAACCAGCTAATACAGAACGAGGTGAACATAGAATATTGCCGACAGCACAACATACAGACCTATCGTCGCAAAAGCGGAGGAGGATGCGTCTATGCCGACATGACAAACATAATGTTCTCGTACATAACACCCGACGAAAATGTGAGTCTGACATTCAGCAGATATATAGATATGGTGTCGGAAATGCTGCGCAAGCTCGGAATACCTGCCGAAACAAGCGGACGCAACGACATAATGATAGAAGGACGCAAGGTGTCGGGCAACGCCTTCTATCACATACCCGGACGCAGCATAGTACATGGTACCATGCTCTACGACACTAACATAGAGAATATGGTAGGCGCAATAACGCCATCGTGCGAGAAACTTGTGTCGAAAGGAATACAAAGCGTGCGCCAGCACATCACACTCCTGAAGGACCACATCAGTCTTGACATCGAAGAGTTCAAGGATTTCACACGACGTAACCTTTGCGACAGTCAAATCATTCTCGACAACAAAGCAATAGACGAAATAGCACACATCGAAGAAGAATACCTCACACCCGAATTCATCTACGGCAACAATCCAAGTTACAACATAACCCGTAGCGGACGCATTGAGAGCGTAGGCGACTTCGTGGTTAGCATGGAGATGAAGAACGATGTGATAAAGGACATCGACATCAAGGGCGACTTCTTCCTCGTGGGCGACATCGGACAGCAGATCATAGCCAAGCTGCAAGGCACAGCCTACACGGCAGATGCCATAAACGCAGCCCTGCCAGAGCAGCTCGACAACGTGATACTCAACCTGAAGAAGGAAGAGTTTGTCAACCTTCTGACGAAATGCCCCAACAACTAAAATAAAGAAAAAACATTAAACCTTACAAATACTAATCTTTTATGGAAAAGAAAACGTGCCTTTATGACAAACATGTAGCTCTCGGAGCCTTGATGCAACCATTTGGCGGTTTCATCATGCCAATCCAGTATTCAAACATCGCCGACGAGCACAACGCCGTACGCCAGCATTGCGGAGTGTTTGACGTTTCACACATGGGCGAAGTGACTGTAAAGGGTCCTGATGCCGAACGATACGTCAACCACATCTTCACCAACGATGTGCGTGGAGCCGAACCAGGCAAGATTTTCTACGGAATGATGTGCTATGAGAATGGCGGAACCGTCGACGACCTGCTCGTGTACAAGATGGCAGATAACGACTTCTTCCTCGTAATCAACGCAGCCAACATCGACAAGGACGTAGAATGGATGGAAAGCCATCTGGAGGGATACGACGTGGAGTTCAAGAACTGCTCGGAACAATACGGACAGCTTGCCGTGCAAGGTCCTGAGGCAGAGCAGGTGGTAGAGGAAGTATTGGGACTGGCATGCAAGGAGCTAATATTCTACACAACCAAGACTATCGACGTAGCTGGCGAGACAATCATCATCAGCCGCACGGGCTACACAGGCGAAGACGGATTCGAAATATACGCTTCACACGCCTACATCAACGAGCAATGGGACAAGCTGCTGGCATCAGGCCGCTGCAAGCCTTGCGGACTTGGATGCCGCGACACATTGCGCTTTGAGGTAGGACTTCCACTCTATGGCGATGAACTTTCCAACGAGATTTCACCCGTAATGGCAGGGTTGAGCATGTTCTGCAAGCTCGACAAGCCTGAATTCATCGGTAAGGAAGCACTCGTAGAACAGAAGAACAACGGTGTAAGCAAGCGAGTGATTGGCATCGAGCTAAGCGACCGAGCCATTCCACGCCACGGCTACAAGATTCTGCACGAAGGCGAAGAGGTTGGCGAGGTGACCACAGGCTATCATACTATTTCTACCGACAAGTCGGTATGTATGGCTCTTGTTGACGCACGCTATGCCAAGCTCGGCACAGAACTTGAGGTACAGATCCGCAAGAAGACTTTCCCCGGCGTAGTGGTGAAGAAGCGCTTCTACGACAAGCATTACAAGAAATAATTAAAACTAATAACTTATATATAAACAACTAACAACTAATAACATTTATGGCAAAAGTAATTGAAGGACTCTACTATTCTGAGTCACACGAATATGTAAAGATAGAAGGCGATTTCGCATATGTAGGCATCACAGATTATGCCCAGAACGCACTCGGCAACGTGGTTTACGTCGACCTTCCCGAAGTGGATGACGAAGTTGAGGCTGACGAGGATTTCGGAGCCGTAGAGAGTGTTAAGGCAGCAAGCGACCTTATCTCACCCGTAACAGGTACTGTAGTAGAGGTGAACGAAGCCCTCGAAGACAAGCCTGAACTGATCAACGAAGACCCGTTCGAAAACTGGATCATCAAGGTTAAGCTCTCTGACACAGCCGAGCTCGACAACCTCATGGACGCACAGGCCTATGAGGATTTCTGCAAGGCTTAAAGAAATCTGAAATCTTACCGTAACAACAAATCAAGAAGTAGGGAATCAGGAGAACAGCGGAACGTTTTGCTCAAACAAGCTCTCCGCACTCCTGATTCCCAGCTTCTGATTTACTGTATACTCCCTATTTCTAACTATTAATATTCCCTACTCAAACTATGAACTTCAAGTATTTTCCACATACCGAGGAAGAGATAAAGCAAATGCTTGCGAAGGCCGGAATGGAGTCGCTTGACGACCTCTACTCTGACGTGCCCGAACAAATACGTTTCAAGGGAGAATATGACTTGCCAGAACCCTTGAGCGAAGCAAGCATACGCACTTTCTTCGAGAAATTAGGCAACAAGAACCAGCGTCTCACGGTATTTGCCGGAGCTGGATGCTACGACCATTACACTCCGGCAATAGTGCCAAACATCATATCACGCTCTGAATTCCTCACAAGTTACACCCCTTATCAGGCAGAAATTTCGCAGGGAACACTCCATTACATATTCGAATATCAGAGTATGATGGCAGAATTGACTGGTATGGATATTTCCAACGCGTCAATGTACGACGGATCTACCGCTACAGCCGAGGCTGCAATCATGGTTATGGCTTCGACAAAGAAGACCGATACTGTGCTGATTTCAGGCACAGTAGACCCGAAAATAGTAGATGTAGTGAAAACTTACGCACATTTCCACGGATTTAACGTAGAAATGATTGCCCAAAACGAGGGCGTTACCGACAAGGCGCAGATGGACGAGCGTCTTGACAAGGGTGGCGTGGCTGGCGTAATCGTACAGCAGCCCAACTATTACGGCATAGTGGAAGACTATGCAGGATATGCAGATTCATGCCACGCCAACAAGGCGCTGTTCGTAATCAATAGTGTAGCTGCCGACCTCGCTCTGCTCAAGACACCAGGCGAATGGGGTGCTGACATAGCAGTAGGCGACGGACAGTCGCTGGGCATACCAATGGCATTCGGAGGTCCGTCAGTAGGCTATATGTGCTGCACAGAGAAGCTGATGCGCAAGATGCCTGGACGTATCGTCGGACAGACTCTCGACAACCGCGGACAACGCGTATTCGTACTCACCCTGCAGGCTCGCGAACAGCACATACGCCGCCAGAAAGCCACATCAAACATCTGCTCAAACGAGTCGCTCATGGCTCTCTTCGTCACTATTTACATGTCGGTAATGGGCAAGGAAGGACTCAAGGAGGCAGCACAGATGTCATACGACGGAGCACACTATCTGCACGACCAGCTGATAGCTACGGGCAAGTTTGAGGACAAATACCCACAGGACTTCTTCAACGAGTTCTGCGTAAGCTATAAGGGCAATGTCGACAGCCTGCAGAAACGCTTCATCGAAAACGGAATATTGGGCGGCATAAAGGTTGACGATGACACCCTGATGTTTGCCGTAACCGAGAAACGCACAAAGCAAGAAATTGACCAACTCGTAAACATTGTAAAGGAGGAAACGCTATGAACAACCGTCTTTATGGAAATCTGATTTTTGAATTGTCGCATCCTGGGAGACGCGGTTATTCCCTTCCCAACAACGAGTTCGGACATCACGAAGTGCCAGAAGCTATGCGACGTAATGCCGACGCTCAACTGCCTGAGTGCGACGAGCTTACCGTTATACGCCACTACACTAATCTGAGCGCCAACAACTTCGGCGTGAACAACGGATTCTATCCACTGGGAAGCTGCACGATGAAGTACAATCCTATCATCAACGAAGAGGTGGCAGCCATGCCCCAGTTTGCCGAACTACACCCCTTGCAGCCAGAGCAGACTTGTCAAGGAGCATTGCAGCTGTACTACGAGATGCAGAAGAGCTTAGCAGCGATAACCGGTCTCGAAAAGTTCACACTAAACCCCTTTGCAGGTGCTCACGGCGAGCTAACCGGACTCATGACCATACGTGCCTACCATCAGAGCCGTGGCGACATGAAACGCACAAAGGTGATTGTACCAGACTCAGCACACGGCACCAACCCTGCTTCAGCTGCTGTATGCGGACTAGAGATTGTTGAGGTGAAATCAACAGCTGACGGCGTTGTTGACACAGAAGACCTGCGCGGACTGCTTGACGACACGGTGGCAGCTATGATGATGACCAACCCCAACACACTCGGTCTCTTCGAGTGCAAGATTCCCGAAATACAACAACTCGTACACGAATGTGGCGGACTGATGTATTACGACGGAGCCAACCTCAACCCGATGCTTGGCGTATGCCGTCCGGGCGATATGGGATTCGACGTGATGCACATCAATCTGCACAAGACGTTCTCAACACCTCACGGCGGCGGAGGTCCCGGTTCGGGCCCTGTAGGCGTTCGCAAAGGTCTGGAGCAGTTCCTGCCCGTACCTAAGGTAGAAAAGGATGGCGACACATACAAGATAGTAGGCTGCGACGAGGGCAACATACACGTAGGCGAATTCTTCGGCAACTATGCCGTAATGATGCGAGCTTACGCCTATATTCTCTCGCTCGGCAAAGAGCACATACGTATGGTAGGACCACTCGCAACGCTCAATGCCAACTACGTGAAGGAGTCGCTAAAGGATGTCTACGCCCTGCCAATTCCTACCGTATGCAAACATGAGTTCGTGTTCGACGGACTCAAGGACAAGTCGACTGGAGTAACTACTATGGATGTGGCAAAGCGCCTGCTCGACTACGGCTACCACGCTCCCACCATCTACTTCCCGCTTCTCTTCCATGAGGCCATGATGATAGAGCCTACCGAGAGCGAAAGCAAGGAGACGATCGACGCATTCATCGAAGTGCTCAGACAGATTGCCGAAGAAGCCAAGAACAATCCAGAGGAGGTGAAGACTGCACCTCACAACACTCCTGTAGGACGTGTTGACGACGTATTGGCAGCCAAGCACCCTATTCTCACTTGGAAACAGATGAACCAATAGCATTCGAACCAACAACAGATATGATACATTCGGATTTAATTATCATAGGCTCGGGTCCGGGCGGCTATCGTGCCGCCCACCATGCTGCCGTGCACGGACTATCGGTTGTAATCATCGAGAAGGCAGAAGCAGGAGGTACATGCCTCAACCGTGGCTGCATACCCACCAAAACACTCTGCCGCAACGCCGAAATAGTAGACACACTACGCCATGCCGACACATTCGGACTTATGGGCGAAGGCTACTCACTCGACTTCGGCCGCGTGATGGAACGTAAACAAGAGGTTATTGGTCAGCTGCGAAGCGGAGTGGAAACACTCATGCAGACACCTGGCATTACGCTCGTGCGAGGAACAGCCTCATTTACTGATGCTCATACGATAGCTGTTGGCGACGATCAGTACACGGCCGACAACATAATAATAGCAACAGGAAGCGACTCTAAGTGTCCGCCTATAGAGGGAACCACATTGCCAGGAGTTGTCACTTCAACCGAACTGCTTGATGTCGACCACTTGCCCAAGCGCCTGTGCATCATAGGCGCAGGAGTGATAGGCATGGAGTTTGCGTCGGTATTCAGCAGCTTTGGCAGCAACGTAACGGTAATAGAGTTTCTTAAGGAATGTCTGCCCGTGCTCGACTCTGACATTGCCAAGCGCCTGCGTCAGACCATCTGCAAGCGTGGTGTAGAATTCTACATGCAGTCGGCTGTAAAGTCGATAACACAGACTGATACAGAAGACAGAACCAAACAGTTGACTGTAAGCTTCGAGAAAAAGGGCAAACCTGTTAGCATAGATGCAGATATGGTGCTTATAGCTACCGGACGCAAACCCTGTACAGAAGGTCTCGCACTCGAACAGGCAGGCATAGAACACTCGCCTAAAGGCATAGTGGTAGACGATGATTTCCAGACTAACGTTAGTGGCGTATACGCCATCGGCGATGTCAACGGACGCTGTCTGCTGGCACATGCAGCCACATTCCAAGGTCTGCACGTGGTCAATCGCATACTCAACCGCCCCGATGACATCCGCTTCGACGTTATGCCATCTGCCATATTCACCAATCCCGAGGCAGCAAGCGTAGGATTGAGCGAAGACCAGCTGAAGGCCGAGCAGCGCCCCTACGAGTGTCGCAAGGGTTTCTACCGCTCCAACGGCAAAGCGCTCGCTATGAACGAGACCGACGGAATGATAAAACTCCTCGTTGATACAACCAACGACCAGAGAATAGTAGGATGTCACGCATTTGGTGCCCACTCAGCCGATATGGTACAGGAGATTGCAGCATTGATGAACAGCGGCACTACACTTCAGCAGCTGGCCAACATCATACACATCCACCCTACCCTGTCTGAAATTTTGCACGACATGGCTTTATAATTAAAAGCTATAAAATAATCAAGTAAGTAACTGTTCAAAATTAATTTTACAAATATGAATAATTCACGAATAAGTTCG